>Ga0181531_10000407_pt1 | contig 29123 bp, 27 predicted proteins | sample PEATcosm2014_Bin_38_FD_119743 | JGI IMG/M metagenome (GOLD analysis project Ga0181531, IMG submission 119743) | Peatland microbial communities from MTU Mesocosm Facility, Houghton, MI, USA - PEATcosm2014_Bin11_10_metaG | ecosystem: Environmental > Terrestrial > Soil > Wetlands > Peat | place...
CAAGTCCTCGCGCAACTCGATAAAGTGCTCGCGGCAGAACGCGAGGTCAAACGCCAACAAATCACCTTGTTGGTGCGCATCAAAAACAAACTGACCTCCGATCAGCAGGCCAAGCTCGCCGACATGCGCAGCAAAGCCGCCAATCACTAACCGTCACCAGTTACAGCCGGTCATCATTCCTGGCAATCTCGCGCACCGCTTGGCGCGGCTGCGCTCAAGGCGCGGCGTGAGCGATGACATTGCGGCTTGCGCGTTGCTCATCGTGCTCCCGCGCCGCTCAGCGCGCCATCCAAGCCCGCACTTCGCATAATAGATTTGTAGTATTGTTCGCAGGTGCCACCTCGTCTGTAAAGTAAAGAAACATAGTGAGTGGGTTCACCCATTCCGTCGCGTGTCTCCAAAGAAAATCAAAGCGCGCGTCTAGAGCACGCAGCAAAAAAGGAAATCATGACCTGGATCAAAACCATCAGCATGGACGACGACCCGCTCGTCGCTCAAGCCATGCTCAAGCAGCGCGCGCTCTATCCCGCCGAATACGCAACGCCCGTCCCCGCCGTCGACCGCGGCGCTGAAGCCAGCATCACCGCCTCCCACTCGCTTATCCCAGACGCGCTCTTTCACGCCTTTGGCACCTTCGGCGCGCTCCTCTCGCCCGATCTTCCCTTGCGCCGCGATCAGCACGAAATGATCGCCACCATGGTCTCCGTCACCAATCGTCGCCATTATTGAATCGAATCCCACGCAGAGTTTCTGCGTCGCGTCACGTTGAATCAGGAAATGGTGCAGGCCCTGCGCCAGGACTATCGCACCGCGCCCATCAGCGAGCAGGACCGCGTCATGCTCGATTACGTCGTCAAGCTCACGAAAGACGCCACCCGCTGCTCCCCGGAAGATCACGCCGCCCTGCGCGCCGTCGGCTTCGACGATCGCGGCATCCTGCAAATCACCCTGATCGCCAGCTGGTTCAACTACATCAATCGCGTAGCCGACGCCCTAGGCGTAGGCCGCGACGACCTCCCTGCTCCCACAACCTAGCATCCTCCTAGCCTCCTCCCTGTCCTCAAAATTTTTTGGGGGGAAGAGAACTTTGGGTGTACGTATGGGTATTTCATATCGTTATCAAACTAAAGAGGTTGCGTGGGGAGCAATTTGTATCGTTATCATTCTACTGGGGTTAGAAATCGGGTTTAGTTCAATGCTGGCATGTTTATCAATCTTAAGGGGTTAGGTGTACGGTGGGTGTCGGACGTTGGTGTAGGGTGTCTCGAATGAGTGGGTTGCGGGGTGGGTTGGTGGGTGGAGCAAAATTGGATATTGCGTTCGTAACTTGTGCGGATCGATGTGTCGCCCGCTTCTGCCCCTGTTCTCGGGTGGCGGGGCATCGAAGTTGTGGCGGCTGGGTGTGGTTAAGCAAAGGCACACAGGCACAAATGCCTGTGCAACTCAAGGCGGTTTCGCGACGTTGGCGGCAGCTGGTATGGGGAATGATTTGCTGGGTGCGGTGAGACACAGGCTCACAGACTGAAGTCTGTGCTACCAAATCCTGTCTCTCGGCAAAGTGGGGCGATGCGCCTGGTGCAATGTATTTAACTTGGGGATTTATGGTTTTGAATTTGAGGGGAGGGACACATGCGCGGAAAATTTGGGACTTTGGTGGTTTTGGGAGTTGGGATGATGGCGGCGGGGGTGGCGGGGTGTCAGCAGCAGGCACCGGCACCGGCGCCGACCGTGGTGGTGGATGACAGTCACCACAAGTGGGATGAGCATGAGGCGTCAGCGTATCAGAGGTGGGAGGCGGAGAGGCAAAAGCCGCATCAGGAGTACACGGCGCGGCCGCCGCAAGAGCAGCACGACTATTGGGATTGGCGGAAGAGCCATCCGGACTGATTGACGTACGGCGGAATCGGCGGAGGCTCTTGTCTTCCCCCGGGAACGCCAATCTCCGTGTGGGCGAGCTTTTGCTTCGCCGGATGGAGCAGAAGAAAGATCGAAGACCCAAAAACCAGCCAATACGGAGATTGGCGTTCCCACGGAAGAACTGCCACGGCGTCGTCGGGCCGGCGGGTGAACCGTGGTGTGGGCGTGTGATAAACTTGTTGGTACGGCGATATGGTGCAAGGGTTAGCACACGGCCCTCTCAAGGCCGAAATCCGGGTTCGAATCCCGGTATCGCTACCAACTTCCTCTTAATTTATGGCCTTGCGTTGCGGATGATCTAAAGCAAAACCGACCATCGGAGCGCTATTTTGCCCTGTCGTTGGTGGTTGCAAGCGAGGGACTTTGGCGGGCTACAGTCTGCGCCATTTGTCCCGTGAGCCCCCTATTAGTGTTCCGAGTCCATTAAACGCGAAAAGTATCTTACGAATCGCTTGGTCTTCTTCGGTACTGCATCACGCAGAGGGTGATGCCGCCAAAAAAAGCCACGGCGTAGGAGGCGATGTGGGCGTACCAGTCGGCCATGAAGCGGGCGTGGAGTGACGGGGACAAACTGTACGAAACCCGTACTGGCGGATATATGGCGCCGCGCTTTGTCAGGACGAATCCAAGAAGACCGGCGAGAAACGCGGAGACGGCCATCGTGGTGAGCAGCTTCGCGATGGGTGGAAGCACGGCGGAGGCGGATAGCTTTGGGCGCGAGCCTGCTCTGGCCGAGAGGGCCAGCAAGATGCCGACGAATGCTCCCATCCACCACGTGGCGATGACGCCCCAGCCGAACGCTAAGAGCGTGGGTGATTGCGTTGGGAAGACGGGAGGGTGGAAGACGGTGAAGTATTCGAGGCAGATGCGGGTGGTGAATTGGTCGAGGAGGATGCCGTAGAGTACGGCGGCGGCGATGCAGGCGGCGATGATTTTGAGGGATTCCATTGGGGACGACCATTATGCGCGAAAAGCGAAAGCAGAAAGCGAACAGCAAATCCCTCGCTGCGCTCGGGATGACATTTGTACATGGCGGAGACGTTGGCTATGGCGGGTTGGGCATGCGTGCGGCATTACACCGTGGGCACGATATATCGTGCCCCTACGGAGCTTCACCTGCGTGCTTTATCTGGGATTCTCGCCGTAGAGGTCGGATTCGGTTAGGACTGGATCGCCGGCGGGGGATTTGCCTGCGCGATGGGCGGCGGTGAACATGGGGCCGCGGGCGGGGGTGACTGGGGCGAAGGTGGCGAAGCCAATGCGAGTGGGGATGTCGTCGTAGATGGCTTCCATGCCGCCGCGTAGGAAATAGGATTCGTGCCAGAAGCCGGTGCCGCCGGAATCTTTGAGGAAGCGTTGCCACCATGCGCGGTGGGGGTCGGAGCGGGTCCAGGCCAGGAGGGAAGCGGGGTCGCGCCAGTATTGGCGCATGCCGACGTGGGCGGGGAAGAGGCAGTAGATCATGTTTTCGTGGTTGAGGAGGCCGTCGGGCTTGGCGGCCACGGAGCTGGCGATTTGCGGGCCGAAGCCGAGGAGGGTTTTTAGACCGGTTAGGCGGTTGACGCGCATGCCTAGGTAGACGACGACGAGGTCGGGGTATTGCGTTAGGTCGACGGTTTGGCGGTTTACTTGGGTGGGCATGGCGCGGGGGCTCCGTTTTTTGGATGAGTGGGACGGGGAGAAGTGTACGCGCGTGGGATTGTGGGGCGGTCGTACAGAGGTCGAGATCGAACGAGAACGGACGAGAAGAGAAGAGAAGAGAAGAGAAGAGAAACGCAAAGACGACGAGCTTCGCGGAGACGTTGTGCGAGGTCGGGAGACGGCCTGCAGTATGCGTGTGACATTACACCGCGGGCACGATATATCGTGCCCCTACGAAGAGCACACCTGGGCGTGTGCGAAGTGCTTGCGGTTAGGCAAGCTAGGGCGTAGCGTGCTACGCCCCTACAAAGGCATACGGCGGAGCGGCGGCGAGATTTAGTCGGCGGGGGATTGGACTGCTAGATGCTCATCTGGTAGCGGGGGGCGGATGGAGAAAAATTTGTGGCGGCAGGGGTCGCAGCGCAGGGATGGCAAGCCCAGGAGGCGGCCGAGGAAGGCGGTGGTACCAGGGACGTGTTCGGGCGCGATTTTCTGTAGTTCGGGGTTGCCGCACAGGCTGCAATGCGCGTAGAAAGAAAAGCGGAATGGGACCGGGCGGGCGTGGAAGCGCGCTTCACACTTTTCGCAGCGCCAGGGGAGTACGCCGGCCGCGCTCACCAGATAGTCGATTAGCGAGCGTCGCTTGGAGCGGCGTAGTTTGGCGGAATGGCATCTGGGGCAGGTGATTGGCAATGTGAATGGCTTGTAATGCTGCCGTCAGCATAGGCGAAGAGTCGTGGGGTGGCAAGCGGAAGTGCCGTGTGCGGTACTAAGTTGGGGTGTTACCCCCTTCGGCGCGCTTTGACGGCCCGTCCGTGGACCTCGTGGAATGGAAAAGAGTAGGTGCTGCCCCCTTGAGCGTGGGGTGCTGCCACGGTTTGGATTGAGACTAATCTACGCAAGGCGCCAATCCGGAGATTGGCGTTCCCAGGAAAGGCCTCGCGTGAGCGTGGGGTGCCGCTACGCGTTGCGCATCGATGGTGTGAAGATGGTGCACAGGCAGGAATGCCTGTGCTACTGGGGCTTCGAGGCGTGGCGCGCGGTACAATGATGGAGGTAAAAAAAATCAGGGAGAATGGCATGGCGGGATATACAGAAGAACACGCGCGGGCGGGCATTAAGACGAAATTGCCGCAACTGGAGACTTGGCCGAACCAGTTTCCCGGGTACGTGATTACCACGCGCTTTCCGGAATATTCGTCGATCTGCCCGAAGACGGGCTTGCCGGATTTTGGCACGGTGACGATTCGCTACATGCCGAAGGAGCATTGCATCGAACTGAAGGCGCTGAAAATGTATCTGCTGGCGTACCGCGATCTGGGAATCTTTTACGAGAATGCGGTAAATAAGATATTGCAGGACGTGGTGGCGGCGGTGCAGCCGGAGTGGTGCATTGTGAAGGGCGAGTTTACGCCGCGCGGCGGGCTGACCACGTCAATCTTTACGCGCTGGCCGCAGTTGCCCGCGGAAGCGCCTATGCCGGAGCTGGCTTCGGACCGCGGGCGTCGCAGCTCGCGCAAGTAACACGGTTGTTAGCAGGTCGCCGCAGGGGCACAAAAGCGAAACGCGGCATAGACAGGGCAATCGTTGCGAGCCATAATTTTACACCGGATTTGGTGAAGGGGCCGCCGCGCAGTCCGCAGGCGCGCCGGCGCATCAGATTCGCATGCCACAGGAGGCGGAATGAGCATTTCTCCAAACGTACCAAGCCCGCAGGAGTCCTATCACTACGAGTCCGCGGGAACGCCGCGATGGATTGCGGTGCTGTTCGGGCTGCTGTTCGCCGCGGTCGCGGTAGTGGGCTACATCGGACACCAGGGACAGGCAAAACTGGAAGGCGATGTATCGAAGCAGGAAGACGACAACAAAGTTTTGCGGGCGCAGCTGGAGCAGGCGAACTCGCGGCTGGCGGATTTGAAGGGGCACCTGGACGTGACCGAGCAGAAAATCGGCATGACACGGGCGGAGCTGGCGCAGGCGAGCAGCCGCGCGGAGACCATTCGCAGGGACCAGATTAGCAACGACAAGAAATTGACCGAGCAACTGGGCGCGGTGCAAAAAGAAAGCGAAGAGAAGATCAGCGCGGTGGCCACGGACGTGAGCGGCGCGAAGAAGGATATCGACGCGACGAAGACGGACTTGGAAGCGACGAAGAGTAAGCTGGACCGCGCGACGGGCGACATGGGCGTGATGAGCGGGTTGATCGCGCGCAATCATGATGACCTGGAAGATTTGAAGCGGCGCGGCGACCGTAATTATTATGAATTTACGCTGCACAAGGCCAAGGCTCCGCAACGCGTCGGGCCGATTCAGGCGAACGTGAGCAAGACGGATCCGAAGAAGTCCAAGTACACGCTGATCGTTTTTGCGGACGACAAACAGATTGAGAAGAAGGATAAAACCGCGGGCGAGCCGATCCAGTTTTACGTGGGCGGGACGCGCTCGACGGTGCCGTATGAAATTGTGGTGTTCAGCGTGGGCAAGGATCAGTTGACGGGCTATCTTTCGACGCCGAAGGATGGCGGGTCGGCGGCTCCGGCAGCTACGCCTGCGAAACAGTAGTTAGCTTTTGTGTGGCACGGCTTGCGCAAGCTGTGCCACATTTTTGTTTCGGGCAGATGAGCAAACTTTGCATACCCCGCGCGCTTCTTTTATTTCTCCTGTTCTTTTCTTCTTGCAACGCAGCGCATCCCCAGGAGCCCTCTTCACCTTCCTCCGCAACCCCCGGCGAACCAATTCGGCTGTCCGTGAACGTGGTGACCATTGGGACGGTGGTTACGGACGAGCGCGGCAAGTTTGTCGAAGGACTGACGCGAGAGAATTTTCATATTTTCGACAATAGAGTTGAGCAGCCCCTGATTTTTTTCGCGCTAGACCGACCCACACATGTGCTGTTGCTGATCGAAGCCGGTCCCGCCGTGTATTTGCTGCAAGGCGGCCATCTGCGTGCGGCGTATGCGCTGCTGGCGGGACTTTCGCCGGCAGATCAGGTGGCGGTGGCGAAGTACGCCGAGGGCGCCGAAGGCGTCAGCGATTTCAGCGCGGATAAACAATTGGCGGCAAACGCGCTCGACCATGTGAATTTCAACGTGGGATTTGGCGCGCTGAATCTGTCGGAGAGTTTAACGACGGTACTGGATTGGCTCGAGAAAACGCCGGACAAGAAAACGATTGTGTTGCTTTCGAGCGGCGTAGACACATCGGCGCCCGCCGCAACAACGGCGTTGTTGCAGCGGCTGCGCGTGAGTGACATCCGACTGCTGGCGGTGTCGCTATCCGGGGAATTGCGGTCGCGCCCGCAGGAAAAAAGCAAAAAGAAAACGCCCGCTACGGCGCCGAGTTTCGCGGAAGAGCAATTTGCCGAGGCGGATGACGAATTGCGGGCCTTGGCGGCCAGTACGGGCGGACGCGCCTATTTTCCCGCAGATGAGAAAGGGTTCGCGGCGGCGTATGCGGAGATCGCACAGATCGTCCGGCATGAATACACGGTGGGATTCGCACCACAGAAGCTCGACGGGCATATACATACGGTGGATGTGCGCGTAGCGGAAAACGTGGCAGATAACCCTGCGGTTCCGAACGCCTCCAAGACCGATGCAAGAGCGAGAGTTTTGCGAATCGACCACCGGCAGGCGTATGTGGCTGAGCCCGGCCGTGCGCCCTCGCAATGACTCCAGCGTCCAAGGGAGTTCCCAAAAATCAGTTCCTTAGCGCCAACCGTTTTCTGCCGATGGACTGCTCATGCTTTCGGTGCTAGCATTCGCGCGCACGGTATCGCATGGCGGAAATCAAAGACCCACAAAAGCGCACCCTGTTTGGCCCCTTTGAGGTTGACCTCCGATCGGAAGAACTCAAAAAGCGCGGCGTGCGGTTGCGTCTGGCTGGACAACCCTTCCAAATTCTGAAGATGCTCCTGGAGCGTCCTGGAGATCTGGTGACGCGGGAGGAATTGAGGCAAGCTCTCTGGCCCTCCGATACGTTCGTTGATTTTGATCACGGTCTGAATGCAGCGGTCAACAAATTACGAGAAGCGCTGGGTGAGGATGCGGATGCGCCAAGGTATATCGAGACCTTGCCGAGGCGCGGGTACCGTTTCGTAGGCGTGATTGAGCCATCGGTTCCGGTGCAAATCAAAGTAGCGATTCCTGAGGGGCGACCAGAGAAGTCCGCGGTCAGCGCCAACCGGCCGATGGTGGCTGCTGTGGGAAGTTTCGCGGTGGGTTGCTTGATCGTCGCGATATTCCTTGTACTGAGATCACCAGCTGCTCCGGCACGCATTTTGAGCTACCGGCAGTTGACGACGGATCGCAAACCAAAGGGACAACCTTGTGAGGGTGCGCTCTCGGCTCGAGTGGTCACCGATGGCGCGCGAGTGTTCTTTTCGGAGATTGGCCACGGCCTGATGCAAGTCTCAGCGAATGGCGGCGAGGTCGCTCCGGTCCCGAACCTCGTTCCCTGCTTTGCGGTCTTCGATATTTCTCCAGACAAGACAGAGTTGCTAGGGGCTTCGATGGCGGATGCCTCTAAAGTAGATCATCCGTTATGGGCGTTATCGCTCTCGAGCGGGCTGGCGCGCAGAATCGGTGACCTGAACGGCCACGCCGCGGCTTGGTCTCCGGATGGCAAAAGAATCGCCTATGCGACGGGAAGTTATTGGGGCCCCCCCAACGACCTATTCATCGCGACAAACGAGGGGAGTGGCGCGCGACACGTTGCGCAGATGGATATCGGGTCCATCGCGACTATCGTCTGGTCCCCGGATGAAAAGCTGCTGCGAATCGGTCTGCAGAAGCAGTCTCCTGAGAACTTCATGTGGGAGGTTTCCAGCGATGGAAGCAATCTGCACCCAGTGCCGCAGCCTCCGGGAGCTGATTGCTGTCTCGTAGGAATGAATTGGACCGCCGATGGGAAGTACCTCTTAGCCCAATCTGGAGCGACTCTATGGGTTCTGCGCGAAAAGCGAGCAATCCTTCGCGGCGAGTCGAGCGACGCCTTCCAGCTCACGTCAGGCCCAATCCACTACCAGAGTCCGACGCTCAGCCCAGACGGCAAGAAAATCTTCACGATCGGCGGCCGGCCACGCGGAGAGCTGCTTCGCTACGACTTGCAGTCCCAGAAGCTCGAACCCTTTCTATCCGGCATCTCCGCGGAACATGTCGACTTCTCCCGAGACGGAAAGTGGGTCACCTACGTCACATTTCCGGACTCTATTCTCTGGCGAAGCAGAGTGGATGGCAGCGAACGGCTGCAGCTGACCGATGATTCATTGATTGCGGTCTTGCCGCGCTGGTCTCCCGATGGCACGCGAATCGCCTTCAGCGGTCTTGGCCCCAATGGCCGCCCGAAGATTTACGTGGTTTCAGCGGAAGGCGGCACTCCGGAATTGATTTCACAAAACGTAGACTCAGATCAGGTAGACGCGGATGCAACTTGGACTCCTGACAGCAATACCTTGGTCTTCAGCGGGTCCACCTTCGATGTCCACAGTAAGATTTCTTCGGTAAACCTGGCGACTCGGCACGTCTCGGTAATTCCCGGATCGGAGGGTATGAGTAGCCCACGAGTATCGCCGGACGGTCGATTCATCTATGCCGAAATGACACACAGTCACCAAGCGTTTCTCTTTAGCGAGAAAACGCAAGAGTGGTCCAAGGTGGCCGACAGGACATCTGGTTCCGCGTGGCCGCAATGGTCGAGTGACAGCAAATATGTATATTGGGGAAGCGACCCCGAACCGCGGATGGGGTCCTTCCCGGTGTATCGCTTGCGCGTGGCGGACCACCAGATCGAACCGGTGACGACCTTAAATGTCCCGGAAGGGTTGATTGGGATCTGGGGCGGCTGGATGTCCACTGCGCCGGACGGGAGTCCGCTCCTGTTACGCGACTTGAGCATTCAAGAAATCTATGCGCTCGACGTAGACCTGCCGTAGCATCGCAATTCTTTGTGGCGCTTGTTTGATTCCGACGCAATTCGAAAGAGCAAAGAGGGCCGGGCCGAAGTTCCTTCGCCGCAAGGCACCGGAAGCCTACAAAGCACGGTTCATTATGGAAGAAGCGGCTCGTCAGGAAAGGCTCTGAGGATTTCTCGCAGCTTTTCAAATTGATTTTCCACTGATCCGGGCTTCGTGCGCTACGCAAAGATTCTTCCCGCGCAACTCCACGCGGTACGGAGGTGAGTTGGAAAGCTACTGAAAGTCTTTCATGGTGGTGGCCATTTGGTTTAGGCGGGCGTCGATCATGGCGAAGACGCTGTCTTTTTCGAAGGTACCGTCGTCGTTGCGATGGCCGGCTTTAGCGCCGGTGAGAATTTCGATGCCGGCTTCGATTTTGGCGACGGGCCAGATGTGAAATTTGCCGGCGGCCACGGCATCGAGGATTTCTTCGCGCAACATCAAATCTTCGACGTTACTGTGCGGCATGAGCACGCCCTGGGTCCCGGTGAGACCCTTGATTTTGCAGACATCGAAGAAGCCTTCGATTTTTTCGTTGATGCCGCCGATGGCCTGGATTTCGCCCTGCTGGTTCATGGAGCCGGTGACGGCGATGTCCTGGCGCAGCGGGAGGCCGCTGAGCGCGGAGACCAGCGCGTAGACCTCGGTGGAACTGGCGCTGTCACCATCGACGCCGGAATAGGATTGCTCGAAGCAGATGCTGGCGGCGAGGGAAAGCGGCTTGGTCTGGGCGAACCTGCTGCGCAGAAAACCGGAGATGATGTGCACGCCTTTGTCGTGGAAGCGGCCGCTTAGATTGGCTTCGCGCTCGATATTGATGAGGCCGCCTTTGCCCAGGGCAGCGGTGGCGGTGATGCGGACGGGTTTGCCAAAGGAGTAGCCGCCGATTTCGAGGACGCTGAGGCCGTTGACCTGGCCCACGCAGGTGCCGCAGACGTCGACGAGCAGCGTACCCTCTTCGATCATTTCGCGGATGCGCGTTTCGATGAGATTGTGGCGCTCCATCTTGCTGGCCAAGGCGGCGCGGACGTGGGCGGCGCGCACGACTGTTTCGTTGGCAGCGGCCGCGGCGTAATGGGCCTCGCGCGCCAAATCGGCAATGTCCACAAAGCGCGCGGTAACCTTGTTGCGGCGGCCGGCCTGGCGCACGCCGTATTCCAGCATGGCGGCGAAGGCGCCGCGATCAAAGGGCGAGAGAGCTTCCTTTTCGGATAGCCCGCGCAGGCGGCCGGCGTATTCGGCGATGACGCCGTCACTCATCGTCATCTCTTCATCGAATTCGACGCGGACCTTGAAAATCTTACGAAAGTCTTCTTCGTAGTTGTAGAGCATCTCGTATAATTCGCGGTCGCCGATGAGCAGCACCTTCACATTGATCACGATTGGCTCGGGCTTGAGCGCGCTGCCGCCGAATGGGTAAAACATTTCCAGGGGCTGAATTTCGAGCCGACCGTGATTCAGCGTGCGCTTGAGGGCGCGCCATACGCCGGTTTCGGAAATGGCTTCCATGGAGTACATGATCAAAAAGCCGCCGTCGGCCCGGAGGAGGGAGCCGGCGCGGAGGTCCATGAAATCGCTGGTCCAGCCCCCGCGCGCGTCATAGGCGCGCTGGATGGTGCCGAAGAGGTTGGCGTAGGTGGGGGTGGTTTCGAAAATGACCGGCGAGGCGGCTTCGTCATCGTGGGCGAGGATGACGTTGACGCCGTAGACGCGGAAGGGATCGCGCTCCTGCTGGGGCATGCCGCCGGGAGGCTTGGGCAAACCGTCGGGCATCTCCGGCGAACCATCGTGCTCACCTTCACCCTCGCGCTCCTTGAAGGGGTCGAGATTGTCGAGTAGATGGTGGCGAACTTCCTCGAGATATTCGGAGACGCCGGTGCCGGGATATTTTTCCTTGAGCTCCTCGATGACGCCATCGACCAAGACGGACGCGGCTTCCTGCTCGAGGTAGCTTAGTTCGCTAGCAAGTTCGCGGGAGAGGGTGAGCGTCTTGCGATAAACGACGGTAAATTCCTGGCGAAACTGTTCGTACTTGCGCTCGATGTCTTCGGCGGCGGGAGCTTCGAGCTTGCCTTCGTGGACCATCTTGGAGATGTCTTCGATGGGCACCATCTGGCCTTCGAGCACGGGAAAAATCTCCGGCAAGGCCACGGCGCCCACCTGCATGTGACCGAGCGCGAACTGTTCGCGGGCGATGCGGCGCGTGAAATCGTCCATCAACTCTTTTTCGCGCACGGTGAAACGTTCGACGATGCGGCTTTTCTGGCGCTGAAACGGTTCGCCCTCGAAAACCTGGGGGATGCGGCGGCGGAGAAAGTCGACGCCCGCCTGCATGTCCTTACGAAAGGAGTTGGCCTGGCCGCGTGGGAGCGTGAGCAGGCGGGGACGGTCCGGCAATTTGAAATTGTTGACGTAACAGCGATCGAGGGATTTTTTGGTCTGCGGGTGCAACTCTTCGATCATCTGGGCGATGGTGCCGCCGCGACTGGTACCGGCAAGGCCGCAGACGAATACATTGTAGCCGGGTGCGCTAAGCTCGACGCCCATTTTCAGGGCGCGCAAGGCGCGCTCCTGGCCGATGAAACCTTCGCGCGGCTCGGCCTGCGCGGTCGTCTCAAAGGGAATGCGCGAGAGGTCGCAGCGCCAGCGCAGCTTGGCGGTAGGCAGCTCCGGGTGCGCGGGAGCGGGCAGCGTCGTGTTGTTCATCCGAGAGGGCATGGCAATAGCATACGGCGGGAAACAGTAACACAAGCGCTCGCGCGTGCCGTTTATTTCGCGACGGGGGGTGAGGTCACAGTTACGGCGTTGGCGGCGACGCGGGTGCGAGCAAACATGGCTTCGCGAGTGTCCATGTAGACGTTGAAGATGCCCATGGCGGCAGCCATGATAGTGGGTCCGGCGACGAGACCGAGCAGTCCGAAGACTTCGAGGCCGCCGAGCACCCCGATGAAAAGGAGCAAATCGTTGAGCCGGGTGCGATTGCTGAGCAGTAAGGGGCGGACGATATTGTCGGCAATGGTGGAAACGCCGCCGCAAATCAGGATGATGAGGGCAAATTTGCCCCAGTGGCCGATGAAGACAAAATAGAGCGCGGCGGGAAACCAGATGAGCGCCGAGCCAACCACCGGGACGAGGGAGAAAAATCCGATGAGCACGCCCCAGACCAAGGCCGCCGGAATTCCCGCGATGGCAAAGGCCACGCCGCCGAGAAAGCCTTGAATAACGGCGATGACCAGGGCCACGGCGACGCTGGCGAAGATCAGCTGGCGCGATTCCTTCAACATCTCCAACTGAATATCCTCGTCGAAGGGCATGAGGTGGCGGAGGGCGCGGACCACGCGATGGCCATCGCGAAACATAAAAAACAAGGTGAAGATGAGCAGAATCAGGTCCAGGAAGAAATTGGCGAGGTTTTTGAGTAGCGAACCGACGCTGCCGGCGACGAAGGCGCCGATTTTCTCCGCGGCGGCCTGGAGCTGGCTTTCGATGTCGATGGATTGCAGAGAGGCCGGCAAACGATGGCGCAGCCAGGTTTCGAAGTCGGCTTGAAAGCCCTGGTCCGGACCCTGGCCGTGGACGGCGAAGACTTTTTGCAGTCGGGCGGAAGCGTCTAACCCCTGACGGGCGGCGAAGAAAAGCACCAGCAGCGCGGGTACGATGAGCAGGAAAGTGACGGCGAGGGTGCTGAACACCGCTGCGCGGTTGGAAGGCATACGGGCGTTGAGCTGTTCATACAGAGGAAAAAAGAAAATCGCCAAGACCGCGGACCACGCGAGCGGCGCGAAAAACGGCAAAAAAATCTGGTAGACGAGGTACAGGAGCAGCAGCAGAGCGCCGTAGGAGAGCACCATGGCGAGGCGGTCGCTGGTGGTTTGCTGCGTGTAGTAGTCGTTGGGCATGCGCGGTATATAATCCGAGATTATCGAGAGCCGGTTGACCGCTAGGTGGTTCCAGTTAAACTAATTAGGTAGCCAGCCAGACTTGAATTTCCCGGTCCCCAGTCTCGCACAAACAGGTCACGTGTGAGTCCGAAAGCCGGCGGCGGGTACGCGGCCAAATGTCCAGCAACCATGTCAGGTAACCTTATCTCACGTAGCCCCCACTCTCTTACTGCGTATCAGATTCGCCTGCTGGTGGTTCTGGTGCTGATCAATTTCGTAAATTTTTCGGCGCGGCAGGTGTTTGTGCCGCTGATTCCCCTGCTGCGCACACACCTGAATGTAACGGATTCGCAGTTGGGCTCGCTGCAAACGTGGCTGCTGCTGGTGCTGGCGGGATTCAGCGTGCCGTTCGGGTTGCTTGCGGACCGGATAAGCCGGCGGGCGATCATCTGGATAGGGATTTTGTGCTGGAGCTTGGCCACGGCCGCCGGCGGCTTAGCGTCGACGTTTTCATCGCTGCTGGTAGCGCGCGCTCTGGTAGGACTGGGAGAAGCGGCGTACGCTCCCGCGGCGCAATCCATGATTTCCGGCGCGTTCCCGAAGGAACGACGGGCCATGGCACAGTCCATTTTTGCCAGCGGCATGCTGCTCGGCGGGGCTTGCGGGCAGGTGCTGGGCGGACTGGTGGGCGCGCGATATGGATGGCAGGTGGCGTTTTTTATCGTGGCCATTGCCGGCCTGATCCCGAGCGGCGCGCTCTTTGCGATTGAAGAACCGGCGCGCGGACCGCGATCGGAAGTGGTGCCGTTCTGGAGGCTGCTGACCATCCCGGCGTTTATGGCCATGATTGCCGCAGGTGCGTGCGTGACGTTCGCGAGTGTATCACTGCTGACGTGGGGCGTGGACTTTGCGGTGAATTACAAGGATTTCAGTTTGCGCGAAGCGTCGGTGGCGCTTTCTCTGGTGGCGCTGTTCTCTTCGGTGACGGGCGTTCTCACAGGCGGAGCGGTCGCGGACTTGCTGCAACGGCGTTTCGCATTCGGGCGCATTGCCGCGATTGCCTCCGCGTTTTTATTGGCCGCGCCCTTTTTGCTGCTGGCGATACAGACGGAAGAAAAACGGACTGTACTACTGGGATTGATGGTTTCGGGATTTTTTATGTCCTGGTATCACGGGCCGGCTACCGCGGTAATCCACGATATGATGCCGCGACGGGCGCATGCGACTTCGATCGGCATTTACATGCTGGTGACGCAACTGGTCGGCGGGTTTGGTCCGCAGGTGGTAGGAAAGATTTCTGATTTGCACGATTTGCAACTGGGGTTGCAGATTTGCGTGGCGGTGATGGTGGGCGGGGCGCTGTTGATGCTCTTGGTGATTCATTTTATCCGCCGGGATGGGTTGCGGCATCCGTCGCTGGAGGTGTTTCACGCGGAGTCGGCGGATTAGCTCAAAATTTGCGCTTGGGAAATGGACCACAAAGGCACACAGACTGAAGTCTGTGCTACTAAAAGCTACTTGATGCCGAGCTGGTCGATCAGGCGAAGGACTTCCGATTCGGGGACGTCGTAGAGCGGGCGCTCGTCGTCTTCTTCGAGGCGTTCGCGGAGATATTCGGCGGAGATGTAGCTGGCTTCGCGGTCGGTGAGGTCGCGGTGGACGCGTTCGCGGAATTTTACGAAGCCGGTGTGCGCGAGGCCGACGACCAGGGCTTCGCCGTCCATGAAAAATTTGGTGTCGATAGTGTCGGCGTGGCGCGTGGCGATGCCGTTCCACATGTGCGAGAAGCGGCAGTGGAATTCGCGGCCGCTGAGCTTGGAAGTGACTTCGAAGGCGCCGATGAATTGGCTCATGGCGCCGTTGTTGGCTAGGCTTGGGCGGGCGATGGTGGTCAAGCTGGCTCCCTTTTTTTGTGGCTTAATTGCGCTTACTTCTGCTTACTTCGTCTTACGGATGCTTTGCCGCATCACAAAAGCTTACAGGCTGAACAGGTTCCGGAAAAAGTTACAAAAGGCGACCGCCTCCCCGGTCTCACCGGGGCAGGCAGAAGGCGGCCGCTACAAGAGAAAAACTGTCCTACCTGGCGGCGGCGACGGCTACGTTGGTGTAGCTCTGCACCGCGGCGCCGACGCCTGCACCGGAGCCTACACGATAGCCCTGATCCAGCAGGACTTTTTCAAATGCGCCGAGAAAGAGCAAGACGTTGGCTTTTTGGCTGCAGTAGCCCATGAGGCCGATACGCCAGATTTTGCCCTTAAGTGGGCCGAGGCCGCCGGCGATTTCGATGTTGAATTCGTCGAGGAGCTGGTTGCGGACTTTGACGTCGTCGATGCCGCTCGGGATCATCACAGCGGTGACGGTGGGAAGACGCTCGGCGGGATTTTTGACGAGCAGCTCGAGGCCCATGGCTTCAAGGCCGGCGATCAAGGCGAGCTGATTTTGTTTGTGGCGCTCCCAACGATTCTCGAGCCCTTCTTCGATGGTCATGCGCATGGCTTCGCGCAGGGCAAAGATGAGCGAAATGGGCGGAGTGTGATGATAGAGGCGGTCTTTGCCCCAGTAGTTCATGGCCGTGGTTAGATCGAAATACCAGCTCTGTACTTTAGTTTTGCGATTGCGGAAGGCTTCTTCGGCGCGGGGGCTGACGGTGATGGGCGACATTCCCGGCGGGGCACTGATGGCTTTTTGCGTGCCGCTGAAGCAGACATCGACACGCTCTTTATCGACGTGAAGCGGGACGGCGGCGAGGGAAGCGACGGTGTCGACGATGAGCAGGGCGCCCAGTTCGTCGGCGACTTCGCGGAAGCCGGCGAGCTGGGTGAGGACGCCGGACGATGTTTCGCCCTGCGCCAAGCCGATGATTTTGATTTTGCGGCCTTTGCCCGCTTTGCGAACCTCTTCTGGGTCGACGGTGGTGCCGTAGGGGGCCTCCACACGGGTGACCTTGGCGGCGGTGCGGCCGGCGATTTCCGCCATGCGGTCGGAGAACCAGCCGTTGACGCAGACGATGGCTTCGTCGCCCTCTTCGAGGGTGTTGACGAGGGAGGCTTCGATGCCGCCGGAGCCCGAGGCTGAAAGCGGCATGGTGATGCGATTTTCCGTCTGGAAGATTTGGCGCAGGAGGACTTGGGTGTCGTCCATACAGCCGCGGAACCACGGGTCTACGTGGCCGACGAGCGGGGTGGCTAGGGCGCGGTAAACGCGGGGATCCATGGAGGATGGACCGGGGGTGAGCATCAGGCGTACGGGAGGATTTAGTTCGCCGATGGATTGTCCGGTAGATGGTGCCATGAGGTTTTTTTCCTTCTTAGCGCCGGGCGTGCTGCGCGGAGGTGCGGGTACGTCGGGTGCGGGACATCGCGGAGCCGCTCGAAGCCACATTATCGCCGTAAGCGAGGATAGCGTGCAACCGACAAATTGGCTTGGCCAGCCGCCATCGCTATAACGACTGACAGGAGAAAGGCCCGACTAAGCGGCGAGCTTTTGTTCTTCGGGGGCCAACATGTGGGTGGGGACCTTGCGGAGATCCCACACCAGGCCGAACCAGGAGAGGAGCTTAAGCGTGTAATAGGTGATGTCGATCTCCCACCAAAAGAAGCCCTGACGGGCGGCGGCCATGAAGTGGTGGTGATTGTTGTGCCAGCCTTCGCCGAGGGTGACCAGCGCCAGCAGGAAATTGTTCTTGCTGGTGTCGGTCGTCTCGTAGCGGCGCGAGCCAAACAGATGCGAGAGCGAATTGATGGTAAAGGTGCCGTGCCAGCAGAGCACGGTGCTGAGAAAGAATCCCCAGATCAGCAGCGGCCAGCTGCCAATGAGCCAGAGCGCTACGCCCAAGGCGATGGGCGGCAACAGGTAATAACGGTCGAGCCAGCGCAGCTCGGGGAATTTGGCGAAATCTCCGATATAGTTGAGGCGCGTCGCATTGTACTTGTCCGAGACGATCCAGCCGATGTGCGACCAGAAAAACCCGAAGAGCGTCGGTGAGTGTAAGTCTTCTTCCTGGTCGGAGAAGCGGTGATGGTGGCGGTGATGGGCGGCCCACCAAAGCACGCCTTTCTGCACCGAGGTCATGGCCATGAAGGCAATTACGAACTGAAAGACGCGGCTGGTTTTGTAGGAGCGGTGCGAGAAATAACGGTGATAGCCGGCAGTGACGAAGAACATGCGCAGTTCGTACATCGCAAAGCAGGCGACGGGCAGATACCAGTGGAAGGGCACGAAAAAGACCAGCAACGAGATGAGGTGGATCAGTACGAAAGGCAGGACCGAGAGGACGGAAATCCGCGAGCCATTGGGCAGCGGGATCGACAGTGTGCGCGCAACAGAAGCCATTGCTTAAAAACCCTCCGGGTCTTAGTTACAAAAAACGCTCATTGCTTGCTAAGCGCGGGGGAAGGACAAATCGCGCTACGAGAAACCACCAGTCCGCACAGTTTACAGTTTACGGTTGGGCCAAAATACGGTCAAGCGTACCGCTTTACAGGTGCACTTCGTTAGATGTCGCGGCGCCGGGGTCCGTTGTAAGCCGCGGTGTGTTATCTTCATGGCTATGACATCTTGCGCGATGGAAAAGCGGCATGGCTGAGCGTCCCGTACTCGTTGGATTGATTCCCCAAGCGGTGGTGCTGGATCCGGGAGATCAGGTTTCGTGGATCTCCGACGCGGGAAATTTGCGCGTGGAGTTCGACGTGAATCGCTGCCCGTTTTCGTCGAATATTTTCCAAGCGCCGGCGGGCATGCGGCTTTTGAGCGGACCGGCGCGCGTAGGAATCAAGGCCGGGACGTTCAAGTATCGGCTGTGGCTGAATGAGCAGATTGTGGGTCAGGGCGAAGTGATTTTGCGGGATAAGTGACGTCCGACCACGGCGATTTTGGTTCGCGCTCGCGTCATCGCATTGCAAATTAAAAACTTATAGCTGCGGGCTGCGTCTAGGCAGCTGGGGCGTAGCATGCTACGCCCCTACAGAACCTGCACTGCTACAAAATCGGGCGCTACTTGGGTTGTTTGGCGATGATCAGGTCTTTGATTTTGGCGTAGGTGGCGGCGGGGATGATGTTTTTGCGGGTTAGGTCGGTTTTCTTGGCGTAGGGGCGGCCGTCGATAATTTTTTGGGAATAGACGTCGCCAATGCCGGGTAAGGCTTTCAGTTGATCCTTGGTGGCGGTGTTGATGTCCAGTAGGGCGCCGGCCGGGGCGGCGGCGGGCGCTGCCGACGATTGGCCAGAAGGTGCCGGCGGGCGGGACATGCCTGCCGAGACGCTCAGTGCCAGGATGGTCAGCAGCGTCAGGATGCGTGCTAGTGTTTTATTGATTGCGGTGGCCTTCGGTGTGTTCATCGTTTTCTCCTTGAAATCCCGCAGCTGATTCTTCCGCGAATCTTCCCTACAGTATTTGAAAATCCAAACCTGGCAAAGGTAGAGGCGGTCAGTGCTTGCCTGCGGCGTGATATCCCGCCTTGATGGCATCCACTTCCGGCATGTATTTGCCGTGTTTGGTTTTGCCATAGCGGCGGCTTCCCGGCTGGTGATAGACGCCGGAGTCGGTGTTGACCCACACGATGGGGTTGCTGTTCGCCGGAGGCGTCACCACGGCGGGACTGGTTTGCGAGTGCGCCGACAAAGGAGCAGCGCCCGAAGCGAGCAAGACCCCAGCCAGGAATACCAGAACCAGTTTTGGAGTGGAACGCAAAATGTCGCCTCAGTCGCTGCAAAGGAATGGGCACATTCGATGGGGCGAATCATGGCGAAGGCGGAGCGGCATGTCAAGCGCAAGCCAGATCCAAGCGAAGCGCCATCGAGCGCTAGTCGGCGACGGCCAGCGCGCGGGGGGCTTCGACGGATTCGGCGAGATTCCGGCGCACCGGGCCAAGCACGAAAGCGGGTACTTGGCGTTCGGGAACCAACGAGAGATTCGCGGTTTTGCGAGAGAATTCGGTGCGACGGTCGAGCTTTAGGCCGGCTTCGCGAAGGAATTCGGCCGAGAAGCCCATGTCTTCGGCGCGGTCGACGCCCCAGAACCAGAGCTTTTCTTCGTGGCGCTGCAGGAAGTCCAGAGATTCCTCGAGCTTCTTCATGGCGCGGTCAAAGCTGCCGGCCAAGAAGAAGACCGTGAGGGTCCAGGCGTGACGGGGATAGGTGGCTTGAATGCGAACGCAATACTTTCCGGCCTGATTGCGTTCCATACTGCAGCGGTAATCGTTACGGGCAACGGACGCGCGAGCGCGCATGATGTGATTACTCCAATGGAAGATGCAGCTGACGAACCCCAGCGGCCAAACTGCTCCCCTAGGGTGCCACTGAGGTAGATAATAAGCCTACTTGGCGGGAGTGCCGAACGCAAGTATCCGACTGGAACTATAGTAAGTCTATTTATATCAATATTTTATGCTAGCTCAAGTCGACGCCGGACTTGATTTTGTCCTGGTAGATTTTGAGCTTGCCGTCCTTCTTCAGGCGCTGGTCCAAGGCGTCGCGGAAGGCGTCAAACGCCACGGAGCGCTTGTTCTGTAGCACCGCCTGGGTCAGATCCTTGATCTGCTTATCGTAATCCGCCGGGTTGGGCTCGTCTTTGGAGACGACTTGATAGACGACGCGATTGGAACCGAGCGAGAGCGGGGCAGAAACGTCGCCCGGCTTCAGGTCGAAGGCCGCGATGAGCTGCTTGCCGCTACCCACACTGGGAATGGAGCCATCGCGGGCGAGAGGATCGCTGGTTTTGGGATCCAGCCCGAGCGATTTGGCCACGGCATCGAACTTCTCCCCGGCGTGGACCCGGCGGCTCAGCTCTTCGGAGTTGACGATGGCCAGTTGCAGAGCCTTTTCCTTTTGCAGATCGCTGACGACCTTGTCGCGGACTTCCTCGAGCGTGGCCGGGTGCGCGGGTTGAATATCTTTAACGCTTAGAACCACATAGCCGCGGTCCGTGTGAATGGGCAGGCTGAGTTCGCCTGGATTGAGGCGGAAGATGGTGTCTTTGATCTCCTTGGAATTGCCGAGTTCGAGGAGTTGGTCCGTGGCGGCTACCGGACGCGTTTCGGAAATGGCGAGGTGGAACTGCTTGGCCAAGTCGTCGAGCGAAGTCTTGGGCGACTGGCGGACCTCGTTGGAAATCTGGTCGGCGGTATCGCTAGCCTCTTTATCGGCCGTGCCGAGCATCATTGGGGCGCGGATGGAGTCTTTGACTTCCTCAAAAGGCTTGGTGTGGGCGTCCTCTTTTTCCAGGACTTTGATGATGTGGAATCCGTACTGAGTCTTCACGAGGTCGGAAATCTGACCCTTCTGCAGGCTGAAGGCGGTCTTTTCAAACTCGGGCACGGTCTGGCCCTGGACGATGAAGCCCAGGTCTCCGCCTTTGTCCTTGCTGCCGGGGTCTTCCGAATACTTTTTTGCCAGATCGGTGAAATTGGCGCCTTTTTTCGCCTGCGCGAGGATGTCTTCCGCCTTCTTGCGAATTTCCTCGACTTCGGCGTCGGTCTTACCGACGGTGTTCAGCAAGATGTGTTGTACGTGGACGCGGCTGGGAACCTGGTACTGCGCGATGTCCTGCTGGTAGCGCGCTTTCAACTGGTCGTCGGTAATGTGCACATTCTGGCGGAGTTGGTTAACGTCCACTAAGCCGTAGCGGACCACGCGGCGCTCCGGCAGTTGATACTTGGCGCGATTCTTCTCAAACTCGGCTTTGACCTCGGCATCCGTGGGGGTAAGTTTCAGCTGCAGATCCTCCGGGCGGATAAGCACGTAGTCCAGCTTGACCTTTTCATTGCGGTCGCGGAACTCTTCCTGGAGTTCCTGCGGGCTGGCGCTGATGCCGTCGGTGACCAGCTGGCGAAATTTTTCCTCAAGCAGGCCCTGACGAATCAGCTCTTCAAAGACCGGGACAGTCAGCTGAAAGCGTGCGGAAACCTCTTGCGTGTAGCGATCGATACCCACAAAGCTGTCGCCGTTGAACGCGGTGGGGAGGAATTGCTTGATGCGCGCGGCGCGTTCCTGATCGGAGACGGTGATGTTGAGGCGTTTGGCTTCGTAATCCAGTTCTTTTTGAAAAACGAGCTGCTTCAGGATCTGCTGGGCATACAGACCTTCGAGTTGCTTGGGGACCTGGTTGCGCTGCTCGATCTGGTCGAGCTGCTGGCGAACGTCGGCCATGGTGACGGTCTCGTCGCCGACTTTGGCGACCGTGTCGGTCCCAGCCGCGTCGGAGGTGCCGGGGCCTTGCGGAATAAGATAGAGGAGCATGCCGCCGGCGAGCAGCGCGACGACGAACCCGAAGAGGATACGTTTCCCGATGGTTGATTCGCTAGCCATTACAGAAGTCTCCTGACGTATACGGACAAACACAGCATTATAAGAGATAGAAGTGTGGGCCTCAAATGGAATCGGGGGCCAGGGCGGCTAACCCAGGGGCGAGAGTGGACATCGCAGTGGGCGGGGCTCGGTGTCTGGGAGCACAGGGGAACATGACTAGATTCAGGAGCGCAGAGCCGAAACGGCCAGAACTAGCTCCAAACCGAAAGTGGAGCGTCGTAGCATTGGTGCTTCTGAGTTTGGTGGCCCTGGGGCGGTGGACGATGAACTCGCGGATACCCACGTCAGCCGCACAGAATGCAGAGGTTACGTTCTACCGGGATGTTCTGCCCATTTTGCAGGAGCATTGCCAGGAGTGTCACCGCGCGGGCGGCATGGCGCCGATGGCGTTCGAGACGTACGCGCAGACCAAGGCGTTCGCGGGGGCAATAGCGACCGCTACGCGGAGCAAGGCCATGCCGCCGTGGTTCGCCGAACCGGGAATCGGCAGATTTTCGAACGATCCCTCACTGACCGAAGAGCAGATTGCCGCCTTGGCAGCGTGGAGCAAAGCCGGGGCGCCCGCGGGGAATCCGCAAGATGCGCCAGCGAAACGCGTGTGGGCGGAAAGTTGGACGATTCCGCAGCCGGACCTGGTGCTGAAGATGCCACGCGCGGTGGCGCTTCCGGCTCAAGGAGACATCGACTACACGTACGAAATCGTGCCCACGGGATTTACAGAAGGGCGCTGGGTGCAAATGGCGGAGGTGTTGCCGGAGGCGCGCGGCAACGTGCATCACGCGGTGGTGTATGTGCGGCCTCCGGATTCGCGATGGCTCGCCCATGCGCCGGCTGGCGTGCCGTTTACGGCGGCGACGCTGACCGATCCGGCGGACCGCGCGGGGGCCATGTGGACGGACAGCGACATTTTGCTGGTCTATGCGCCGGGGAGTTCGCCGGACAGGTGGCCGGAGACGATGGCGAAGTACATTCCGGCGGGCAGCGACCTGGTGTTCCAAATGCACTACACATCGAATGGCACGGCGACACATGACCAGACGCGTGTGGGCTTGCGCTTTGCGAAAACGGCGCCGCCGCAACGCGTGCTGACGCTGCAACTGACGAACGACCATTTTGTGATTCCGCCGGGCGCGCCGGATTACCGCGTGGAGGCGCGCGGAACACTGCCGAATGAGGCCACGCTGCTGAGTTTTTTTCCGCACATGCACCTGCGGGGAAAGCGGTTTGAGTACAACATCGTGCGACACTGGCAAGGCGGGACGGTAACTTTCGACCCGCTGCTGCGCGTGCATTACCACTTTCACTGGCAGATGAGCTACCGGCTGGCGGAGCCTTTAGTCTTGCCGGCTGGGACTGAACTCCAAGCAGTGGCCTGGTTCGATAACTCGCGAGCGAATCCGCACAATCCCGATCCGGAGGCGGCGGTGCGCTGGGGCGAGCAGACGTACGACGAAATGATGGTGGGATTTTTTGATGTGGCGGTGGCGGCGGGTTTGGATAAGGAGAGTTTTTTTGTCCGGCATTGAGTGTGCGCGGATCACGACGCCATGGAACCGCGGCCCGAGTCAGCCAAGCCGGTACGGAATGGAGCGTAGTTCCGCCATAGCGCAACGCCCTGGGGCACTCCTGGGACGACAGCGAGCCCGGTGTGCGCAACAGGTATTTGCAGTTTGACTACGCAGGGGGCGGGGACGCCGTCGCAGTACGACGCGCTGTGCTAATTTCAAGGTTAACGCGCCAACGGCGCTAACCCACGTGACCGTACAGGCTCCCATTGCGCCAAAACGACCGCCCGCGCCACCGCCGGCTCAACAAAAAATGCCGCGCGTGGATGTCTATTGGGAAGCGGTTACCTACAAAACGGTCATCCTTTATTTGGCGCTGCTGCTGGCCATCGTCGGCGCCGTGCTGGTAATCCTGAGGCCGGACTGGTATTCCGTTACGCTGAAAAAAGTCACGAACGCGATGACCAATTCGGATGTGGATCCGGCGACGTTCACGCAGACGCAAGCGAAGTTTGTGAATTTGACGGGCAAGGTTCAGGTAAAGAAGGTGGACTCCGTGCAGTGGGTGGACGCGGATTACCGCACGTCGCTCGATAAAGGCGATCTGGTGCAGACGGCGTCCGACGCCGCGGCGCGCATCACGTTCGCGGACGGCACGACGTACACGGTGAAGGCCGATACGCTGGTGACAGTGGAAGAGAATTTAATTGGCAGCAACAAGCCTACGAGTGTGGCCGTGCGCATCAGCACGGGGTCGGTGGATTTGGCCACACCGAACTGGGCGTCGCCGGACTCGAAAGCCGCGGTGAGCATGGAAGACACCACGGCGTCGCTGAGCCAGAACAGCCGCGCGTCCGTAAAGAACGATCCGAAGAACAACGAGCACGAGATTGTGGTGGCCAGTGGCGCGGCCGAAGTGCAGCGCGGCCTGGAGAAGGTGGAATTGACGCAGTATGAACGCGTGAGCTTCCCCACCGGCGGGCCGATGCAGAAGAGCAACGTGCTGGCGCCGCCGTCGCTGGTCGAGCCGCTGAATCTGGCGCCGATTATTTCCGAGAATCCGAAAACCTCTCCGGTGCGCTTTGAGTGGAAGGCGGTGGAAGATGCGGTGTCGTATACCGTGCGCATCAGCTCCACCACGATGTTTACCAAAATTGTGAAGGAAGCGCACAGCACATCGACGAGCGCGGAGATTACCGGCCTGGATGCGGGCGACTATTTCTGGAACGTGACAGCCAGCAACGCGAAGAAAGAAACCAGCGAGACCAGCGAGACGTTCAAGTTCACCATCGTGGCGCAGGGCAAGACGCAAGAGATGATGCTGCAGATCGACGGCACGCAGATGCACGGGCGCGTCGCGGAAATAGTGGGGCGCACGGAGCCGGGCGCGGCGTTGATCGTGAACGGGCAGCCGGTGCCGAATATTTCCGCGGACGGCACGTTCCGCTATTTCACGGAGCCGCTCGATCCGGGCGAACACACCATCGTGGTGATCGGGCAGAACCGGCGCGGCGGCACGGCGAAGCAACCGATCTCCATCGTGGTGCCGAAGTGACGGGTGGCGCGGGCGGCCGCAGGTAAGCAGGGAAATACGCGGAAAAACAGCGTTATTCGCGCGAACTTTGCGCTGCGCGCGCAGTGCGCGGATAATGAGGACGGCGGACCGCGACGATTCGAGTTGTTGCTGATGGCCGGGGCCACCAGCGGGCGAGCGAAGAACATGTTTCTTCGCCGAGGGACGGGGGAATGAACAAGAACGGTTACAACATGCGGTCGGTATTCAGTTTGTTTTCCTCCGACCTGGCCATCGATCTGGGAACGGCGAACACGCTGGTCTTTGCGCACGGCAAAGGCGTGGTGGTGAACGAGCCGTCGATTGTGGCCATCAACAAGGCGACCGGCGAAGTGGTGGCTGTGGGGCGTGAGGCGAAAGACATGCTGGGGCGCACGCCGGGGAACGTGGTGGCCATCAAGCCGATGAAGGACGGCGTGATCGCGGATTTTAAAGTCACGGAAAAAATGTTGACGCATTTTATTCAGAAGGCCCACAACCGGCGCGTGCTGGTGCATCCGCGCATTGTGATTGGCGTGCCGAGCGAGATTACTCCGGTGGAAAAGCGCGCGGTGCAAGACTCCGCCTATCGCGCGCGGGCTAGCGAAGTGTACCTGGTGGAGCAAGCCATGGCTGCGGCGATAGGCGCGGGGCTGCCAATTGATGAACCCTCCGGCAACATGGTGGTGGACATCGGCGGCGGCACGACCGACATTGCGGTGATTTCCATGAGCGGCATCGTGTATTCGCGGTCGGTGCGCGTGGCCGGAAACGAGATGGACGAAGCCGTGATGCAGTACCTGAAGCGCAAATACAATTTGCTAGTCGGCGAACGCACCGCCGAGCAGATCAAGATGGAGATCGGGTCGGCGTACCCGCTGGAAAAGCCGCTGACCATGGAAGTGAAAGGGCGGAACCTGATCGAAGGCGTGCCGCGCACCGTCACGATCGACGATAGCGAGATTCGCGAATCGCTGAGCGAGTGCGTGGCGACGATTTTGAACGCCGTGCGCGTCGCTCTCGAGCGGACGCCGCCCGAACTTTCCGCGGACATCAGCGACCGCGGCATCGTGCTAACGGGTGGCGGAGCGCTGCTCAAGAATCTGGACAAGCGCATTCGCGAAGAGACCGGGTTGCCGGTTTCGATTGCCGACGATCCGCTAGCGTCGGTCGTACTAGGCACCGGAAAGATGCTCAGCGACTTTAAGTTGCTGCGGCAAGTCTGCATCGACTGAGCGCCGCCACTTGCGATGACCGCGCTCTCGGCTGGCAGCGGGTTGGCAGTACCGCACAGAAAGTTTCAAGAGAAGCGAAGTGGTGCCGGAAAACCGGCGTCCGCTGCTTGGGCAAAACAAATATTTAGAATGATTCGCGAATAACTCATGGTCGGCGTTCCCTCTCGACACAAATCGCTCTTCCTGCTCGGCGCGATGATTCTGGTGCAGGTGATGATGCTGGCGTATCAGATCCGCCGCGATTCACAAGGGCGGCTGCTCCGCGTGTGGACGGTGGGGGCCATCTCGCCGTTCGAGCGCGCGGGGTCCTACGGCATCGGCGGCGTGAAGGACACCTGGGTCCACTATTTCGCGCTGCAAAACACTTCACGGGACAACGAACAGTTGCGGCACGAGAACGACGTGTTGAAGCTCCAGGTAATGCAACTGCAGAGCCGCGTCTCTGAAGCCGAACGATTGGAGCGCCTGCTGAATTTCCGCGAAGCCCAGCAGCAAGTGCCCATGCTGGGCGCGCGAGTCATCGGCGCCAGCGCGGACAGCGCCACGCGCACGATTTACATCGACCGCGGTGAGCATGACGGCGTGCGTCGGAATATGGGCGTGATCACTCCCGATGGCATCGTGGGAAAAGTGATTGAGTCATTTGCCAACACCTCCCAAGTGCTGCTCATTACCGACAAAGAAGGCGGTGCCGGCGCCATGCTGGCGGATTCGCGCATTCAAAGCCCCGTGGGAGGCACCGGCGAGCCGCTGCTCGAGATGAAGTATGTGGCCAACGACGACGAGGTAAAAGTGGGCGAGCTGGCCGTTACTAGCGGCATGGACCGCATCTTTCCCCGCGATCTCCCGGTGGGCAAGGTGTCGGAGGTAAGACCCGGCAATCCGTTCAAGTGGATCCGCCTGCAGCCGGCGGCCAATCTGGAGCGCCTCGAAGAAGTAATCGTGCTGACCACGCTGCAGCCGCTGGACCTCAAGAAAGACACAGTAGCGCCGGACGCCAATCGCACGGCCATCGACGACCCCGCGGCGCAGATCAAAGCCGCTTCGCCGGCGCCGCCCGCCAGCAGGCCGGGCACGCAAAAACCCGGCAGTGAGAAACCCGCCGCGGATAAACCCAAAGCGCCAACGGCGAATCGATGAACGAAACCTACGACCTGCGTAGCGACGCCGAATCGCACATCGAAGTGCACAAGTTTCATGCCGGCGCCATCGTTTTCACGCTGGTGATTATTTTTTTCCTGCAGGCGTTTCTGCCGAAGTATTTTCACAGTCTGGCCATCCTGGATTTACCGCTGCTGGTGACCGTTTATTTTGGTTTGAGCAGGCGCAATCCTTCGACGGGCCTGCTTCTCGGCATGGCCATCGGCTTGATTCAAGACAGTCTCAGCGGTCCCACGGTTCCCTTCGGTCTTTACGGTATCGCCAAAACCGTCGTCGGCTATCTCGCGTCTTCCATCGGTGCGCGTCTGGACACCGAGCATCCCGCGGCACGTTTTGCGCTTACGATTCTTTTCTTCGGCGTGCACCAGGGCATTCTGGTGCTGGAGCGGCGCATTCTGCTGGCGCAGCCGGAGGTGCTGTTCACGCTGCACTTGGGCATTGCCGCGCTGATCAACGCCGTCGTCGGCGTATTCCTCTTTGTCTTGCTCGACCGTCTTCGCAAACCTTCGTAAGAAAGTTCCGCGACAAACGCGGGTCTTATTGTTTCAAGAGAAATTGCCGCAGGTCCGCGTAGTTGCTGGAAAACGGCAGCGAGAGTTTCTCGCGCGTCAGGCAAGCGGCCAGACGGTCCGGCAACGGCGGAGCCACGCCGATAGCACGCTGCACGACATCCGCAAATTTGGCAGGATGCGCGGTGGACAACACCAAACCCTGCGCCGGCTCGGGATGCTGGCGCCTATACGCTTCCCAGCCTAGTATGCCCACAGTCGTGTGCGGGTCAGCGATATAGCGATAGCGCTCGTAAACCATTTTCATCGCGGCCAGCGTCTCTTCGTCCGTGGCGCCGTGGCCCCAGATTTCCTTCTGCACATATTCCAGCCGGCCGCGGCACAAATCGAGCAAGCGCGGAAAATTATTAGGATTGCCGACGTCCATGGCGTTGGAAATCGTGGCGATACCGGCGCGCGCCTGAAACTTGCCGCTCAGCAGATATTGCGGCACCACGTCGTTGGCGTTGGTAGACGCGATAAATCTCGCCACCGGCAAGCCGATCCGTTTCGCAAAAATACCCGCCGTAAGGTTGCCAAAATTTCCGCTGGGCACGGAAACGATCAGCGGCACCGACGCCACCGGCAGCTGCCGGTACGCCGCCACGTGATAAAACATCTGCGGCAAGAGCCGCCCAACGTTGATGGAATTCGCCGAAGTCAAGAATGCGCGCTTATTCAACTCCTCGTCGGCGAAAGCCTGCTTCACCAGCCGCTGGCAATCGTCAAACGAGCCCGCCACTTCCAGCGCGGTGATATTTTCGCCCAGCGTGGTGAACTGTTTCTCCTGCGCCTCGCTGATGCGCTTCGAGGGATAAAGAATCACCACGCGAATTCCCGGCACGCCCAGAAAGCCGTGCGCCACCGCGCTTCCGGTATCGCCGCTGGTCGCCACCAGCACGGTCAACTGCTTCGCCTCTCCACGCACGAAATAGCCCAGCAGCCGCGCCATGAAGCGTGCGCCAAAATCCTTGAACGCCAGCGTGGGCCCGTGAAACAGCTCCAGCACATGCAGACCGGGTGTCAGCGACACCAGCCGCACGGGGAAATTGATGGATTCGCTGACGATCTGCCACAGCGTCTCTTCCGGCAATTCCGCGCCGGCAAACGGCCGCACCACGCGAAAGCACACCTCGGTAAACGGCAGCCCGCGAAACTCTTCCAGTTCCTTCGGCGAATGCCGCGCAATTTCTGCGGGCATGTACAAGCCGCCGTCCGGCGCCAGGCCGCGCAATACCGCGCCGCGCAGCGACGTCAGCGGAGCCTTGCCGGATGTGCTGCGGTATCTCATGAGCGTGCGGGTCTCAGGCCCCAGTGACTCGTTGCGCGAATTAAAAAAGTAAGCGGCATCGGCACACGCCTAGCGCGCAGCCTGGCGGCGGATTTCCGCCAGCAAAGTTTCCGCGTCATACGCCGGATCGCGCAG
>Ga0181531_10000408_pt1 | contig 29066 bp, 23 predicted proteins | sample PEATcosm2014_Bin_38_FD_119743 | JGI IMG/M metagenome (GOLD analysis project Ga0181531, IMG submission 119743) | Peatland microbial communities from MTU Mesocosm Facility, Houghton, MI, USA - PEATcosm2014_Bin11_10_metaG | ecosystem: Environmental > Terrestrial > Soil > Wetlands > Peat | place...
ACGGGATGCTGCTCAGCCTGGGGGCGGTGATTTTTGCCTGGCGACTGGTGAAATATGGCCGCGCGATCGATGCGGCGGGGGCGGGATTTCTGACGGGAATGGTTTTTCTCACCCGCGCGGAATTTTTTGTCGCGGATGTTGGCGCGGCGGGATTGGGAATTCTGATCTACTGTTTGGAATCGCGCGGGACGCAGCGCCGTACCACCGGCGCGATCGCCATGTTTTTGACGGCGGCGATATTGCCGCCGATTGTCAGCACGCTGCTGCTGGGGCTGGCGATGCCGATTCACGAAGCCTTGCGCGGGACGGCGGGAATGTGGCCGGCGCTGCTGGCGGGGAGAGTGACGCAGCAGCAGTTCTATCGGCACAGCATGGGGATGGATCATCCGGCGCAAAGTCTGCTCGAATTGGCCAAGTGGAGCGGGATATATCTGGCCATTATCGCCGCGGCGGCGGTCTGGGCGCGATGCGCCGGGAAAACACGCGTAAGCGCCTTCGCGACGGCGGCGGCCCTGGCCGGAATCGGTTTGATCGCACTGCGATGGCGGGATGTGGATTGGAGGTCCGTTTTTCGCCCGCTGCCGGTGGTGGCGATGGCCGTCGCCGTTGTGGGGATGGTGCACCGCCGCCGCTGCAAATGCGACGTGGCGGCGCTGGCGGTGATACTCGGGACACTGGCGATCCTGCTGCTGGGGAAAATCATTTTGTACTCGCGCATCGAACATTACGGCTGCTGGCTGGCGATGCCGGCGACGATGCTGCTGATCACGTCGCTCTTTGGCTGGATCGGAACGGGCGTGAGAAAACTCGGCGGAAACGCCGCGGTCTATTTCGCCGGAATCGCCGGACTTTGGGGCGCGGTGCTGATCGTCCACCTGGCGATCACCGCGACGGGAATCGGACGGCTTACGGTCACTGTGGGCGGCGGACCTGACCAATTTCTGGCGAGTCAAAATGGGGCGATCATTAATCGCGCCGTGGCGCTGGCGCGGCGGCTTGGGCCAGACCAGACGCTGACCTGTTTTCCCGAGGGGATTATGATCAACTATTTGTCGCGGCGGCGCACGGCGACGCCCTACGTCAATTTCAATCCGCCGGACCTGCTGCTATTCGGCGAATCGAACATGCTGGCGGCCCTGCGGCGGCATCCGCCGGATTGTGTCATGATCGTGCACAAGGATACGTCGGAGTTCGGGGTGCCATTTTTCGGCGTTGATTATGGGCGCGATCTGGGGGCGTGGATCACTTCGCACTACCAGCAGCGCGATATGCCGCTGGATTTGGGGGCGCAGCCGCTGCGCGATAATCGGTTTGGGATTCGCCTGCTGGTTCCGTCAGGGCCGCAGTGAGCGGTGTCGCGCCTCGTACTCAAGCACGGCCGCCTCGACGTCGTGGCCGTCGTAAATGAAGATCGTATTGGCCACGACGGCAATCGGCTCCCTTTGTTGCAGTTCGGCGCTGTATGGAATCGCCATCAAACGGCGCTCGCGCGGCGCCAGGAGGACGCGATTGAGCATACCCTGCACGTAGAAGGCGCTGATGGCGAAATAGGGCGCCTTGGAAGTTGCCGATATCGGCTCGTAGTTGACCTGGTAAGCAACCGGATCGACGTAACCGAAATAAAACAGGGTGACTTTCGGAACGTTGTGACTGCTCATCCAATCTCGCAGGGCGATGAGACCCTGGCCCCAATCGAAATCGGAATTGCTGAGCAATCGCCAGCCGTTGGAAGGACCGCCGGCGGCGAAATTGACGTAGCTGATAAACCAGGGCGCGACCGCGAGGGCTTCCACGGCCGCGACGAAGACCAATCCGTCGCGAATGCGCCCGATGAGTTTGGGGGCGCGTGGAAAAAGGGTCCAGAGCCGCGAGGTGAGAATCATGGCGAAAGGAAGGGCGGGGAGGATGTAGCGGGTTCCGATGTTGACGTCGCCGATAATCATGACGCCGGTGAGGAAGGTGATGGGCGCCAGCGCCATGCTCCAAGGGGCGGCGTAATCGTCGGGAGCGAGATTGGGCCGGCGAATGAAGAGCGTTACCGCCGCCAGGAACATTAACACCATCACCGACACGGGAGTTTTGCAAAGGAGAGCGATGGGATAATAGTCCCAGCGGGCGCCGATGTAGATTTCTCCGAGCAGGTACGCCGGATACCCAAGCGACGTGTCGAATTTTTGCGCGTCGAACCCCTCCATCATGGTGGAGGGCAAGAGCACGGGGAACCCCGGCGGGAGGTCTTGCTGAACGTGCTGCATCATCGCGGAGGAGAAATGGAAGTTACTGATGGGCCGGCCGGAACCGGAAAACCCGTAGGCGGCGTTGATCAGCAGGACGGTCGTCGGCAGCGCCGCGGCCCAGCCGGCGAGATAAACCCGCCAGCGCTTCCCGCCGCGCAGCGCATAGGGCGCGGCCATCGCCAGCATCATCGGCCACATTAAAATCGCGGTGAATTTGCAAAGATGAACCGCTAAAAGCGCCAGGCAGACCCAGACCCAGCGAAGAAAGGACGGGCGACGGCAAAATCGCCACCAGAGCCAGCAGCCGAGCAACATCGCGGTCATCGTGCCGGCATCGGTGGTTATCAGCGCCGCGTGCGCCAGGACGGAAGGATTGAAGCAATAGAGCGCACAGGCCGCCAGGGCGGCGGCGGACCCGTATAGTTCGCGCGCCCACTGGAAGACCAATAGTGCGGTCAAACAACTCAGCGGGATCATACCCAGGCGGGATAAAAAGAGCAGGTGTTCGAATCGGGCGACATTGGCGTAGATAAAATCATCCCCATAGGCCATATGGCGGCCGCCGACCTGGAATTGGTGCTCTTGTAAAGGATTCGGAACCTGCGCGCCCGCGAGCATCGCCGGGGCCGCGGCCCAGAGGCGCAGAAGAGGCGGGCTTAGGCTGTAAATTGAGAAATCGCCCCACCGCCAGTAAACCGCCCCCGCGGCCAGATGCCATGGTTCGTCGAACGTCGCGGAGTTTTGGGCCGCCGACCAGACGAGAACGATCGCGTGAACCGCGATAAGAATAGTGCAAAGGAGGCGCGCGGAGATCGGCTTTGCGGCCGCGGAAGGCGCGGGTGAATCGCCGGGGATGGCGGCCGTGCTCATGGCGTCCGGTTCGCCGACAGGGTCGGGAAGTTTCTATCCTCAATTTCCTTGTCGATGATGATTGTCGGCTTAACCAGGATGAGCAGAATCTGATCGTCCTTGGCGTGGGAAGTGCTGGTGGTGAGGCGCTTAAGGAACGGCACCTTGGAGAGGACGGGGATGCCGGCTTCTTCTTCGATTTCGCCGTTGATGTTCACGCCGCCTAGAAGCACGGTGCCGCCGTCGGGAACGGTGACGCGGGTGTGCACGGCGGTAACGGTTTCGATCGCTTCCTGAACCACCAGGGTGGCGGCGCCGGCGCCGGTGTTGATGACTGTTCCGGCGCTGCTGGTCGTTGGCGCCGGGGCGATCTGGAATGCGAAGGTCTGGAACCCGCCGAACTGATCCAATACCGGAAGAATGTCCAAGGTGACGAATTTTCGATCGGCGGTAACGACGGCGCGGTCGATCTCAAGGCGAACGCCGTCGACGGCGGTGGAGATGACCGGCGTGGCGATGGCGGCGCCGCTGGCGACCGAGGCGTTCAGCGACGAGACGTAGGGAATCAAGGTTTCCTGCTGAATGTTGGCGCCTTGTCCGTCCCAGAGGGTAACGCGGGGGGCATGAACGAGACTGTTGGTGCTGGAGGCCTCGGTGGCCTGAAGGACGAAGCTCACCTGGAAATTATCCAGGAAATTGCCGAACCCGCCGCTGATCGACGAGAGGGCCGGCGCGCTGCCCAGCGAGCCCGGGACGCCGGTGCTTGGAGCGGCGACGAAGCTGGTGTTGTCTGTCGAGATGGTAATGGGGGTGAAATTGCTGGTGCCGGTGCCGCCGGCCGCGGCGAGATTGCTGGTGGCGTTGGCGGTGGCGTCGAGGCCGATGCCGACCGATTCCACAAAGTGGCGCCCGACGATCAGGAAGCGCGCCTCGACGGTGATCTGTAGCGCCCGGCTTTCACGCAATTGCGCCAGGAGATCGCGAATCTGATCATGGACGGCGTGCGTCTGGGTGATGATCAGATTGTCGTTGAAGTCGTCGATCTGGCCGTAGCCGTTGGGATCGTTGACCTTCCAGGTGTTGAAGGCGACGGTGTTTTGAATCTTCTTTTCGATGTCCTGGAGGAGCATCTCGGTGCCGCCGTTGGCGTTGCCGTTGCCGGTGCTCGAAGGAAGGTTGCCGCCGCCGCCGCCGCCGCCCGCGGAGACCGTCACGGAAGGAATCGTGGGATCGAAATTGGGATCGATCAGCAGGTCGCGGATGTCGTAAACGGTGGTGATGACCGCTTTGTTCAATTCGTCGGTGGTGGAAATGTAGATAACACCGTCGTCGATGGTGCGATCCAATTTCCCGCCGCCGGCCTGTGACAGGATGATGTCCAGCACCTTGGAAAATTTCACGTCGTGCAGGGAAACCGTCACGGGGGTCTGCTTATCGATGCTGGCGGCCTCCAGGGCTTTCCAGTTCACCAGGATATTGGCGCCCGTCGTATCGCGCAGGAAATCGATGGCGTCCGTAAGAGCGACCTGCGGCAGCTGAATCGTCGGCAGCCGCCGATCCAATAACGCCTGAACCGCCTGATCCTCTTTGCTGGCGGATTTGTCCTGAACTTCCCGATCCCGCATGTCCGAGAGGTCCGGCCAGTTGTCCGGAAAACGGAATACGTCGTCATAAGGGATCAACTGCTCGTCGGCGTTGTTCAACTGCTTTTCAAAGTTGTAATCAAACCGTTCCTTGTACTTGGCCTGCTCCTGCAAAATGGCCTTGTCCTCGATCAACTGACGAACGCCCAGGGCGTAATCATTTTGCGGATCGAGTTTGAGAATCTGATCGACGACTCCCAAGGCGGCGGAGTAATTTTGCTGCCAGACCAGCGTTCGAGAAAGCTTGATCAGCGATTCGATGGTGGTTCGCCGCTCGATCGCCGCTTGCTGGAGGCGCTGGGCCTCGCGCTGGGCCGATTCCTGGGCGGCCGCGTTGCGCGCCTGCTGGTCGTAGACGGCGCGGGCGCTGGCCAGATCGTTGCGGGAGCGGGTGAGAGTCGCGTCCATTCGGCGCAGATCCGATTCGCTGAAGACCGACGGATCCTGATCGCGCGCGGCCTGGGCGTCGGCGACATCGTTCTGAGCGTCGGCAAAATCTCCGTTGGTCCAGGCGGTGCGGGCGTCGCCCAGGGCGTTGTTGAACTTAAAGGTGATCGCGTCGCGAATCTGCTGAATTTCGTGTTCGCGCTCGGTCAAAGCGCTGCCGGCGCCGGGAGCCGCCTGACCGACTTTCGCCGTCATTCGGTCCCGGCCTTCCACCGCCTGGGTGTTGGTCGGATCGAGATTGACGGCCTGGCTGTAGTCGCTGAGAGCTTCCTGGTTGTCCCCAGCCGTCTCGGCCTTGGCTCCCAAATCGACCAGCCCTTGCGCCTGAAACGCCTGCTGCTGCTGGGTGGTTTGCTGAGGCGCTTGTTCCACCGGCGCGGGCGGTGGCGGAGTCGGCGGCAACTCCGCGGGCGGCATCACCGGCGTGGGCGCTTCGGAACCGCTGGTCGATTGAGTCGACGAATCGCCCACCGCCAGGTTGACGGTCTGATCCGATGCCGACGAAGAGCCGCTGGCCGCCGCGCCCGGGTTGCTGCGCTGCGCGAGACGGGCCTCCTCAGCCTCCTTCTCGTCCATGCGCGTCAGATATTCCTGGGGAGAAAGCCCTTCGAGGAACCCCGGCTTGAAACCCAAATCGCGGGCGCGGGTGAAATCGCGCCGGGCATCGTCCCATTTCCCCTGCCGATATTCTTCCCGCGCCTGTTCGTAAGCGGCGCGAGCCTGGACCTTTTGCTCCTGCGCCTGCTGTTCGGCCTGGTTTTCCAGGGCCTCGTTTTCCTGATCCTGAATTTTCTTCAAGTAATCCGCGGGGCTGGCCTGCAGGAAGCCGGCGGAATATCCCATTTGCTGCGCCAAAGTGAAATCCGCCTGGGCTTGCGACCACTGCGCTTGCTTGTACTCGGCGACGCCGCGTTCATACGCGGCTTTGCCGTCGTTGCTTTCAGGAGCGGCGCCGGTTCCGCCCCCGGTCGCCTGAACCAGGGCCAATTGCTCGCTGGCCTTCTGGCGAGTTCCATCGTCGGCCTTATCGTTGCTGAGAACCGCGCGGTAGTGCGCCGCCGCCTCGTCGGGACGATTGGCCAAACGCGCGTCTTCGCCGCGCTGAAATTCGTCGCGCGCCGCCTGACGTTCGGTGGCGGCATCCTGGGCCTTGCTGAGCGTGTCGCCAAGTTGCTGCTGGTCGGAAGCGCTCAGGTTGGTGGCGTTGACTTGCTTGAGAGTCCCGACGGCTTCTTCGTATTGTCCGTTGTCAAACTGGGCCATGCCCAGCTTGAGCATGTCGCTGTCGCTTAATTTCTGGTTGCCGGAACTTGGATTGGAAGAAGCATCGTCGGCGAAGACGCGGGCCTGCTGCAGTATGCCGGGCGGAAAAGCCATCGCGGCGGCGATCCCCAGGCGAGCCAGCCGGCGGTAGCGGTCCGGCGCCGAGGCATACCGGCGCGAGTTTCGGTTGCGATGACTGTTACTCCGGCCGGTGGGTTTGAACAACACAGTGATGCTCCTTTTGCAGATCACGCTCCCCGGAGGCTCTAGGCAAGCTACCGAGGCCCTCGGCGTGAAACGAGCCTAACGCGGGCGATGCGACATCCAAGTCGCGGAGACGGATACCGACCTTGCAAACAGCGGGCGATGGCGAATCATTTCTGGGGAAGACCGTCTGGGGTATAGCGCTGGTGCTCGAACTCCACGCGGCCGGGAACACGTCGCGATCGAGAAACAAATGCCCGCCACACACTCCTCCGGCACCCAAGCCGTCGAGGGCGGATTAATAACCGCCTATCGCCGTTGTGCCTTGGCGAACTTCTTACACGCGACATCCTGTCCGGATCAATCGGAACTCCGCCCCGAACGAAAGCGAAGTCTAAACAAAGGCTTCCGGCCTTGCAAATAAAATCCAGCGTCATGACTGAGGCCTCAGGACCGGATAAAATGGGCGTCTGGCGCGGCCCAAAAGGGAGCCGCCCATATCGCCGCCGGCGCAATATTTGCGCCGCTGGAGACGCCCTTTTGGCAAGAGCGCCGGCCAGGATTTATTCGGTTTTCAGACCTGAAAATCCGTATAAAATCGGTCGGCAAATGTAAGGAGTGTCACCCGATGGATGCGCAGGACGCCGAATTAGCCGATGTCGTGGTTATTTTAGCCGATCCGCTCCCCCTGCGATTGGAAGAGGCGGTCGAGCAGTTGCGTGGGGCGGGGTTGACGGTCGACGACGTCGACGCGGAAAACGGGGCTATTGAGGGAACAACCCAGGTGGGGCTGATCAAGCCGATTCAATCGATGCCGTTCGTAAAATACGTCCGAAAAGTGTTTGAGTACACCGCCGAGCCCCCTTCGCCTGATCCGTCGGATGATGAGAGTCCGGAATCCGACGGGAAATGAAAGACGCCGGGGCTTGGCGGGGTCCAAGTTGACCCAACCAAGCCGCCGGCGTCCGTTGAATACAATCCCGCCAGCGGATTGTTACCGCCAATATCCGCGGGCGTAGAACCAGCCGCCTGAGCCGTGTTGCCAGTGGCCACCGACCCAAACCGCGCCACCCCAGGGGCGATGGCCCCAGCGGCCGTGAATCCAGTCGTAGTGATCGCCATGCCAAACCCAGTAGCCGCCGATCCAAATGTAATCCGGACCGGGGGCGACGCCGACCACTTCCACCTGATCCTGCGGCGGCGGAGCGTCGGCCTGAGGAGGCGCCGGAGCGTAGTAGTAACCGGGAGGCGGAGGCGGTGGAGGCGGCGAGGCATAAACCACGCGCTCACGATACACGCATCCGCACAGCGACAAGGCGGCGAAACCGACGCCGCTCAGAACAATCGCGCGGGCCAACGCGGCCCGTTTTAACTTGGGAAACATAATCTTTCTCCTCTACAAAAATAAGACCCGAAACTCCCTCACAGGTTGGCCGCATTCGCTCGCCAAACCACCTGCGCATCCACTGAAATTACAAACGTGCCGGGGGGCTGGTTATTTCACCGCCGACGACGCAAAGGCGAAGTGCGGCTCCCCGTAAGTCCCTTTTTTGATGAATTGGGCGTATTTCGCGGCCGAAACCGGCTTTACATCGGCTCGGCTTTTACTGTTTCGTCAAAAACCCGAAGCAGCTTGGCTTTGTCGAAAATCATTTCCTGGCGGGTAAGTCCGACAATGTCGTAATAGTGGGTCAGTTCGATTGCATCCACCGGGCAGGCTTCCTCGCACATGCCGCAATAAATGCAACGAAGTTCGTCAATGTCGAATTTGGCGGGATATTTTTCTCGGTCCTGCCAGGGGCTTTCGGCGGCTTCGATGTGAATGCATTGCGCCGGGCAGGCGGTGGAACACATGAAACAGGCGACGCATTTCACGCGGCCTTCTTCGTCCTTGTTGAGCCGGTGAATGCCGCGATAGGTTTGCAGCGTCATCCCTCCCTTTTCCACGGGAAGGTCTTCTCGTTTTTCTTCCGGATACTGGATCACGCGATCCTTGCCGCGAACAACGACGTTGAACATATGCTTCATCGTCGTGCCCAGACCGATGAGCACCTGCGGCAGATAGAACTGATCGGGCACCGAAAGCTTCGGCTCCTCGAGCATGATCACATCGGAGTCTTTCATACGCTCACTCGCAATCAGTTCAAACCGGCCGGCAACGGCGTCACGCGGAATCGGCTTCCAGCCACGATTAATTTTCGGTTGGTTGCCGGAGCGGGCGGAACAAAACGGCTGCCGACGAGGATCAGCAAAGTCATGGCGAGATTGGCGCCAAAGAGCGTCAACGCCATCGGGCCATGCAGGCCGTCATAACTTTCGCCGTGGAAGACGTAGACGACCACCGCGGTCATCGCCAAAAGAAGCAGCGAGATCGGAATCAGCGCCCGCCAGGCCAGCATCATCAATTGATCGAACCGGAATCGCGGCAAGCTCCACCGCACCCACATGAAGACAAAAATAATCGCGATCGTCTTGGCGAAGAAGACCAGGGCGCGGACGATGCAGAGGATGAGGCTGTAGCTGAGTCCTGGATTGGAGGCCGGTCCGCGGAGGCCGGGGAGATCCCAGCCGCCGAAAAAGAGGGCGACGCATACAGCGCTGGTGGTGATCATCCCGGCGTATTCAGCCAGGAAAAACAGGGCGAAACGCATGGCGCTGTATTCGGTGTGATAGCCGCCGACCAGTTCCTGTTCGGCCTCGGCCATGTCGAACGGGGCGCGGTTCGCCTCGGCGTGGATGCAGACCAGGAACATCACGAACGCCAGGGGCTGGCAGAAGACGTTCCATGCCGGCAGAAAGTGGCCCCAATTATGGCATTGCCGCACGACGATGGTGTTCAGGTCCAGCGATCCGTACATCAAGACGATGCACAGGACGGCCAGGCCGAGGGGGATTTCGTAGGAGATCATGTTGGCCGTGGCGCGCAGGCCGCCGAGGAAGGAATATTTATTGTTGCTCGCCCAGCCGCCGATGACGACGCCGTAAACGGAGAGGGACAGGACCGCCAGGATATAGAGCACGCCGATATTGAGCGTGGCGATCTGGAACACATAGCGGTAGGTCATCGTGTATTGATCGGCGGTTCCATCAACCAACATCGGCGAGCCGATGAGCGTTGATCCATACGGCAATTGCTGCTGAGCATAAACCGTGATGTCGGATGTGGAGGTGGGGATCGTGATCGTCCGGCTAGATTCCATTGTGCCGCCCCAGGGCAACACGGCAATACTGATGATGATCACCAGAATCATGAAGCCGGGAGCAAGCGTAAAGAGAACGCGGTCCACGTTCTTCGGGCGGTAATCTTCCTTGAGGATGAATTTCAATCCGTCGGCCAGCGGCTGGCCGAATCCCCAAAAGTGAAAATCCTTTAGAACCGGAATGATTCCGAACCCGAGACCCACGCGATTGGGTCCGAGGCGGTCCTGCACCCAACTGGCGACTTTTCGCTCGAGCAGAATCAAATAGGCCACCGTGCCCAGAATGGCGAAATGCGCCACCAGCAGAATGATGAGCCAGGGAGGGATGTGCGCCAAAAGCCAGTCGATCATATCAGGTCCGATAATTTAAAGAGCGACGAACTCCATATGGGCCGGAGTATTGCCGCTCGGTTCCGCCATTTTTACGTCGGTGAACGGCGGACCCATTTCTGAACGAATGCTATCGGCATGATACAGCCCGCTGCGTCCCAGCAGGGAGAGATAAACGTCCCCATCGCGGCGAACGCCTTCCGGCGGACGCACGGCGGCCTCGAACGGCTGAATTTTTCCCGCGAAATTTTCCCAGCATCCCTCTTTTTCCGCCCAGGCCGCCGACGGAATCAGCACGTCCGCCGATTCGCTCAGGCTGCTGGGCAGCAGGTCCTGCACGACTTTGAAGCCGGCCCTGAAAATCGAGGGCAATTGGCCGGGAACCCAGGGAGATAAATATCCGCCGACGATCCAGCCGCCGCGCAGATTTCGCAGATCGGGGCGATTGTCGTGAAGTAGATCGTCGAAGGTCGCGGTGGTGCCGCCGAGTAGTGCCAGCACGCGGCGAATCCCCGCGGCGTTGGGAACTTTCTCCGCCTTGATGACGAACGTCTGTTTGCCGGTCTGCGAGTGTCGGAAGATTTCGTCCTGCCCGCTGCTGGGAATCGGGCCGAGCACCAGAACCGCTTGCGGATCGATCTGCCGAATGGCTTTGCCCAGCAGATAGGCCTCTTCGCAGGCCATCATTGGGGAGAGTACCGCATAGAGGCTCCCAGGCGATTCGGCCGCCACCGTGCGCAAGCCCTGCAAGGCGGCTTGAACCGCCGCGTCGGTGCTGCAAGGAGCGGGGGAACCGTGTTCTTTTTTCGCCGCGCTCATCAATCGGCGGACGTCGGAAATGATTTTGTAGGAGTAGCGAGTGTCGTCGCTGATCCAATAGGTGTTGACTTCGAGATTTTCGCGCGGCTTGATCCGGTAGACGACCCCTTCATTATGTTCCAGGAAAATATTTTCCCCGCCGCTATCGACGGGAGAAATCGACGGTGTCTGCTTCAGCAGCCAGACCCGCTGCTTGAAGAGGAAGTCCTTGTCCAGAAGCGCCCCGACCGGGCAGAGGTCCACGACGTTTCCGGCGAGTTTATTATTGCACGGCTTGCCGGGGAATATGTCGATCTCCTCGCGATAGCCGCGGCCGTCGACGTACAACTCACTGGTGCCCGAAATCTCGCGCGTGAATCGGACGCACCGCGTGCACATGATGCACCGATCGGCGTACAGATAAATGTTGTCCCCCACGTCCTTCTTCGGCTTCTTGGCCTTGTCCTCTTCAAACCGCGATTCGCTGCGCCCGTATTGATAGGAATAATCCTGCAACGAACATTCGCCGGCCTGGTCACATACCGGACAATCCAACGGATGATTGATCAGCAGGTATTCCATCACCTGCTTCTGATTGGCCACCGATTTGGGCGACGTGGAATGAACGACCATCCCATCGCGCACCGGCGTCTGGCAGGAAGGCACGAGCTTGGGAATCCCCTCAACCTCCACGAGGCAAATCCGGCAGGAGGCGGGAATGGAAAGCCCTTCGTGATAACAGTAATGCGGCAAAAAACGCCCCGCATCGAGACAGGCTTGAAGAATCATTTGCCGGTCTTTGCATTCGATGACGGCGCCGTCGACGGTGATCTTAGGCATACGGGGCCGGATGGTACACGAGATCGAGCGGATTTTCATCCCCCGCGATTTAGCGGCGGTGCGCGGCACCGCCGTGCTGGGCACCGCCGTTAAATACGTCAGGAACGACTCAATTATCCATTGATTTCGCGCAGAAGTTCCGCGTGTGCCACCTGCGGCGCCGCGACGAACGGGACTTTCGCACCAGTATAATGGCGAAGATCAAACGGAAAAATCGGTTTCCCGCTCGGATCCGTCACCTTGCCGCCCGCTTCCAGCACAATCGCGGCTGGCGCGGCTATGTCCCACAACTTTCCATTCAAGGTAATCGCACCATGGGCCACGCCGGCGGCGACTTGAACCGCCTCCAGCGCGGCCGAGCCGAGGATACGGATTTTCCAGTCCGTTTGCGCCACCCAACGTCCGACAAACGCCGGCGGCTTGCCATCCGTGTGCAGCAAATTGCTGGTCAACATCAACATGGCGTTATTCCCCATCGGCGTGTCGAGCACTTTGATCCGCCGATCGTCGAGCCACGCCCCTTGTCCGCGGGCGGCGGCGTAGGTTTGATTCCGCGTGACGTCGTGAACGACTCCCAAGACCGGCTCTCCACCTTCCAGCAACCCGATACACACGGCGAAAATTCCAAGTCCGCCCAAAAAATTGTTGGTGCCGTCGATCGGATCGATGACCCAGGTTCTGCCCGCCGGATTGGGGACGTCGAAGGTGATCGCGTCGCCGGTTTCGTTTTCCTCGCCGACGACTCCATCGCCGGCAAAGCGCGACCGCAGCCCGGCGACAATCATGCGCTGGCTGGCGCGGTCGGCGTCGCTGACGGCTTCGTCGCAGCGTTTGGTGAGGCGGGCGACTTTTCCGTATTGATCCAGAACCAGGCGCCCCGCCTTGCGAGCCAGTTCCACGGCCGATTGGAGATCGTCTTGCAGACTCATCGACCGGGCAGGTTAACCGCCCCGGCGGCATCGTCAAACCACGCCGCGCCCTGCCGCCGCCGGCCACACAGGAGAAGCGCCGCGGCGGCCACCGGCGTCAGCGACGCCTGCGCGACGGCGTCCCGCAATCGCTTCGGCTCGGATTCCACGGCGACCAGAGCGCTATGTTCGGCCCCGTCCAGACGCGCTGCGATCTCCTGGCGCTTCAAATTTACAACGACATCGAAAACCAATTCCGGCTGGTGGAGGGAGTCATCTTCGACCAGACCCAATAATGTGATTTCAGAAATCTGCTCGCCGGTCAAATGCAATTCCTCGTCCAATTCCCGCCGCATCGCGGCAAAAACGTCGCCTGCTTCCGGCGGCTCCAGCGCTCCGGCGAAGGTGTGCACCCGATCGGCGTAATGCGCCACGGTCGCGTTGCGCCGGCCCAGAAGGAAAAATCCATCCGCGCTTTGCACGACGGCACTGATTCCAATCGCATTGGCGCGGGAATTTTTTCCGAATGGTTCCGCGGAGGACGGATCGAAGTAATGGGTGCCGACAAAAATTTTGTACGACGTGAGGCTGAAAGATAAAAGCAGTTCGCGGTCTGCGTCGAAAGATTCCAATCTGCACATCGGCGAGTCGAAGAGCCGGACGCCCGGCCGCTCGTGGGCTTCCCGCCAGGCTTGCTCGATCCGCGCTTCCAGTTCCGGGATCTTCGGCCGCGTGCTCTGGACCCATTGCGTGCGCACCTGATGCGGGCCATACGATTGCATAAGATGAAAATGCACACGCGGACCCGGCATCCCAAAGAGTCTAACCGACCACCACCGACGCCGGGAGGATCACCGCGAAGGTGCTTCCGCGTCCGAGCAGGCTTTCGATAGTGATCCGCCCTCCCATCGCTTCCACCAGCCGCTTGGAAATGGAAAGTCCCAGCCCGGTTCCTTTTGTGCGGTCGCGCTCGGGATTTTTAAGTTGAAAAAACTCGTCGAAAATCTGGCTCATATCCTCGTCGGCGATGCCGATCCCGGTGTCCTGCACGGCCAGCCGCACCGAGCCGTCACCCAGGCGCTCCGCGCACACATGCACCTGTCCGCTTTCCGTGTACTTCACCGCGTTGCTAACCAGATTGGCCAATACTCGGCCCAACTTAATTTGATCGCAGAAGACGCGCACGGCGCGCTGCGGCGGGAGGCATTGGAAACTCAACTTTTTCGCATCCGCAAGCGGCCGGAGCTTGGCGCACTCGTCGCAGAACCATTGACCTAGATCGAATTTCTGCGGTTTGAGGACCACTTTGCCCAAATCCAGGCGAGCCAGGTCGAGCGCATCGCCGACCATGCTCACCAGCCCCAGCGAGCAATTTTGCAATTCCCGCGCCAGCTCGCGGACCTCCCCCGCCGCGGGGTCTTCGACGGCGCGCTGAATTAACTCCGCCAGCAGACTGATGGCATTGGCCGGAGTGCGGATATCGTGGCTGACGGCGGCAAGAAACCGGCTTTTGCTAACGGAGTCTTGTTCGGCATCGCGACGGCGGCGATCCAATTCCTGCTGCAATCGCTTTAGCTCGGTTACATCCACAAACGCCGCGACCGCCGAGTTGATCGAACCGAATCGATCTCGGATGGGCGAAGCACTCACCAAGAGCGTCAGTCGCCGACCATCGTGGAAGCGGTTTTCGTATTCCTCAAGCGGGGCGTGCTCTCCGTCCAGGGCGCGTCGGATCGGATACCGCTCGGGCGGCACGGGATTTCCGTCGTGGAAGAAGTTGGCGACGGAGGTCCAGCTGATGCTCGGGCCGCGAATCTCCCGCGGAACGCCGAGTAGGGCGGCTCCGGCGGGATTGAACTGCCCCACCGTGGCGTCGACGTTGACAATCAGCACGCCGAACGGAACCGCCTCCACAACCGTTTTCAACCGCCACCGTTCGTCCTCCACCTCGCTGAGGGTATCCGCCAGTTTGCCATGGCTTTTGAAAAGTAGATCGACGATCAGGCCGGTCAAGAATAAATCGACAAGCACCGCCGCCCCGGACCAGAGGTGCTCGGTAACGGCATGAGGTTCCGTCCGATTCAGCAAGTAGCCAAATTTCAAAATTGTGATGGCCGCGAAAGCCGCCACAATCCCCCATAATAGCCGCCGGCGCCGCGTCCACCCGGTGATTATCACCGGCACCGCATACCCCACCGGCAAGGTGATTCGCCCGAAGACCCCCAGGCGGAGCCAGGCCATCCCCGCGACCAATAGAATGCACAATCCAGCCGAAATCACCAATGATCGCTCGCGCGGCGCCGGCTGCGTCTTGGCATGCCCCGATCCCATGCCCCGCCATTGTTGGTGCCCTTTCGCCGGAGCACAAGGGCAAAACGGACGATCAAACGTCAAAATACTTCGCCTGGGGATGATGAACCACGATGGCGTCCGTGGATTGTTCCGGCACCAGCATGAAATTTTCGGTCAGATAGGCCCCGATCTGATCCGCGGGAAGAAGCTGGACGATTTTGGCGCGATCTTCGAGATTCGGACAGGCGGGATAGCCGAAACTATACCGGCTGCCGCGATAGCCCTGGTGGAAAAGCTCCTCGACCGAGGCGGCGTCCTCGCTGCCAAAACCGAGTTCCTGCCTCATTCGTTTGTGCCAGAATTCCGCCAGCGCTTCGGCTGATTCCACGCCGAAGCCATGTAAATAAAGATAATCCTGATACCGATCGGATTTGCGGAGGGCTTCGGCCGCCTCACTGGCGGCGGGGCCGACGGTAACCATTTGCAAGCCCATCACATCAAACTGGTCGGAATCGCGGCGACGGAAGAAATCCGAGATACACAGCCGCCGCCGACCGCTCTGCCGCGGAAACGTGAATCGAAGCCGCTCGCGTGGCGAACCCTTGGGCGCTAATTGCCCCGCCGCGAATGGCTCGGTGTCGTATACGATCAAATCGTCTCCATCCGACTGAACCGGGAAATACCCGTAAACCACTTTGGGCTGAATCAGCTTGTCCCTGGTCGTCAGCCCCATCAACGATTCAAACACCGGCCTCGCTTTCTCCTCCACAAGTTTCCGGTATTCCTGTGGGTTCGATCCCTTTTGCTTAAAGCCCCATTGCCCGGTGAACAGCGCGGTCTGATTGATGAACGGGAAAATCAGCCGCGGCGAAATATCCGTGACGACTCTACTTCCCCAAAACGGCGGGACTGGCACCGGGTTATCGCGCGGCACGCCCGGGGCTTCGGTGCCTTTCCCGGCGATGATCTGCCCGTATTTCTCCTCGCTGCGGGCACGCAATTCCTTGCGTCGCTGCGTCCGCTGCCTCTGGTTCTGTACGGCCGCCGGCAATTGCCCCGCGTGAATCTGGTCCATCGCCGACAAACCCTCAAACGCGTCCTTGCAATAAAGCAGCGGCCCGCGATACAACTCCGCCAGCGTCTCCTCGGCATAGTCGCGCGTCAGTGCCGCCCCGCCCAGGAGCACGGGAATCTTCATCCCCTGCGCGTTTAATTCCTCCAGATTTTCCTTCATTACCGCCACGCTCTTGACGAGCAATCCGCTCATACCGATCGCGTCGGCTCGTCTTTCAATCGCCGCGCGAATGATGTCGTGCACGGGCTGCTTGATCCCGAGGTTATAAACCGTGTAGCCGTTGTTGGTGAGAATGATGTCGACGAGATTCTTGCCGATATCGTGAACATCTCCCTTAACCGTCGCCAGAACGATCTTGCCCTTGGATTGCCCGTCCACTTTTTCCATCAGCGGCTCCAGATGAGCCACGGCCGCTTTCATCGTCTCGGCGCTCTGCAAGACGAACGGCAACTGCATCTGCCCGCTTCCAAACAATTCCCCCACCACCTTCATCCCTTCCAGCAAAATATTGTTGATGATCTCCAGCGGCGGATACTTTTGCAGGGCCTCCTGCAAATGAGTCGTCAGATCGCGCTTCTCGCCGTCGATGATGTGCCGCTTGAGCTTCTCCTCGATCGGCGAATCGTCGCGCACCGCCTCCCGAACCGTCTCGGTCCCTTCGGGAAAAAGCCCCACGAAATGCGTCAGCGGATCGAATCCCTCCCGGCGGCGGTCGTAAATCAAATCCAATGCCGCGTTCCACTGCTCGTCGGGAATCCGATTTCGCGGCAGAATCTTCGAGGCGTGCACGATCGCCGCCGTTAACCCCGCCTCGCGCAGTTCGTGCAGGAAGCAACTGTTCAGGACCACGCGCGCGGCCGGCTTCAGGCCGAAACTCACGTTGGACAATCCAACGATGGTGTTGCATCGCGGCAGTTCCGTCATGATCTGTCGCGTTCCTTCGATCGTCTCCAGGGCGTTGCGACGATCCTCCTCAATGCCGGTGCTGATCGGCAGCACCAGCGGATCAAAAAGGATATCCTCATCCTTCAATCCAAACCGATCGACAGCCAAATCGCGCAGGCGCTTGGCAATGGATAATTTCCGCACCGCGGTGCGGGCCATCGCCTGTTGTTTGTCTTCATCGATGGTGCCCGCAACCACGGCCGCGCCGTATTTTTTCGCCAGGGCGCAGATGTGCCCGACGCGCTCTTCGCCGTCTTCGAGGTTCATCGAATTGAGGATGCACCGTCCGCCGCAGAGTTTGAGGCCCGCTTCCATGACCGCCGGGTTGGTGCTGTCGAGCATGAGCGGCGCGGCCAGAGAGTTAACGAACCGGCCGGCGACCGCGTGCATATCGCGCACGCCATCGCGGCCGACGAAATCGACGCAGACGTCCAGCAAATGCGATCCGTCGCGCAATTCATCGCGCCCCATGGAGACCAGGCCGTCCCAGTTGTCTTCCTGGAGCAATCGTTTGAATTGCCGGCTGCCATTGGTGTTGGTGCGCTCGGCGACGATCAGGTAGCTATTGTCCTGCCGCAGATCGACGGCGGTCACCACGCTGCCGACCTGAGCCTTTGCCGCGACATTCCGCACCGCCCGCGGCGTATCGCGCGCGACCTCCACCACGGCCTTGAGATGCTCCGGCGTCGTGCCGCAACATCCGCCGACTACATTCACCCCGAATTCCCCGATAAACCGCCGCACGCCCTTGGCGTAATCGTCCGGCTTCATCGGGAAATGCGCCTTCCCATTCACAAACACCGGTAGCCCCGCATTGGGCAAAGCGCTGACATATTTCCCATAATTGGCGGCGATGTACCGCGTGCTTTCACTCAATTCGTTGGGCCCAAACGCGCAGTTCAATCCCAACACCTGCACTTCGTCATAACAACGAATAGCCGCCACCAGGGCCGAGGGATCGGCCCCGGTAAGCATCTGCTGCCCGTTATTGGTGTCGAAGGAGGCCTGCACCATGATCGGCACCCGCCGACCGACTTCGCCAAAGGCCCGATTCGCGGCCGCGATGGCGCACTTGATCGCCAGCAAATCCTGCTGAGTCTCGATCAATAATGCATCCGCGCCACCCTGCAGCAGGCCCAGCATCTGGGCGTGAAAACTTTCCGCCAGTTCATCGAAACCGATCTGGCCCAGCGTCACGAGCCGACGAGTCGGCCCAATCGATCCGATCACGTAGCGCGGAGAATCGGGGGTTTCAAACCGATCGCAAGCCTTGCGGGCGATCTCGGCGGCGATGCGGTTAACCTCGACCGCCCGATCCGAAAGATTCGCCTCCGCCAGATCATTCCGGCTTCCGTTAAACGAATTGGTCTCAACCGCATCACAACCCACGGCCAAAAACGATTCATGAATCTCCTGAATCAAATCCGGCCGGGTCAGGTTGAGCACCTCCGAAGCGTTTTCGTGCCCCAGCCAATCCCGCTGAAGATCCAGCGTATAGGTGTGAATGCTGGTCCCCATCGCCCCGTCGAGCACGACGACGCGATCGCGAACCTGATCTAAAAACGGCTTGCGTGACATCAAAAACCGGCTTTCTTCGCGAAAAGTGCCTAGCAAGTATAGATCGGCCAGATGCCGGGACAACCGAGAGGGTTCCGCCAGGCCGGCCGTCCGTCAAAACCTCGTGCATATGGCCTCAGATGAGGTCCGGTGGAAGATTGGGCAGATCGCGGGCGCCATGCAGAATGGTGAGGACTTCGACCGAATTCGCGCGAACCCGGTAAAAAATGAGATAGCGACGGAACCTGCGAGATATCAACCTATAGCAACGATCCGCCGCTTCATGTTCGTCGCTTCTTCTCCGCCCGAAGGCGCTTCAGCCCCTGGACCTTTATCCGCTTCCAGTCGCGGGCGCTCATCGGCGTCGATTCGCCGGATTCCAATGCGGCCAACAGCTTCGATTCAATCTTCGCCCGGGCGTCCTGGCTCTGCCGCTGACGGCGCAGAAGCTCTCGCACGTATTCGCTTGCGGTGCCGTAACCCTCTTGCTCGACCTGCTCTTCCAGCCACGCTTTAAGCTGCGGCGGGAGGGAGATATTCATCGTGGCTCTCATATCCAATCATTCTAGCGGTGGCCGCGGATTGTGGCAAACTGTGGCACATTCTCGTGCGGCATCGGCGGCGCATTTCGACACACCCTCGGTCCCGGCCCGAGCGGAGCGATTGGCGCCACGTCGAATCTCCGATTTGCCCGCTTCGGGCGAGCGGCGTAACCTCCACCGGCGTGAACGTCGCCCTCGTGATTTTTTCCGCCGATCCCGCTCGCGGCGGGGCCGAGCGTTATACCGGCAACCTGGCCTCGGCGCTGGCCCAGCGCGGACATCGAGTCGATCTGATCGCCGCCCGATTGGGTCCTCCGATTGACGGCGTGCGCATGTTGGAGATTCCCAGCCGGGCCGCGACGCGCAGCGGCGAATACCGGAAATTCCTAACCGGCCTCGATCGGCATCTGGAAACCCATTCGTACGACATCGTTCATGCCATGCTGCCCGTGCCGCGCTGCGACGTTTATCACCCTCATGCGGGAATGGCCAAATCGGCCTTCGAGGCCACGCCGCTCAATCGGCTTAATCGCAAACGTAAGCTCTACGCGCAAGTCGAGGAAAAACTTCTCACCGGACCGCGGCGGCCGACCGTCTTGTGCCTCTCGAATTTCGTGAAGGGGTTCATCCTGACGAGTTACCCCGATATCGCCGGCCAATTAGAAACGCTGTTTAACGCCGTCGACCTGAACCATTTCGATCCGAGCCGCCACGGATGCGAGGCCCGTAAGCCATTCAATTTGGGGACAGACAAAATCGTCGGGCTGATGATCGCGCAACATTTTTTACGCAAGGGCCTGGCTCAGGCGATCGTCGCGCTGGCGAAGCTCGATGAGCGAATGGTGCTGTGGGTTATCGGCAACGACAATCCCGCCCCCGCCGTCAAACTCGCCAAGCGCTTGGGAATCGCCGATCGTGTGATCTTCGCTGGAACGACGAAGAATCCGGCGGATTTTTACGCGGCCGCCGATTATTTTGTCCTGCCGACGCCGTACGATTCGTGCAGCCTGGTCGTGCTGGAAGCGCTGGCGATGGGTTTGCCGGTCATCAGCACCGCGCGCAACGGGGCGTGCGAAATCATGACCGATGGGAAAGAAGGCTTTGTCCTGCAAGACCCGGATGATGTCCCCGGGCTAACCAGTGCAATGCGGCATATGCAGGACGCGGATCGTCGCGCGGATATGAAAAAAGCCGCCCTGGCGCTGCGGCCGCGGCTATCCTACGAAGCTCATCTGGACCGATTGGAAGAAATTTATCGCGCCAGCCACCGGGCCCATTGATCGGCGGCCAATTCGTTGGTGAAGTTCTCCTCAACGCGCTTCCGCCCGGCGAGCCCCATGCGTTTCCGCAATTCCACATCGGCGGCCAAAGCAGCGACCGCCTCGGGCCATTTCGAATAATCATTCGGCAGCAATCCGGTTTGACCCCCGGCGACAATTTCCGCATTGCCTCCCACCGGGCTGGCGATCACCGGAAGCCCGGCCGCCATGTACTGAACGATTTTGAAACCGCATTTGCCCAGCGTCCAGGGGTCGCAAGGCGTCGGCGCAATACCGATATCGCCGCGACAGAGCGCGGCCGACTCGGTCTCGACGGACCAGGGAACATGTTCCGTCGGAATCGGCGACTGCGCCGGGGCGCGATCCGCGATCACGATCAAGCGCAAGCCGGCTACTTGCCGCGCTGCTTCGGCCAACGCGGGAAACGCCGATTCCAAATAGGGAAGCGTGGACGCGCTGCCGATCCAGACCAGCGCCGGTGATTCCGCCGCGATGTGCGATTTAATCGCATAATGCGACGGATTCACGCCCGTTGGCAGAACAACCGCCTCAGCCCCCCGGTCGCGGAACAGACCCGCCAGATATTCGTTCCCGGCAACCACCAAATCCACATGCCTTGCGGTTGCGATGAACCGTCGCCGCGTTTGCCACGCGGAGAATGGGCCAGCCGGACGGGAGTGGTACATCACCGCGTCGTCGACATCGAAAACTAGCCGCTTGGCATTGCGCCGCAGCAGGCGAATGTCGATCGGATCCAATAATTTCCTTTGAAGCAGAGCCGCGTCGAACGTACGCGCGGCGCCAAGCAGGGCGCGTCGCTCGAAGAATCGCCGCGGGCGGACGGCCACCGTCAATTCCACGCCTCGCCGCGACAGAGGCTCAATCAGTGCCTGAACCCGCAGGCGAAATGACGCCTGCTGGAGATTGTTGGTAATGGCCAAAACGCGGATCACGATCGGCGGAATTGTGACGGTTGGGCTCTCCCGACGCCAGATGTCCGGCGATTGCAGGTTTCGCCGGGATCAAGTATTCCCCACCGCCAGTGCAATCCGGCCCCATCGACCCCTTTACCCGCCGCGAGGATGCGCCCGTGATCCGCGCATTGCTGGCGACGGCAAATTTTTACGCGCGGGTGTATCACCGTTTGACGATTCGCCGGGCCAGCCAATTGCCGCGAGACGGCCCCGCGATCCTCGTATGCAATCACACCAGCGGATTGGATCCGGCCCTAATCCAGGCCGGCTGTCACCGGCTCATTCGCTGGATGATGGCGCAGGAATATTTCGATATCAGGGGTCTTAAATGGTTCTTCAAGACGGTCGGCGCTATCCCTGTACAGCGCAGCGGCCGCGATATGGCCGCGACGCGCGCGGCCATGCGTGCCCTGGAAAGAGGTTTCGTGCTGGGGGTATTTCCCGAGGGCAAAATCGAAACGGGTCCGGAACTCCTCCCCTTCCATAACGGCATTGGACTCATGGCTCTAAAGACCGGCGCCCCCGTCTTTCCCGCTTATCTGGAAGGCAAACAGCGCGGGCGGGAAATGCTGGCCGCCCTAACCCTCGTCAGCGGCGCTTCGGTCGTCTTTGGACCGCCGGTTGACCTCTCCGATTTGGATCATTCGCGGCGCGGAGTGGAACAGGCCACCGCCAGAATTCAAACCGCCGTCGCCGCGCTCAAAGAACCCCATATCGACCGGTGCTGATATATTGAAAATATAGCAAGATTTTGCAATGAAATCAAAAAAAAAGAGTGTAGGGGAATTGGCGGTGCGGCCGATGGGTTTGTTGAATGGTGCGGTCGAAACGGGCTTCTTGCTAATTTGTATGCCCGTGATTAAGATAAAATAGGCAATTTATACCGTCCGCATCGACGGCGCATTTTCTCCCCTCCGGAAGACACCGTGCAGAAATGCCGGTGTCTTCTTTTTTGCAATTTATCATCTCCCAAAACGGGTGGAATCTGCCAAACAATTGCAAGATTCGGTGCTCCCTGTGCCTCAAAACGCACTAGAATCGCCGTGGAGCGGCATGCAAATTGCGCACTCCGCGCGAACCGCGAAGCGAATTCGATTTTCTGGCGACTGGCGCGACCGCGTTGTATAAACTGTCTGTCGCGTTCTATAGACCCTCGCTGATATGTTTGAGCTTCGTTAATCTTCGCATCTCGCATCGGAGTATCGCCCCATGAACTCGACCATCCGCGGAAGGGCCTACGTCCTGGGGGACAACGTCGACACGGATCAGATTATTCCGGCGCAGTATCTCTCTTACAGCACTTCGATTCCCGATGAGCGAAAGTATTTCGGCATGTACGCCATGAGCAGCGTCCCCGACGGCAAAGCCGGATTGCCCGCGGGAAATATCCGCTTCGTCCGTCCCGGCGAATTCAAGAGCGATTTTCAGATCGTCGTGGCGGGCAAGAATTTCGGCAGCGGATCGAGCCGCGAACACGCGCCGCTGGCGCTGGCGGAAGCCGGCTGCAACTGCGTGATCGCCGAGTTTTACGCCAGGATTTTTTTCCGTAACAGCGTCAACGGCGGCTATCTGATCCCCCTGGAATCCGTCCACCGCCTGGTGGAAAAAATCGCCACCGGCGATGAATTGGAAGTCGATTTAGCAGGCCATCGTCTGATGAATTTGACCCGCGGCAGCGAAGCGCACGCCCTGCGTCCGCTGGGCGATGTGCTGCCTATTATTGAAGCGGGCGGGATTTTCCCATACGCGAAAAAGGTGGGGATGCTCGGGTGATTTGTGGCGATGGAACTGGAGCTGAGTACGGGGACCTTCACGCCGAGGCGCGACCGGCGACCCAGGCTGGAGGAGCCGCCGCCGGTCCGGCTGGTCGCGATTGAGGATTGCCGCCTGCCCGCCTCCGCCGGCCTGGAACAGGAATTGGACCGATTTTACGCTGGATTACTGCGATTCCAGCGGCTGGACGATTCCGACCAACTCGCCTACAAGGCGGAGAATCAGGATTTGCGTTTTCAAATTGTCGAGGGACCGGTTACGCCGCGAGAAATGCGAACGCTGGGGATTGCCGTTCCTTCGCTGGCGGAATTGACGCAGCGTCTGAACGACGCGGAAATTGAATTTGTGCGTCTCCAGGGCCTGATGCCGGGGACGCAGAGCCTGATGGTGTATGATCCCGCCGGTAATCCGTTGGAGATTACCGAATTTGGATTCGCCCTTTAGAATCTCGGCGAGTCATCTTGTCGGGTGATCATTCGTGTACGCAGGCAAACCCATCCTCGGCCTCGCCGGCGGAATCGGCAGCGGCAAGAGCACCGTCGCGCGATTGCTTGCGGAACTTGGCTGCTTTGTCATCGATTCCGACGATTTGACAAAGCAGGCGCACCTGCGGCCCGACGTCATCCGCATGGTGCAAGAATGGTGGGGCAAGGAAACGATTCTTCCCGATGGGCGGATCGACCGCAAAGCGGTGGCCCGGCGTGTGTTCAGCGACGAAAAGGAAAGGCAGAAATTGGAAGGACTCCTGCATCCAATCGTGAATCAAGCGCGGGATGAAGCCATGACGCGGGCGATCGCGCAAAACCCGCAATTCCCAGCCTTTGTGTGGGATTCGCCGCTATTATTCGAGACGGGACAACACCTTCGGTGTGACGCCCTGATCTTCGTCGAGGCGCCGCTGCAGCAGCGGCTGGCCCGCCTGCGGGAGTCCCGGGGCTGGGATCAGCAGGAATTGGCCAAACGCGAAAAATTGCAATGGCCTCTAGACAAGAAGCGGGAAATATCCGATTATGTAATAGTTAACACCGCCGATGCGGATTATGCCCGCAGCCAAATCAAAGAAGTGCTTTCCCGAACCCTTGCAAGCATGAAATCGAAGCGATAACCGGGCAGGGAACGAGCGGTTTTTTTCAGGATGAAAAGATCGGGTTTATCCGCTACGCTTTAGCGGTCATCGTAGGTGATGCCCACGGATCCCCATTTTAGAAGGGTGAGCGAGACGTAGCGCCGATCGCGGCGTCCCCAAGGGACACCGGCGTCGGCATGGCCGGTCGAGGAACGACCGCAAGAACCGCTCCAGGCAATATCCGGTGAGAATTCCCCGATTGCATCGAACAATCCAACATAGAACTATCCATTGAGGAGGCCTTTCATGGCAAAGACAACCAGCACCCGCGGCCGGCGCTCCGGCGGATCGCATCATCAGTCGGCCGGCAGCGAAGAGGTGCAGGAACGCAACGTAGAGACGGCCCCCGCCGTCGCAACCGCTCAGAGTGTGGAGGAGGCTCCGCCCAAGGAAGAGGCCGCGCCCAAAGCCGGCGCCACCGAAGATATCGCCAACTTCGACGCCGAAACCAACGCTAAATACGAACAAGTCAAAGGCGGCAAGCTCTATATCAAGGACCTGCAGACGATGGACGTGCACAAGCTGCACGAGATCGCCAAGGTCGAGGGAATCACCGACTATGTCGGACTCAAGAAACAGGATTTGATTTTCCAAATTCTTCGCGCCCGCATCCGTCAAAACGGATTGATGTACGGCGAGGGCGTTCTGGAAATCCTTCCCGACGGGTTCGGATTTTTACGTAGCCCGGAATACAACTATCTGCCCTGCCCCGACGACATCTACATCAGCCCCAGCCAGATTCGCCGGTTTGGGTTGCGCAACGGGCATGTGGTTCAGGGGCAGATTCGCCCGCCGAAGGAATCGGAGCGTTATTTCGCGCTTTTGCGCGTCGAAGCGATCAATGGGGAGGACCCGGAGCGCATCACCGACGTGAGCAATTTCGAGGATTTAACGCCGCTGCATCCCAACGCCCGGCTGATGCTGGAGCACGATCCGAAGGATTTGAACATGCGGATCGTGGATCTGGTGACGCCGATCGGCAAAGGCCAGCGCATGCTGATCGTCGCCCCACCGCGCACGGGCAAGACGGTTCTCCTGCAAAAGATCGCCAACGCCGTGACCAAGAATCATCCGGAAGTGGTTCTGATCGTTTTGCTGATCGATGAGCGTCCGGAAGAAGTGACGGACATGGAGCGGAACACCAAGGCGGAAGTGGTGAGCAGCACCTTCGACGAACCCGCCAGCCGCCACGTGCAGGTCGCGGAGATGGTCATCGAAAAGGCCAAGCGCTATGTCGAGTTTGGCAAGGACGTGGTGATTCTGCTGGATAGCATCACTCGCCTGGCGCGGGCGTACAACACCGAGGTTCCGCACAGCGGAAAAATTCTGACCGGCGGTGTGGACGCCAACGCCCTGCAAAAGCCCAAGCGATTCTTCGGCGCCGCCCGCAATATCGAGGAAGGCGGCAGTCTCACCATCCTGGCGACCGCCCTGATCGACACCGGCAGCAAAATGGACGAAGTCATCTTCGAGGAATTCAAAGGCACCGGCAACGCCGAGCTGCATCTGGATCGCCGCCTGGTCGACAAGCGCATTTATCCGGCGATCGACATCAACTCCAGCGGCACCCGCCGCGAAGAGCTGCTGCTGGATCCGAAGGAACTGGAACTGGTCTACCGGCTCCGCCGCGTGCTGAGCGATATGAACCCGGTGGAATCGATCGAATTGCTCAAGGGCCGCCTGGAGAAGGTCCCGAGCAACGCTCAATTCCTCATGAGCATGAATCTGGACTAACCGCGCCGGCCTCTAATTTCGCATCGCGATCTTGCCGATGAAATCCATCGGATAACGCCGATTAAGCCAGGGCGCGCGATGACCAATAAGGACATTGAACTTCTACAGCAGGCCATCGCCCGTAACGTGGGAGTCGTCCTGTCGCTGCCGTCGGCGGGAATGTTGCGGCACCACAAATCCCGCTTCCTCTCTGAAACGGACGAAGGGATCGTCGTCGAGGCCCCCGCCGGCGAGGAGTCGCTCATCGCCGATCTCATCGCCACCGGTAAACCGGCCGGCATTTCATTCAAGCACGCCCAGAAAAAATCGATCTTCGCCGTCCCCATACTCAAAATCCTTCGCGCTCTTCAACTCAACGGCGACACCACCGTCGACGCGATCCTGATCGCGCGGCCCCAGGAGGTCAAATCCATTCAGCGGCGGTCGGACTACCGCGTTTCGATCGTGCCCGACGACGAAATCATCATTCGCATCTGGCGCATCGGCGACCGCGTCTTTTACAAGGATCAACCCCTCGCCTCGCAGGAAGTCAAAGCACAGCTCCGCAATCTCAGCACCGGCGGCGCGGGCGTACAGCTCTTTGGCAAAGACAATCAGCCCCCCAAAATCGACACCGAAGACCGGCTCCGAGTGCAATTGAGCGCTCGCGATCAAATCCTCATTTTAGAAGGACGCATGCGCGGCCCAGGCCACCCGGGCAATGACAATTCCATCAACACCGGAATTCAATTCAAAAAAATAGAGGACGATCTCTATGGCCGAAAGATGCTGGCGACATTGACGCGCCTAATCGGCGAATTGCAGCGCGAAGAAATCCGCAGAATGCGGCTCGGCCTGACAATGGTCGGCTAAATCCCCCGGTCAATTACAGCGCATTTTCCTGCGCGACCACCACATCGTAAATTTCCTGCCCCGATTGCGCCTGATTGAGCGATTGCCGGAATTTATCGATCGTCATCAATCGGCTGATCCGCGCCAGCGCGTGGATGTGCGGCCCGGTCTGGTCGGGAGGACTGGTCAGCAGCCAGATCAGCGTAACCGGCCGGCCATCGATGGCCTGAAAGTCGATCGGCGTCGCCAGCTTGCCGATCGCCATCACCAGGTGCGACGTCCCGTTGCTTTTTCCGTGCGGAATCGCCAGCCCGTTGCCGATGCCCGTCGTGCGCGTCGTCTCCCGCTCCAGCACCGCGTCCAGAACCGCTTTGGCGTCCTGAATCTCCCCGTTGCGCGCCAGCAGCGAAACCAGATCGCCAATCGCTTCGTTTTTCGTCTTCGCTTCCAGAGGAACGATAATATTTTGCGGCTTCAAAATCTCCATCAAACGCATGACTTCACTCCAGCCTGATACCTGGCGCGCTTCCTCGCTGTCGAAACCGGAATCGTACCGATGGGCCGGAGGGGAAGCAAATTAATCTGGCGGTTTCCGAGCGGTAATTCGCGCCCCCGGGACCAGCCCCGACGCAAGAACCCCCGCCATCAATCCCCAGAAGACCCAAAACGCCGCCGAGCGCGGCTCCTGAAAGTCGATCCGCGGTGCATGCGGCGGGTTGTCGCAGGCCCACTCGATCAACATTTTGCCGCCGATCAGAATCACCAGCAAATAAGCGCTGCGCTTCAAGTGGGCAAACCGCTCCAGCAGTGCGGAGAAGATCGCCGCTGCAAAACGCATCACCAGGACGCCCAGCATCCCGCCGGTGACAATCACCCAGAGCTTGGGATGAATTTCTCCCGCCGGCGCGGGGCCGACCATCGCCACCGCCGCCAGGATCGAATCCACGGCGAAGGCCGCGTCGGTGAGTTCAATAGCCGCCACCGTGCTCCAAAAACCCGCGGTCGCGGCGAACTGGACATCGTTCCCCGGCCGGATCAAAAAATATTTGCCGCCGATCCAGAGCAGATAGATGCCTCCCAGCAATTTGAGGACCGCCCAGTGCAGCAAGTAAGCCGCCGCCGCGATCATGAGCAATCGCAAGATGAACGCGCCAACCAGCCCGAAGGAAAGCGCTCGCATGCGCTGCGATCGCTCCAGTCGATTGGCCAGCAGGCCCAGCACCATCGCATTATCGATCGAAAGGACGCTTTCCAGAACGACCAGCACCGCCACGGTCGCCAGGTCCTGGAGTGCGAAGGTTTGGTGAAACATGGGGGGGGAAGTTGCTAGTTGCCAGTTGTTAGTTGCCAGTTAAAAAAATGCGATTCCGATCGTCAACTGGCAACTGGCAACCAGCAACTAGCAACTTCTTCTTCAGGTCCCAAAGATTCGGTCGCCTGCGTCGCCCAGGCCGGGGAGGATATATCCCTTTTCGTTCAGCTCCCGGTCGATGGCGGCACAATAGATAACAACTTCCGGATGTTGACGGTGAAACGCCTCGATCCCCGCCGGCGCGGCCACCAGGCAGACGAATTTCATACTGGTCACGCCGGATTGTTTTAGAAACTCCGCCGCCGCCGTAGCGCTGCCGCCGGTGGCGAGCATCGGATCGATCAGCAATACTTCCGTCGTCGCGATGTCGGGCGGAAGTTTTTGGTAATAGGAGACGGGCTCCAATGTTTTTTCATCGCGATAGACTCCCAGGTGCCCGAGCCGGGCGTCGGGGAGCAATCGCAGCACACCCTCGGACATGCCGAGCCCCGCGCGAAGGATCGGCACCAGCGTCACCCGCCGCGCCAGCACGCGCCCGGTCGTCCTTTCCATCGGCGTCTGCACCGGCCGCGTTTTGGTCGGCCAATCGCGCGTCACCTCGTACACCATCAGCGAACCAATCTCATCCAGTAAAGCCCGGAATTTCCGATGATCCGTCGTGTAATCGCGCAGCTCCGTCAGCTTCGTTTGCACGACCGGATGATCGATCAATATGACATTTTGAAACGACATGGATCACTAGGATTGCGTCGGCGGCCGAAAGATCAAGCCGGAAATTATTTTACTTCCTGCCAATTTTTCCCCCAGCCGATTTCCACCTTCAGCGGCACCGACAGCTTGATCGCCGAACTCATCTCCTTCCGCACCATCTCCGCCTCGGCCTCGACAGCCGCCGCGGGCGTCTCG
>Ga0181531_10000409_pt1 | contig 29044 bp, 21 predicted proteins | sample PEATcosm2014_Bin_38_FD_119743 | JGI IMG/M metagenome (GOLD analysis project Ga0181531, IMG submission 119743) | Peatland microbial communities from MTU Mesocosm Facility, Houghton, MI, USA - PEATcosm2014_Bin11_10_metaG | ecosystem: Environmental > Terrestrial > Soil > Wetlands > Peat | place...
ATTCATTCGTTGCGCGCCTTTGCCTCGGTTCAGCGGGTCACGGCGATCTACGTGGCCGTGCGCACCACCGAGATGGAACGCGTCCAGGCCCAGGTGGCCGAGTACGCAACCGAGTACGGTTTCGCCGGGCGCGTGCGAGTGGTGGAGGGCGGCGACAACCGCCAGGAGTCGGTAGCCCACGCCCTCGCCGCGCTGCCCGCCGAGGCCCACGACATCGTGCTTGTTCACGATGCGGTGCGTCCGCTCATCGACGCCGCCACCATCGACCGCACCATCAACGCGGTCATTGAGCACGGAGCGGCCATTGTCGGCTTGCCCGCGGTGGACACCATCAAGCAGGTCGAGCGAACCGCCCACGGCGCACTCATCACCTCGACCATCCCCCGCGAATCGATCGTGCTGGCGCAGACCCCCCAGGGCTTCCGCTTCGGCCTGCTCCAGAGCGCCTTCGCCGAAGCCACCGCGGACGGCTTTGTGGGCACCGACGAAGCTTCCGTTGTGGAACGCGCCGGACATCCGGTCGCCGTGGTGCCGGGTTCTCAGGTTAATCTGAAGATTACCCAGCAGGGCGACCTGGAATTGGCCGAGTTCTACCTGCATCAGCGCGCCCGCTGACTTCCGCTCGACAAAAGTTGGCGCTCGTCGCCGGCTAGCTCTCTCAGAATAGGCACGGTAACCATGGATTCACGAATCGGATTCGGCTTTGATTCGCACGCCTTCAAGCCGGGAGTACCGCTGCGTATTGGCGGACTGACGCTCGACCATCCGGAGGGCCTGGCCGGCCATTCCGACGGCGACGTGCTGCTGCACGCCATTACTGACGCCCTGCTCGGCGCCATAGCCGCTGGCGACATCGGCAGCTTCTTCCCCTCCGGCGATCCCCGCTGGAAAGACGCCGACTCCGCCATCTTCCTCAACCTGGCCCTGGAGGAGTTGCAGCACGCCGGATATCGCATCGTCAACATCGACACCACGCTCATCCTGGCCGCGCCCAAAATCGGCCCCGTCGCCGGCGAGATGCGCGCCCGCGTCGCCGATTTGCTCAGCATCGACATAGATCAGGTCAGCATCAAGGCCAAGACCCCCGAGGGCCTCAACCTCGACCACGTGGCCCAGTGCCATGCCGTCGCCCTCGTCGAGCGCGTTCAGGAGCCCGACGACCTCAAGAGCATGAGCGCCGTCATCGAAAGCCAGCGCCAGCTCGAAGACGTCGTAGAAGACCTCCTCAGCTCGGTCCACGGCGTCCCCAAGAAGCGCATTAATCCGGTCTACGACACCGAGGACATTACATAACGACAAACCAATTGCCTCCTGAGCAATGTGCCAGTATAATGGTGGCAGATTGCTCAGGAGGTTCCAGTGATCCAGACAACCTCTCTTCAAAGCAGACGCGAGCCGGCCATGTTCTTTCGCCGCGTCGAGATCAAACTCGGCGTCAATCCCGTTCATTCGGATTCGGATCTGGCCAGATTGGTAGAGCGGCGTCTCCCCCTCGCTTCGGTCGAGTCGCTTTCCAAAAACGGAATGACCGACGCGGAGATCTACCACCTGATCCTGCCCCGCCGGACACTGGCACACAGAAAGAGCCGGCTCGAAGCGCTCACCCACGATGAATCGGATCGCGCCGTGCGCGTAGCACGCATCACTTCTTTGGCCGAAGAGGTCTTCGGTGAAGACGCCAAGGCGGCCCGCTGGCTGCGCAAGCCAAAGGTGCGTTTTGATGGACGCTCTCCCTTCGAGCTATTGGCCACTGAAGCGGGTGCCCGCCTCGTCGAGGAGATGCTCCTGCAACTCGATTACGGCTTCACTGCCTAGAGACTGATCTGTGATTCTGTGGCGCGTCAGCAACTATGCAACTCTCGACGGAGCCGGCGGACTGTATCCGTCTGGCCGCTGGCACTCCAAAGGGCGTTCCGTCCTCTATTGCACTCTGAACCCCGCCACTGCGCTGCTGGAATCTCTGGTGCATCTTGAGATTGACGCCGAGGATCGCCCCACCCGCTTTCAGGTCCTCAGGATCACCGGGCCAGATACGCTTTCCCGCGAAAGAATCGATCCCAATGCTCTCCCTGAAGGCTGGTCCGGCAATCTGCTCCTGACGCAGAGCCTCGGCGACCAGTGGCTCACGGAAAAACGCTCTCTGCTGCTTGAAGTCCCGAGTGTGCTCGCGCCGGAAACATGGAACGCGATCGTTAATCCGTTGCACCATGAGATGGACCAACTTCGCGTCGCCGCACTCTATGAACACCCCTTCGATACCCGTTTCTTCCCGTAGAATGTACCTACTTTGCGGGCCTTCCTGAACAAGCAATTCCAATCGCCGCGAGAGCCTCCTGTCCCGGTTTCTTGACATAGGTCCTCTACGTTGCCGCTCGAGCCCCTTGTTCCATCAGAAAAATCTGCCGGAGGTCTTTTCTCGATGAGCCTGCGCTACCGAGCGTTCCTTGCCGCCACTCTGGTTTCCGTTCTTCCCGTCGCCCTCTCTGCCCAGTTCGCCCCCGACTGGCGCACCCCTGCCGAAATCGGCGATTATCGCACCACCCCCGACTACGCCGAAACCGTTGCCTACCTCGAACGCATCGCCGCCGCCGCGCCTAATCAAGTCAAGATCGAAAACTTTGGCAAAACCGGCGAAGGCCGCAACCTCAAAATCGTCATCGCCTCGAAAGACGGCATCTTCGATCCAGCCGCTATCCACGCCTCCGGCCGTGCCATCCTGCTCGTCCAAAACTCCATCCACGCCGGCGAAATGGACGGCAAGGACGCCTGCCTGGCCCTGCTCCGCGACATCGTCCAGGATCATAACGGCGCCAAGCGCCTCCTCGACCATGTGGTCTTCGTCTTCATCCCCGTCTATAACATCGACGGCCACGAGCGCCGCTCCCCCTATAACCGCATCAACCAGAATGGCCCGGAGTTGGCCGGCTGGCGCGCCAACGGGACCAATCTCAACCTGAATCGCGACTACATGAAGGCCGACGCCCCGGAGACCCGAGCCTTCCTCAACATGTTTCATCGCTGGCTTCCCGACTTCTTTGTCGACGACCACGTGACCGACGGCATGGACTACCAGTACGACGTGACCTTCTATGCCGACGACACTCCCAACGTAGCTCCTTCCACGGCCCGATGGCTTCGCGAAATCGTAAGCCCGGAACTTGCCGCCCAGGTCAACGCGGCCGGCCACCTGGCATTCCCCGCGCTCATCAACCTCAACGACGACACAGATCCCGCGCAAGGACTCAGTTTCAACAACGATCCGCCCCGTTTCTCCACCGGCCAGATGATCCTGGAAGGCCGCCCCGGCCTGCTGGTCGAGTTGCACATGCTCAAGGATTACAAAACCCGTGTCACCGGCAACTACGAGATCCTGCGGGCGCTGCTGGAGGTGATGAACCGCGACGCAGCCAAGCTGATCGCCCTCAACCGCGAGGCCGACGCCGCGGCCGCACGTCTCGGCGCACACCCGCTCAGCAACGAGAAGTTTCCGCTTGCCCTCGATGCGAATGGCGAAACCACCCCGGTCGTCTTTCACGGCTACCAGTTCACCCGCTCTTTGAGCGAGGTCTCCGGCGTCATGCGGGTGAGCTACTCGCACGAGCCCTGGAACGTGACCCTTCCCATGGCCACCGGCGCCAAGGTCACCGCTTCGGTCACGCCGCCCGCCGGCTACATCGTTCCGCCGCAGTGGACGCATGTCATCGATGTGCTGGCCGCGCACGATGTTTCCTTCCGCCGCACCACGGCCCCCTGGACCGGCAAAGTCGAACGCTACCGCTGCACCGGAATGCAGTGGCAAGGGCCGCCCTTCGAAGGCCGCCACCCCACGTTTGCCGGCGAGGGCGCGGGCGCACAGCCCGGCCACTTCGGCCAATGCACGCTAACTACTGAGTCTCTTACATTTCGCGCCGGTTCGGTCGTCGTCCCTCTCGACCAACGGCTTTCGAGGGTCGCCCTCCACTGGCTGGAGCCCGACGCACCCGACTCCGCCCTGCGCTGGGGCTTCTTCGATTCCATCTTCGAGCAAAAGGAGTACGGCGAGGCCTACGTGCTGGAGCGGCTGGCCCGCGAAAACATGGCCAAGGATCCCGCTCTAAAGGCGGAATTCGAGCACCGCATCCAGTCCGATCCGCGTTTTGCCGCCAGCCCCGAAGCCCGCCTCGAATTCTTCTACGAGCGCTCCCCGTGGTTCCTGGAGAACCATGTCGGCGAGTACCCGGTCGGTCGGCTGCTCTCACTGGACGGGCTGCCGCTGCAATAACAGAATGACAATGATTGGACTTCACAATCCAGAGACTGCCCATCCACGGTGAACAGGGCGAAAGCCTCAACGGGCGAAGGGACAGAACTGATAGCATCGAAGAAGAAGAATGAACTCATCAATGCCCGAAGTATCTGGCTCCCCAACCGAAACCCCCCGCGTCCGTTTCGCACCTTCGCCCACCGGCTTCCTTCATGTTGGCAGCGCCCGTACCTTCATCTTCAATTGGCTCTTTGCCCGCCACACCGGCGGAACTCTCGTGCTGCGTTTGGACGACACCGATCTCGAGCGCAACACCGAGGCCAGCGTTCAGTCCATCTTCGAAGGACTGCGCTGGCTGGGTCTCTCCTGGGACGAAGAGTACAAGCAATCCGAACGCCTTGCCCTGCACCGCTCCGCAGCCCATGCCATCTTCGAGAAAGGCCTTGCCTATCGCGACTTCACCCCCGCTCACACAGGCGACGACAATCAGTCTTCCGCGAAAGGCGCCTGGCTCTTTAACCCCGGCATGCGCGAATTATCGAGAGAAGCAAGTGACCGGCGCGCCGACGCAGGCGAGCCCTTCGCCCTCCGCTACCGCGTCCCCCGCGGCACAGACCGCGACCAGGCCCGCACGCTGCATTTCACCGACAGCGTTTATGGCGCGCAGTCCAAGCTCCCCGACGAGGTCGAAGACTTCGCCCTCCTGCGTTCGGATGGCATGCCCACCTACCATCTCGCCTCCTGCGTGGACGATGCCGACCTCGGCATCACTCACATCATCCGCGGCCAGGATCACCTCACAAACACCTTCAAGCACCTGCTAATCTTCGAGGCCCTCGGCGTCCAGCCACCTCAATTCGCTCATCTCCCGCTGCTCGTCGCTCCCGATGGCGCCAAGCTCTCCAAGCGCAAGCACGGCCCGGTCGTCAGCGTATCCACCTACCGCGATGCCGGATTCCTCCCCCAGGCCTTCATCAACTTCCTCTGCCTCCTCGGCTGGTCGCCCAAAGACGACCGCGAGTTTATGCCGGTCGACGAAATCCGCGAAGCATTCATCCTCGAAAACGTCAACCGCGCCAACGCCGTCGTCAACTTCACGGAGGGAGACCCCTTCGACCCCAAGTGTGTCTGGCTCAACGCCGAGCACATCCGCTCCCTGCCGGTCGAAGACCTCAGCCGACAGCTCGCGCCCTTCTTCGTTGAGGCCGGCCTTGACGCCCCACTGGAAAAGCTGCTCGCCGTGACCCCGCTCATCCGCGAACGCATCAAGCTCCTCCGCGACGTCGTCTCCGCCGCCGACTTTTTCTTCCAGCCCGACCTCGCGCCCTACGACCCCGCGGAGCTGATCCCGCAAAAAGGCGATGCCGCAATGGCCCGCCGCGTACTCCAGTACACCCTCGAAGTCCTGCCCAACGTCACCTTCGATCACGATGCTCTCGACCAGGCTCTTCGCGCAGCAGCATCCCATCTAGGCCTAAAGGCCGGCCAAGCCTTCCAGCCCATCCGCGTCGCCGTCTGCGGACGTAAAAACGCGCCCCCGCTCTTTGAAACCATGGCCGTCCTCGGCCGCGAAGTGTGCCTTGCCCGCATCCGCCAGGCCGAACAAAGCCTTCAATCGCTCTAAAGTGCGCGCCGAAGTGCCATTGGCTAATACCCGCCTGCGTTTCGATCGTAGTAACGGCGCAATCGATCCAAAGAAGCTTCATGTACCTCGCGCTGCAATTGTGAGCTCCAGTTTCTCCAAATCCGGTCCGCCCATCGGATCATCGTCACCTCATCAATGACGAAGGCCTCTGTCAGATATCGGACCGGCATAGAGCGGATTACCCCCTCCCATTCGGAAACAGCCCGCTCAACTAGGTTGCCCGGCCTGTTGGGGTTTTCGACAGCCTTTCCATCGATTGATCGACGAACAAAGAACTCCTGAAACCTCTCGGCTAACCGCCTAATCGATACCCGCCCAGTCTCATCAGCATCTTCAGCCATAAACGCAAGAAGAAGCATTTTATAGGAATAAGCCATTGGATGCTTTTCGATTTCATACAGGAGCTCATATGCGAAGGGTTCAAGAACACCGGGGCTCGTAACCACTTCTACTTGTCGTGGAGCTTCCTCACGCCTCCCTAGACAAACATCAACCTTCCGCTCAAACTCGGTATCGAGAATCTCTTTGTACTCATATCCATGTTCGTCAAGAAACTCTTTGTGACGAATTACAATCCGATTTGCAACGAACATGAGCCGTGGATATGTGGATGGATATTTCGATCGGTAGTCGAAGTAGTAATAGAAATGACGTTGCAAATGATCCTCATCCAGGCGGCCGCTCTGAATCTCGACAAGGAGATGGCGGGATAAGGTATCGCTAAACAAAACATCGGGCCGGCGGCCATTAATAACAACCTGGCGCCTGACAAGGGTGAGTCCCGGCTCGATGAACAACTCGGGGCAGCGTGCTATAGCTTCTTCCATCTGCCTTTCAAGCATGACCGAACCATATTCGAGGAATGATTGCATGTCAATTTGAACGGCTTAGGATTCCATTCGATCGCATTCAGGCAGCCGCCACGCTCGACCACACAGCGGTATAAACTGATCATTCAGCCCTTCGGAAGGACTCGTAATGACCAACACGGAAAGCTCGGCTACCTTGAAATCAGATACCTCCGAAAGCCCAGTCGCCCCCACTCCCTCCAGCTTCCTTCGTGATCAAATCGCCGAAGACGTGCGCACCAAAAAGTACGGCGACGCCCAGGTCCAGACCCGCTTTCCCCCCGAGCCCAACGGCTACCTCCACATCGGCCACGCCAAGGCCATTTGCATCGATTTCGGCCTCGCCGACGAGTTCGGCGGCAAGACCAACCTGCGCTTCGACGACACGAACCCCGAAAAAGAAGAACAGGAGTACGTCGATTCCATCCAGGCCGACGTCCGCTGGCTCGGCTTCCAGTGGGACCGCCTCTGCTACGCCTCCGACTACTTCCCCCAGCTCTACGAGTGGGCTTTAGTGCTCATTAAGGCCGGCAAAGCCTACGTCGACGACCTCTCCGCCGACGAGATCCGCCGGCACCGCGGCACCCTCACCGAGCCGGGAACGGACTCGCCCTTCCGCAACCGTTCCATCGAAGAGAATCTCGACCTCTTCACCCGCATGAAGGCCGGCGAGTTCCCCGACGGCGCTCGCGTCCTGAGAGCCAAAATCGACATGGCCTCGCCCAACCTCAACCTGCGCGATCCGGTCATGTATCGCATCCTCCACGCCTCCCACCAGCGCACCGGCGACCAGTGGTGCATCTACCCCATGTACGACTACGCCCACGGCCAGTCAGACTCCATCGAGCGCGTCACCCACTCCATGTGCACCCTCGAGTTCGCCGACCACCAGCCCCTCTACCGCTGGTATATCGAGCAACTCGGCATCTTCCCATCGCAGCAGATCGAGTTCGACCGCCTCAACATCACCTACACCCTGCTCAGCAAGCGCCGCCTCATCCAGTTCGTGCAGGAAAAGCGCGTAAACGGCTGGGACGATCCCCGCATGCCCACCCTCTCCGGCCTCCGCCGCCGCGGCTTTTCCCCTGAAGCCATCCGCGCCTTCGTCGCCGCCAGCGGCGTCTCGCGCACCAACGGCGTCACCGACATTGAAATGCTCGAGCACTTCCAGCGCGACGACCTCAACCGCCGCGCCAGCCGTGCCATGGCCGTCCTCCATCCTCTCAAACTGGTCATCGACAACTACCCCGCAGGTAAGGAGGAGTTTGTCGAAGTCGCCAACAACCCCGAAGACCCCGCCGCAGGCACCCGCCAGGTGCCCTTCTCCCGCGAAATCTACATCGAGCAGGACGACTTCCGCGAGGTCCCTCCGCCCAAGTACTACCGCCTGTCTCCCGGCAAAGAAGTCCGCCTCCGCAACGCCTACTTCATCACGGCTCACAGCGTTGTGAAGGATTCCCACGACCGCCTCGTCGAGGTCCATTGCACCTACGATCCGGCCAGCCGCGGCGGCAACTCTCCCGACGGCCGCAAGGTCAAGTCCACCATGCACTGGGTCTCGGCCGCCCGCGCCCTCTCCGCCGAAATCCGTCTCTACGACAAGCTCTTCTTGAAGCCAGACCCCAGCGACGTCGAAGAAGGCCAGGACGTTCTCAGCAATCTCAACCCCCACTCCCTCGAGATCCTCACCGGCGCCAAGCTGGAGCCCTCTCTCGCCAACGCCAAACTAGAAGACCGCTTCCAATTCGAGCGTGTAGGCTACTTCTGCCTCGACCCCGACTCGACCCCCGGCAAACTAGTCTTCAACCGCACGTTGCCCCTGAAAGACACCTGGGCCAAAATCGAAAAGAAGTCCGGCGCGTAGCCACCTGCGGTGCGGCAGACGCTCGCTAATCGCTCGCATGAGCCTTAGGCATCCCCCGATGCCACGGCAGATCGTTGTGTTTTTTCTAGCGGAGGGAACAGGGGCCTTCAGGCCCCTGAATGCAGCCCCCAAATCAAAGCGGCTTTAGCCTCGGGCCGGGTGCCCCATATCCCGATTCTCGGGGATTTCTGTCACTCAGCATCAGGCAAGACATTCCCTTGCTCGAAAAACTCCCGGAGCTTCCCAGTCGAGTACGGAGTCAGCCCCAGCGCTTCATCCATCCATGCCGGCAACTCGGAGGCGAGAAAAGTAATCTCGCGTCCCAGGAATGATGCGACCAGCTTCGGCGGCATTCCGAAGGCGGAATTGTCGTACAGGTTGAGGAAATCGACGGTCTTGCCTAACTCATCCAGCACGCGGGCAAGGTTGCCAAGGCTCTTGGACCTAATGTCGCGAACCGTATCCTCGGAGCCGCTGTGCCCACCCAGGTCCGCTCTGTTTGCCACCCGGTCAATGGACTTGGAGATGCTTTCTACGCACACATAGATGAACTCCACATCGAATCCAGCCACGTGAGCCAGTTTCATTTGATCGAAGACAACTGTGCTGCGGAGAGTTGTTTCCGTTGCGAAGTCTTTACCTGCCGAGATGTGGTCCTGAATGAACTTCTCGCAGATCGGCCCGACAATCGCGCGAATCTACTGGGGAATGCCGACCTAAGAACCACCGTTCAATTGGGCCGCATAGTCGTCCGCATTGAAGTAGTCGCAGCCGAATTGGCTTCCAGGAAACGCACTCGTCTTTCCGCTGCCGGAGGGTCAGGCAACCACGTACATGGTCGACATCCGCTATCCCCCGAAGTCGCGATCCGCGCCCGGCTGCATATCCGCGGGGAGTTCCTTCTTGATTCGGTTGCCGTTCTTGTCGATGATGCCCAGAGCCTCCAGCCTCTCAACCGAGCGGCGAATGCGCTTTGCGCCCTCTTCGAGAACCCGCGCCATCACTGCTTCATGCTCGGCTAGGTACTCAGGGGAATACGTCCTTTTCACAGAAGCCGCTTGGGGGGCTTCCACGGCGCTTTCGTCCACCTTCCGAACAACGGATTCAGATACCATAACGCCCTCCCGTTCCCTGAATTCTAGTCCTCATGCGGTTTGCATGGAAGCTCAACGTTGCTCCAACTCCCTGATCTCTTTTCCGTGATCCCTGTTCCCTGCTATTTACCGATCACATCGATCGGCACTGCGATCGTCTTCGGCGGCATGCAGGCATTCTTGTCGCAGGCCTGAAACCGAAGCTTGGCCTCCACCAGGTGATTGCCCTCCGTGGCCACCATGCGCGCCTGAATGGTGAACTCGCCGGTATAGACGCTCAGCTTTGTGCCCGGATCAATCGGCAACGCAAAGTCCGCCCCGGCCGGATAAGTGGCCGCATCGAGCCGCACGCCCGAGCCCTCGGGAATCGAGAACGTGGTGGGGATGAGATAGTCTTCCCTCGGCGAATGCGAATTGATATGCAGCCCTGCCCCGATGCGAAAATGCAGCGCGACCGTGCTCGGCTTCCCGGTTGCCAGGGTGACCTGCTCGGGAAACAAATACTCCACAGCCGCTGCCTTTGAGATGGGGCGGCCCCCCAAGTCGGTCTGGCCGTGGGCAAGCATGGCGCCCATCCCAATGGTCACCACTGCCGCAATGCGCATTCCAATGTTGATTTGAAGCACAGATCTCGACCTTTTCTTGAACCCGGCCGCTAACTTACCCACACGCTAACTCCGCTAACTGCGCCGTCCTAATTCCCCAGCGCCTTCTTGATATTGGCTTCCATATCTTCCTTCGACGTCAATCCCAGTTGCGCGGCGACCACCGTCCCGTTGCGGTCCACAAAGAAGGAAGACGGCAACTCGTCCAGGCCCCCGTACGGCTTACTGATCGAATCGCCGTCGATCAGCACCGGGTACGGCATGTGCATCTGCTCGACAAACTTGGCGATGGCTGCCTTTTCCTTCGTCCATCCGCTCTTGTCATCCTTCTCTAAATCGTCGCCCTCGGTCGAAACGCCCAGAATCTCGAAGCCTTGCGCCGCGTACTGATTGCGCAGCTCGATCAGCCAGGGAGTTTCGATCTTGCACGGAGCGCACCAGGTGGCCCAGAAGTTGATCAGCACCGCTTTGCCTTTGTAGCTGGCCAGCGAGACCCTGTTTCCGCTCAGGTCTTCGAGGGAAAACTCAGGAGCCGGCTTGCCTTTGAGCGGCGAAACGATTTGGGGCACTCCGCCCGCCTGGTCCGCAATCAGCTCGCCCTGTGTGGCTGAGGCTAACAGACGCTCCGCGGCCTGCTTGCGGTACTCATAGTTGGCCCAGCCCGCCCAGGCAAAGGTGGCCAGGATAAAGAGGACAGCAGTGAGAACCAGCGTGTTGCGCTTCAAGGGGATTAGACCTCTCCAACTCCATTGTACGAAAAGCGGGGTTCCCGATCCTTGCGCCGTATTTGTTTTTGTGGCAAGCGTGGCATCCCACGGCCTTCGGCCGGGCTTCGCCCCATGAACAGCCGCAAAGCCCGCTCCGAAAGCTGTTACCATCAAAGGCCGATGAACCAGTCCAGACCAGACGATCCTGAAGCAGCCCATCTGCGGCCGGCCGCTTTGGTCCGCACCGAGGCGGCGGCCCTCGAAGCACTCGCAATGCGACTGGAAGGGCCAATGGCGGAGCCTTTCGCGCAGGCAGTTGAGCTTATCCTTCGCTGCGGCCATGGGAACGGCCGCGTGGTGGTCACGGGCATGGGCAAGAGCGGCATTATTGCGCAGAAGATTGCCGCCACGCTCAGCTCCACCGGCTCGCCTGCCCTGTTTCTTCACCCCGCCGAAGCAGTCCATGGTGACTTGGGTGTGCTGCTTCCCGGCGACGTCGTGGTGGCGCTCTCGGCCAGCGGCGAGACCGAGGAGATTTTGCGTCTGCTTGCCACACTCAAGCGCAAGGGCGACGCGCTGGTGACCTTCTGTTGCAATCTGAACTCGACCCTGGCAATGGCCAGCGACGTGGCTCTCGACTGCGGTGTCGAACGCGAGGCCTGCGGGCTGAACCTCGCTCCCACCGCCTCCACCACTGCCATGCTCGCCCTCGGCGACGCCTTGGCCATCGCGGTCAGCCTGCGCAAGGGCTTCCAGGCTGAAGACTTTGCGGAGTTGCATCCTGGTGGCAAGTTGGGCAAGCGACTGGCCAAGGTCCGCGAACTGATGCACTCCGGCGACGAGGTGCCCGTGGTCGCTCCCACCACCCCCATGACCGACGTGATCTACGAAATGTCCTCCAAGAAGTTGGGCATCACCACCGTTCAGGAAGACGGCCGTCTCCGAGGCGTCATCAGCGACGGCGATCTGAGACGCCTGCTCGAGCGCGAAGGCGGCGCTGCCCTCAGCCGCTCGGCCGGCGAAGCCATGAACCCCCATCCGCGCACCATCGGTGCAGGAGAACTCGCCGCAACGGCCCTCGCGATCCTCGAGGAGCGCAAGATCACCTCGCTAGTCGTCGTAGACGCCAGCCAAAAGGTCGAAGGCGTCCTCCACCTGCACGACCTCTGGGGCGTCGAGCTGATTTAGAGCTAAGTTGATTTAAGGACTATCCGAATTCCGGTGCGAGGTCACGATGAGCAAACATCCTCAGGTTGAAGAGATTATCGAAGACATCAAAGCCAGGCAGCAAAACATACTTTTTGAAGATCGCATGAGCAATTTGAGCCGCATCAATGCGCTTCAAGACCAAGGCAGTATTCCGCCGGAGATCGCGGCTTTCTTCAGCTTCGTCTTTTTCGCGATTGCCATTTGTCTGTTTGTCTTTGCCTATTTGAGCGACCTTTCGTACGGGGGCGTTGTCGCAGGAGTTGTCGGCCTGGGGCTACTCATTTTTTCGATCCTCATGATTCGGGATCTGCGGTCCCGCGCGAAGCGCAAGCGCAAACTATGAAAGAATCGCCCTTTCTAAAGGCGCGCTGTGCGGCCTCGGCCTGCAAGAGAACCCTACGATGGAATTCAACTGACACGGCATGAAAAGGTGGGGCGCAGGTCCGCCTTGATGCTTTCCTCCGGGCGGTTCAATATCAGGGGGCCTCATTAGCCTGTGTTTGCCCCGTCACGAGCAAAATCAAGGTTTTTGCGTCGGAGGTTCTACCGCCACCGGCGTGTGCGGTCCACGGAGCAGTGCTTTGTTCGCATCTGCGCAGCGTGGATTGGAAAGTCCGCAACCCTAAGTTGATTGGAAAAGCTCCCGACGGTGCACTGCTGGCCGCTCGCGAGGTTGTCGCTTCCATCGCGGGCATCGCCGTAAGAAATGCTCGTCACACCAACTCACACCCCCCGAACATTTAGAATGAATCTTGTCGATAAATTGCCTTGCGCCGGTGAACCGGCGGGAAAGCACGTCTACTCATCGCTATGCATCGTTGGTCCAAGCTCTTTATCCCGACCCTCCGTGAGGCCCCGGCAGACGCCGAAGTGGCCAGTCACAAGTTTTTGCTTCGCTCCGGCTACATCCGCCAGCTCGGCGCGGGCATCTACAGCTATCTCTTCCTCGGTCAGCGCTCGCTGAACAAGATCATCGGCATCGTTCGCGAGGAGATGGACAAGATCGGCCAGGAGTTCTTCCTGCCCGCCATCCTCCCGCGTGAGCCATGGGAGGAGAGCGGCCGCTGGTCGAGCATGGGCGACAACATGTTCCGCCTCAAGGACCGCAAGGGCGCCGACCTCTGCCTGGGCATGACGCATGAGGAGGTCATGACCACCATCGCCCGCAGCGAGTTGCGCAGCTACAAGCAGTTGCCGCAGATCTGGTATCAGATTCAGACCAAGTTCCGTGACGAGCCTCGGCCCAAGTCCGGTCTGCTGCGCGTGCGCCAGTTCACCATGAAGGACAGCTACTCTTTCGATATGGATAAAGCCGGCCTCGACAAGAGCTACGATCTGCACGACGCAGCGTACCGCAGGATCTTCACGCGCTGCGGGCTGAGATTTGTGGTAGTTGAGGCGGATTCGGGCGCGATGGGCGGCTCGCAGTCGCAGGAGTTCATGGTCTACACAGACGCCGGCGAAGACCTCATTGCAAGTTGCCCCGTCTGCGGTTACGCTGCCAATCTGGAAAAGGCCACCTCGCGCCTGGAGCCTGTAGTCGAAATGGAACCTACCGGCGACGGCACTCCGGAGTTGGTTCATACGCCGGGTTGCGGAGCGATTTCCGACGTTGCCGAGTTCTTCAAGATTTCCCCGGCTTCCGACATCAAATGCGTGGCCTACATGGCGCTGCAGCGCGGTGTAGCCGGCAAGCCCGCCGCCTGGCACGGTGTTGCAACCTTCCTGCGCGGCGACCACCAGGTGAACGAGACCAAGCTGATCGGAGTCCTCGGCGCTGTCGAACTCCGCACCATGCAGGCCGAAGAGCTGACGCACTACTTTAACGGGCCTGCCGGATTTCTGGGCCCGGTGGGACTCAAGCCCACAGAAAAGCCTCTCGAAGACGGCCTGACCGTGGTCGTTGACCATTCGCTCGAGGGCCGCAGGAACCTTGTCGCCGGCGCCAACAAACTCGACTACCACCTGCGCAACGTCACGCCGGGACGGGATTTCACTTGGACCCTGACCGCCGGCATCCGCAGCGTCAACGAGGGCGAAGCCTGCCCGGTCGATGCCTGCGCGGGCAAGCTTGTCGTCGGCAAAGCCGTCGAGGTCGGTCACATCTTCAAACTGGGCGACAGATACACCAAATCCATGGGCTCCCGCGTGCTGGATGTGAACGGCAAGGAAGTGACGCCGATCATGGGTTGTTATGGCATCGGCATCGAGCGCATTCTCACCGCGGCCATCGAGCAGGCGAACGACAAGAATGGCTTCTGGCTGCCGGACTCGATCGCGCCGTTTACGGTCGTGGTCACTGTGACCAACGCCTCGGACGCAGCACTGGCGGCTGCCGGCGAAACACTTGCAGCGGAGCTTGAAGCCGCTGGTCTGGACGTGCTGCTCGATGAACGGGACGAGCGCGCCGGCGTCAAATTCAAGGATGCTGACCTCGTGGGCATTCCCTACCGCATCAACGTGGGCAAGAAAGCGGCCGGCGGAGTGGTCGAACTCGTGACACGCTCCACTGCCACCAGCGCGGACGTGCCATTGAATGAAATCGTGGCTCTGGTGAAGCTTCGCGTTGAGGAAGACGCGCAAAGATAGCTACTAGCCACTAGCTTCTGGCTGTTCATGCCTATCTGTGTTGCATCTGTTTTGCACCGGCGCCCTTTGCGGGTATGGAAGAGCTAGGGGCTAAGAGCTAGTGGCTGAAAGCTCGGCACAAGGAGTGGAGATGGCGTTGAAGATCCGGCTGGCGAGACCCGTGGGACAAAATCCTTGGGCGACGCTGGCGCTGCGCGTTGCGCTGCTCACCTTTGCGGCCGTCGCTCTGGTGGTCCTGGTCGTCTTCTGCTGGTACTACTTCAAATACCAGGGCATAGTAGACGCGCGTCTGAAACAGCCCATCTTCGCCAACACCGCCAAGATCTTTGCCGCCCCTCGCGAGGTGCGCCCCGGACAAAAGCTTACCGTTCGCCTCATCGCCGACGAACTGCGCGAGGCCGGCTACTCTGCCGATGGCGCCTCGCAGCTCTCGCAGCTGGGAACTTATTCTCAGGGCGTGCAGACGATTACCGTGCGCCCCGGACCGCAGTCCTATCACTCACAGGACAACGCAATCATCCGCATCGGCTCGGGCGTCGTGGAGTCGATCGCTGACGATCGCGGCCAGCCGCTGGCCAGTTACGAACTCGAACCGCTCCTCATCACCGGGCTCAGCGAGGATGTCAATCGCACCAAGCGCCGGTTGGTCAGTTACGACGAAATCCCGTCCAATCTTGTACAGGCAGTTTTGGGCATCGAAGACCGCCGTTTCTTTGAGCACAGCGGTGTCAATTACTGGCGCCTGTTCGCCGCGGGCTTCCGCGACGTGACCTCAGGCCAGAAGCAACAAGGCGGCTCCACGCTGACGATGCAGTTGGCGCGTGGCTTCTTTCTTTCGCCCGAGAAGCGCCTCAAGCGCAAGTTGATTGAGATTGTCATTACCTTTCAACTCGAACACCGCTTCACCAAAAAGCAAATCTTCGAGATGTACGCCAACCAGATCAACCTGGGCCAGCGCGGCAGCTTCTCCATCGACGGCTTCGGCGAGGCCTCGCAGGCCTATTTCGGCAAGGATGTGCGCCAACTCGATCTTGCAGAGTGCGCTCTGCTGGCCGGTATGATCCAGCGGCCCAACTACTTCTCGCCTTACCGCCACCCGGACCGCGCCATCGAGCGCCGCAACCTGGTGCTTGACTCCATGGTCGAGACAGGCGCAATTACGAAAGAACAGGACGAGCGCGCCAAGGCCGAGCCGCTCCATCTCACGGCAGCCAGCGTTGACGCCAGCGAAGCGCCTTACTTCGTCGATCTGGTGCACGACCAGTTGCTGCAAAAGCTGGGTGAGCGCGACTTCAACCACGAAGGCCTGCGCATTTACACGTCGCTCGATCCAGATCTGCAACGGGAGGCCACCGCAGCCGTCGAATCCACCACTCACATCGTCGATGCGCAGATCGACAAGGTCCACGCGAGGGACAAGAAGATAGGCCAACCCTACATATATCCCCAGGTCGCGCTAGTCGCGCTCAATCCCCACACCGGCCAGGTTCTTGCTCTGGTCGGCGGCCGCAGCTACGGCAACAGCCAGGTCAACCACGTTGTCGCGCATCGGCCCTCCGGCTCCATCTTCAAGCCTTTTGTCTACGCTGCTGCATTCCAAACCACCGCCGAAGGCACCATGCTGCCGGGCCAGACGCAGTTATTCTCGCCCGTCACAATCCTCAACGACGAGCAAAGAACCTACAGCGAAGGAACACCCTACGAGTACACACCGCGCAATTTTGAAGGCGAATTCTACGGCCAGATGACCGCCCGTTTCGCCCTGCAGCGGTCCGACAACAATGCCACCATCAGCCTCGCATCAATGGTTGGCTTCGATCGCGTCGCCGCTCTCGCCCGCGAAGCCGGCATCAAGTCCGCACGCGGCACGCCCTCAATGGCAATCGGCTCTTACGACGCCACACCGCTCGAAATGGCCGGCGCCTACACTGTCTTTGCCAATGGCGGCCTGCACATCGATCCATGGATGTTAGCCAGCGTGCGCGATCCCAACGGCGACATCATTGCCGACTACACGCCGACATCCCGGCAGGTCCTCGACCCGCGCGTCGCTTACCTCACCACCAACATGTTAGAAGCGGTCCTCCAAGGCCAGGGAACCGGCGCCGGAGTCCGCAACATGGGCTTTACTGCTCCGGCAGCAGGCAAGACGGGCACCGACCACGACGCATGGTTTGCCGGTTTCACCAGCAACCTGATCTGCGTGGTCTGGGTTGGCAACGATGACTACACCTCGCTTGATCCAGAAAACCGCGGCCGCGTCCAAGGTGCGCATGTCGCTGCGCCCATCTGGGCCAACTTCATGAAAAAGGCTGTCCTGCTGCCGCAGTACTCGGACACTAACGAGTTCACGCCGCCGCAGGGGGTGGAATTGGTCAAGATCGACAAGGCCAGCAACCTGCTGAGCGACGACTCCTGCCCGGACGGATACGTCGCGGCCTTCCTCGCCGGCACCGCGCCCATGGAGACCTGCGACCACCAGGCGGAGAATTCCGCCGACCACCCCGGCGAACACCGCAACCTGCTGCAAAAAATCTTCGGCCTGGGCAAGAATTGAATTTGATCGAGCCGACGCTTCAACCGTCGAGATCCGATCCGTCGGGCAAGGGCTGGCAACGCTGACACCAGAATGTGACGCGGGCATCGGGCCCCTGGATACGCCGGCGGATCGGCTCTCCACAGCGGCGGCAGGGCTCCCCATTACGCCCGTAAACCCACAAGCTGGCGCTCGGGTCCGACTCATGCGTGGTGCGCCGCCTTCTGCCGCCATAGGTCACAATTGCATCGCCGGAGTCCTCCAGCACATTCGCCGACACAAGTCTCCGCGAGGCGGCAACCAGGTCCTGCACCTGACCCTGGCTAAGCGCAGCAATCTTGCAGAACGGGTTGATCCCGGTCACAAAGCATATCTCCGACTTGAAGACGTTGCCCACCCCGGCCATCACCTCCTGGTGGAGCAGTACGTCGGCAATTTCTTCGTCCCGGTGCGCCAGCACGCGGCGCGTTACTTCGGAGCTGTCGAACTCCTCACTCAGAACATCGATCGCAGGCGCGGGGATCCTGGTCGCCCGCGCCAGTTCCGTCGGGCTCAGCATCTTCGCCACCGGCACGCGAAAACCCACCGCAATGTACTCGACATTCTCAAGCACAATGCGCATGTTCGAGCGCGGCTGCTGCCACCGTTCCCCGGGGCGATAAATGTGCCAACTCCCGCTCATGAGCATATGAGTAGCCAGCGTGCCTCCGCCGGAGAAGTGAATCAGCAGCCACTTGCCGCGCGATTCCACCTGCTCCACTGTCTGTCCCGCCAGCGGCGTATCGTCATTGAACCGCATAAGCAGCGGATAGGTCGAACGGAAACCGGTGATCCGCTTGTCCGCGAGCGCGCGGCCCAGTGCGCGTGCAGTGCGGAAGATTGTGTCGCCTTCGGGCATTCCTCTATTGCACCTCTCCGGCGCGCGGCTCCGGCGAATGTTGTCCGACCGGCAGCGGAATGCGCCGCAGATGCATCCCCAGCGGACCGGGATGAAAGCCTGCATCCATGAGGAAGCGCGCCATCGGATGCCCTGCCACCGGCTGCCCGTTGATGGTTGTGATCAGCACTCCCAGATGGCTGCTGCCGCGCAGCCGCTCTTGCCCACGTGTGCAAAGAAAATGCGCCAGGCCGGAGGCTGTTTGCGATCGCTCCGGCTCCTCGGCAGGCAGGAAGACCAGCAGGTTGGGGTTGCCGCGCCGGAGCCACGCCACCAGTTGTCCGTTCCGCAGAATCACCTCGGCATACGCCGCGCGCGTCAGCAGTCGGGGCGCGCTCTCCGAATCTTCCTCGGCAACCGGCAACTCGGGCCAGCGCAGGACTGACCCGTATGGGTTGGCCGGATCGGCAGCGGCCAACTGCACAAACTCCGGCTTCTCCGCCGGAGGCGCGTTACGCAACTGGCGTAGCAGGTCCACGGCGGCCGGCAGCGCAAACTGTGTTGCTCCCAGTCCGGCCACAAAATAACCGCGCCGAATGCGCCCGCTCTCTTCCAGCGCTTTCAGCACGTCATAGACCGCGCTGAAGCCACCCGGAACATTCTCCGCCGCCACCGATTCCCGTAGCAACACACCGTAACGATTCAGCAGTTGCAGAGCCAGCGCGTGGCTCGCTTCAGTGGCCGACGGCCCTGTCGCGTCGCCGCCCTTTTGCGCACGAAGCGGAAGCAACGACCAGCGCCCCTGTGCCGTTGGCGGGGTCGTCCTTCGCGAACGAAAGACGGCTCCCGTCTGCAAGCGCCTCGGCGCGCGTGCGCTCTCTGGCCTGGCAATGTAAGCCCGCAACGCATGCAGCGAATCGTTGGTGATCAGTCCGCGCCAGACCAGGCTCCATAAAGCCTCAATCGTCTCGCCAGGATAGCCCCCTCCCAAAGCCTGATGCAGCGAGTCGAAGAAGCTGGCTCCCGTGGACTCAAGCACCGCCAGCAGCTTCTCTTCTCGCTCGGTCAGGGGTTCACTCAGGGGCCGGTGCTGCGCCAGCAGAGGCAGTTTGTCGGCGAGAAACAGTGCGATGCGTCCGTCGCGCTCGCCGATTGGCTCCACGCCCGCCCACGCCACCTCGCCCGCGGCAATCAGTGTATCCAGCCCGGCCGGCGCATACTCCGCAATTCGCGCGGGCAGGATCGTGGTCTCCACCAGCGACGCCGGCAACGGCGCGCCTTGCAGGCTTTCGATCGCATCCAGCAACGCATCCAGATGGGCAGCCGAACTGCGCCGCGGCGTCAGCAGCCCCTGCCAGTGCGTAAGGAAGCGTGCCAGTATGTGCTGCTCTACAGGCTCGACCTCACGGCGCAGCTTGGCCAGCGATTTTCGCCGAATCAGCCGCAGCATCTCCGCATCGCACCACTCGCGTTGCAACCCGCCTGGACGAAATCCGCCCTCCAACACGCGCCCCTCATGCGCAAGCAACCGCAGCGTATTCTCAACCACCGCCGCGTCCAGCGCGAATCGATCCGCCGCCTCGCGCAAAGTGAACGGCCCATGCGTGCGCGCATAGCGGCGAACAAGTTCCAGCACCGGCTCCGCCACCGGCTCCAGCAGCGCCGCCGCCAGTCCCGGCGGCAGCGGAATCCCCACCCCATCCCGGTAGCGCGCGGCGTCCTCGGCCGCAATCAAGCGCCGTTCGCCGGCGATGCGCAGTTCAAGCAGCCGCCGTGAGCGAACCAGCCGGTCCACATGCGCCAACAAATCCGGCGAAACTACGCGCCGAGACAACTCCTCGCGCGAAAGGTCTCCCAACCGCAAGCACAGATCGTGGATGCCGTCGGCGGAGTGCGCGCGATAACTCTCGGCTAGACACTGCGCGGTTTCCTCGACCTCGGCAATCGCATCCGCATCGAGCAGTTCGCGCAGATCGGCCTCGCCTAGCAACTCGCGCAACTGCTCCTGGTCGATGGTCAGTGCCTGGGCGCGGCGCTCGGCCAGCGGCGCATCGCCGTCATAGAGGAAGTTGGCCACGTAACTGAACAGCAGCGACGCGGCAAACGGCGAGGGCTTGCGCGTCTCCACCACATGCACGCGCAACTGCCGCTGCTCCACCGCTCGCAGCGTCTCAATCAACGCAGGCATATCGAAGACGTCGCGCAGGCACTCGCGATAGGCCTCCAGCAGCAGCGGAAACTTGGGGTAGCGCGAAGCCACGCTCAGCAGATCGTAGGAACGTTTGCGCAACTGCCAGAGCGGGGAGCGGGCATCGGCGCGGCGGCGCGGCAGCAGCAGCGCCCGGCCCGCGGCCTCGCGAAATCGCCCTGCAAACAAGGCTGTCGAGCCCAACTGGCGCAGCACCAGCGCCATGGCCTCGGCCGACTCCACCAGAAACCAGTCCGGATCGGGCGGCTCATCGGTGTCCGGAAAACGCAATACAAATCCATCGTCGCCCCACAGCGTCTCGACTTCCGGCCCACCCCCTGCGCGGATACGCGCGCTCACCGCCATGGCCCATGGAATATGGATGCGGCTGCCGAAGGGCGTGAGAACGCAAACGCGCCAATCGCCCAACTCGTCCCGGCAGCGCTCGATCACAACTGTCCGGTCGTCCGGCACAGCGCCCGTCGCATCCTCCTGGTCGGCCAGAAACTGCATCAGGTTCTCCGCCGCTCCGGGGTCGAGGTCGTGCTCGGCGACCAGGCGCTGGAGCGCGGCCGGTCTGGGCAGCGCGCGCAGTTCGCGGACGAGGGCACCGATGCGTCGTCCAAATTCAAGCGGCCTTCCCGCGCCGTCGCCCTTCCAGAAAGGCATCTTGCCCGGCTCCCTGGGAGCGGGTTCCACCAGCACGCGGTCGTGCGTGATCTCCGCGATGCGCCAGGTGGAAGCGCCCAGGATGAAGGTCTCGCCGGGATGGCTCTCGAAGACCATCTCCTCGTCCAGTTCGCCCACCCGCACGGCCTTGCCTTCGCTGTGCGCCAGGAAGACGCCGTATAGGCCCCGGTCGGGGATGGTCCCCGCGTTCAAGATGGCCAGCCGCGCGGCCCCGTCACGTGCAGTCACCACATTGCGCACGCGGTCCCACGTGAGTCGCGGCCGCAGTTCGGCGAACTCGTCAGAGGGGTAACGGCCGCTGAGCAAATCGAGCACCCCTTCGAAGGCCGCGCGGCTCAACCCGCCGAACGGCGCAGCCCGCCGGACCAGCTCGAACAGCGCATCGACACTGACTTCCGGCTTCATCGCTTCTGCATTACCAGACCGAAGCTGGCCGGTCAGGCCTTCATCAGTCGGGCCTCGGTAAGTCGAGGCATTAACCCCATCACCACGGCCGTCAGGATCGTCTTGGGCTTCGCAGGCTGCAGAAGAACTCGATCCGGAGGGAGGCGGGGGTTTCAACCCCCGCATAGACCCAACAGAATCCTGGCGGGCTTTAGCCCCGGAGGGTTGTTCTTCGACGAGGAGTCCCTCTCCATCCAGCCGACCCGCCTCGTCAAACCTCAATTCGGCCGTAAGATTCTTCCCCCGCCGTCCACTCTTCAGGATCTTCGGCCGGCGCGGGGGCGCGGCCGCGGAGGGCGGATGCGCCACAATGGCCACCAGTTGCTGCGCCAGCACATCCAGCGGATTGCGCGGGTACCGCGTGGACTCGATGTGCCCCTCGTGCATGGCGCGGGTGACGGCGGCGCAGGCCACCAGGTCGGCGCGAAACTTGGGAAAGAGAATCCCCTCGCTGACCGCATCCACGTGGTGGCCGGCGCGGCCGATCCGCTGCATCCCGCTGGCCACAGAAGGCGGCGCTTCGATCTGGATCACCAGGTCCACCGCGCCCATATCGATGCCCAGCTCCAGCGTCGAGGTCGCACACAACGCCCGAATCTTCCCCGCTTTCAACTGCTCTTCGATGATGGAGCGCTGCGCCGCGGCAAGCGACCCGTGATGCGCCCGGGCGATCGGCTCTCCGGCCAACTCATTCAACGCCCCCGCAAGCCGCTCAGCCACCTGGCGGCTGTTCACAAACAGAATTGTCGAGTTGCGCGCTCGAATGATTTCCAGCAAACGGGGATGAATCGCATTCCAGATCGAAACCCGCCGCGGAGGCTGCGAGGCCGGCCCGCTCGGAATGAATTCCTGTTCGCCGAGCCGCGCCATATCTTCAACCGGAACTTCAATTCTCAGCTTCAACCGTTTGAGCCCACTGGCGTTCACAATCGTCACCGGACGGTAGCGCAAGGGCGCAGCATCTACTACGTCCGAAGACCATGCCGCTTCGGAGCCTTGCAGACTTGGGGCAGGTGGAGATGTGCGTGCCTCTGACGAACTTCCCAAAGACCTTGCCGCGGGTGTTGGAGAACCTGCGGAAAAACTCGATCCGGAGGGAGGCGGGGGTTTCAACTCCCGCATAAAGACAACAGAATCATCGAGGGCTTTAGCCCCGGAGGGATGCTCTGCGATAACTTCATCCGAATTCCCGCGTTTTTCCCCAGCCTCCGCCGTCTCCACGCCTCCCAAAAACCGCGCCACCTCTTCCAGAGGACGCTGCGTTGCCGAGAGCCCGATCCGTTGCAGCCTCCGTTTGGTCAGCGCCTCCAGCCGCTCCAGCGAAAGCGCCAGATGCGCGCCGCGCTTGGTCGGGACCAGCGCGTGAATCTCATCGACAATCACCGTGTCCACCGTGCGCAGGGCCTCGGAAGCCTGCGAGGTGAGCAGCAAGTAGAGCGACTCCGGCGTAGTGATGAGGATCTCCGCCGGTTGGCGCATGAAGCGCGCCCGTTCCCGGTGCGGCGTATCGCCCGTGCGCACGTGGATACGCGGTTCGCGAAAAGGCACGCCCATCCGCCTCGCCATGTTGGCGATGCCGGCCAGCGGAGAACGCAAGTTGCGCTCCACGTCCACGGCCAGTGCCTTGAGCGGCGAAACATACACGATTCGGCAGCCGAGCCGCTCCCCTTCGGCAGCCTTCCGGTCTCTGATCCCTGACCCCTGATGCTTGTCTCCAAGCATCAGCCGATCCAGGCACCAGAGGAAAGCGGCCAGCGTCTTGCCCGTCCCGGTCGGCGCCAGAATCAGCGCGCTCTCCCCTCGCGCGATTGCCGGCCACCCCATCCGCTGTGGAGCGGTCGGCGCGTCAAACACGGCGCGAAACCACGCCGCCGTCACCGGATGAAAACAGTCCAACGGGTCGGGAGCTTGGTTGGGAGGCCGCGGCGTCATGCTCTTTTGAGAATAGCGCGGAACCTGGCGAAGAGGAAGCGAAAGAATTGAAGCCAGTAGAAAGGAACTGAACCAATCGTGCGGAGGTCAGCGAGCCCCGCCGAAATGCGGCCCGTAATGTCCCAAGGTCCTCCAGGCGAGACCTCCGGGCACCCTCCTCCACGCTGCTACCATGAACGTGCCGGAGTACCCATGCGCGATCATTTGGCTACGCTCCTTTATGACTTCCGCAAGTTCGACCGCCAGATTGCCGTAGTCCGGTACCAGGGAATCCGTCGCAGGGTAACCACCTATGGGGAGCTCGCGCGGCTCGCCGGCCGCTTTGCCGCCCTCCTGTCCCAGCGAAAGATCGCACCGGGCGACCGCGTCCTCATTTGGGGGGAAAACAGCGCCGAATGGATGGCTGCCTTCTACGGCTGCATGATGCGCGGGGTACTGGCCGTTCCCCTGGACGCCAACGGAACCGCCGAGTTTGCCGCGCGTGTCGCGGCAGACGTGGCTCCCTCCCTGATCGTGGGCGATGCCCTGCTTCTCGGCAAGTTACCGGACCAGGGCTCGCGGCTGGCTTTTGAGGATTGGCCCGCCGCCCTTCCTGCTGAAGAAGCCGGCCCGGTTCCAGGTCTGTCGCACAAGACGCCGCTTCAGATTCTCTTCACTTCCGGCACCACCGGCGATCCCAAGGGCATTGTGCTCACCCATGGCAACGTGGTCGCCAGCATTGGGCCCATCGAAGCCGCCTCCCAGCCCTACATGCGCTACGAGCGGCTCATCCATCCCCTACGCATCCTGCACACGCTGCCTTTGAGCCACGTCTTCGGCCAGACCATGGGGCTCTGGGTCCCCCCCATCTTTGCCGCCGAGCTTCATTTGGAGAGCCGGCTGGTGGCGCCAAGGCTCATTGAGACCATCCGTCGCGAACGCATCTCCGTACTGGCTGCGGTGCCCAGGGTGCTCTCGCTGCTCAAGACCGATCGGGAAACCAGCCATCCCGGCCTCGCAGACAAGATTGCCGCCTCCCAGGGCATCGGAGCCTGGCGGCGCTGGTGGCGCTTTCGCGGAGTTCACGCGGCGTTCGGCTTCAAGTTCTGGGCGCTCATCTCCGGCGGCGGGGCCCTGCCGGGCCCTCTCGAGCAGTTCTGGAACGCGCTGGGATTCGTCCTGGTACAAGGCTATGGAATGACGGAAACCACGGCGCTCATCACGCTCAACCACCCCTTCCACGTGGCCAGGGGAACCATTGGCAAACCCCTGTCCGGCCGGGAGGTAAAGCTTGGCCCGGATGGAGAGGTGCTGGTCCGTGGCGCATCGATCTCCGGCGCCACATGGTCCGGCGGGATTCTCCATCCACGCACCGAGGAATGGCTGGCGACCGGCGACCTGGCCGAAACCCAATCCTCCGGCGAGCTGCGCTTCCTGGGTCGTAAGAGCGAATTCATCGTCACCGCGGCGGGCTTGAACCTTCATCCCGAGGACCTGGAAGCGGCCATCGAGCAGGAGCCGGGCGTGACGGCCTGCGCCGTTGTAGCCCTGGAAACGGCGGCCGGCCCGGAACCGTGCGCCGTACTGGCCATGCGCGGAGCTGGCGAACAAGCTGCCGCGGCCATCGAGCACGCAAACTCCAGGCTGGCGGAGTTTCAGCGCCTTCGCCGCTGGGTGCTGTGGCCTGAGCCGGACCTGCCGCGCACCTCAACCGGCAAGGTGCGGCGCAAGGCGGTGGCAGAGTGGCTGGCGAAGATCCAAGCCGCGGCCACCACTCCCGGAGGCGCCGCAAACGGGATATCGACGGACTGGCTGCTGGCCTTGATCGCACAGATCGCCGGAGACACCCCGCCAGGCATCGGCGACGAGTTGCGCCTGACCGAGGACCTCCATCTGGACAGCCTCGGCCGTGTGCAGTTAGCCGCGGCGATTGAAGAACGGCTTGGAATGGCTCGCGAGAGCGGGCTCTTGGAGGAAGTGCAAACGCTCGGTGAGCTGCGGGGCTTGCTTTCAGGAGAAAAGCCCGGTGTCCTTACCAGCGGAACGCCGGCTGCCCCAGGTCTCGCTCCTGAGGCCCCTGAACCCCGGGTGCCCCTGGTCCCGCCTCTGGGACCTGGAAGACCCCAAACACCCCGGACCGAGCCCCAGGCCGAGCCCGCACCTGCGCACTATCTCTACCCGCACTGGCCGTGGCTCAGGCCATTCCAATGGCTCCGCTCGGCCTTTGTGGAGACAGTGATGCGCCCGCTGGTCTGGTTCCTGGCAAACCCCTCCGTGGTTGCGCCCCAGCCGCAGGCTGCTGAAGAGCCCATGCTGATTGTGGCCAATCACGTGACCACGTACGACGCGCCGCTGGTCCAATATGCCCTGCCGGGCCCCGTACGCCGCCGGTTGGCGGTCGCCATGTCCGGCGAGATGCTCGAGGACTTCCGCCACTTCCGCAATCCAGAGCATGGCCCCAGGTATGGGCGCTTCGATCCTCTTGGCCCCTTGAGTTACCTGCTCGTCACCGCGCTTTTCAATGTCTTCCCGCTGCCTCGTCAGCGGGACTTCCAGGCCAGCTTCGCCCATGCCGGCGAGGCGCTGGACCGGGGGTTCAATGTACTGGTCTTTCCCGAAGGTGCGCGCTCCACCGAGGGTGGCCTGGCCCGCTTCCGCCCAGGCATTGGGCTGCTGGCCAGGCAATCCCGAGCCTCCGTGCTGCCCGTTGCCATCCGCGGCCTCAGCGAGCTGGCGGCCCGCCGGCGACGCTGGTTCCGCTCCGGCATCCTCGAAGTGCGCGTCGGGCAGCCCATCCGCTTTTCACCAACTGACACCGAGGCCGCCATCACCGCCCGCTTGCAGGCCGAGGTCTGGGCCTTGCTGGGAGAACAGAAATCGGAGGTCAGGAATCAGGAATCAGGGAATAGCGATTAGGGTCAGAGGGCGCGGTCAATCTGTGTTCGGAATGATAAGAGCGCCCTGCTTTCCAACCAGCAAAGTTGAGATCGATCAGGGCGACTAACTCCAGGTTATTTCACCAGTCCCAATTCCCTGTTCCCTATTCCCTGATCCCTAGTCCCCAGTCCCTAGTCCCCATCTCTCAGCCCACCTGGACCGGCTTGAAATAGCAAGCTCCACCTGCAAGCACGGGTGTCCAGATCGAAGCATCCGCCGGCTGCTCGCTGGACCCAAGAAACAAGATGCCGTCGGGCGGCAACAGCCGGTGAATGCCGGCCAAAAGCGGCCGTCGCGTCTCCAGCGAGAAGTAGAGCATCACGTTGCGCAGCAAGATGACGTCGAACCGGTCGCTCGCCCGGCGGAAGGGAAATTGCGGCCCGCACAGGTTGGCCTGGCGAAAGTTGCACAACCTCCGCACATCAGGCTTCACTACCCAATCCTCGCCCACATGGTCAAAGTAGCGCACCACAAAGCGGGCGGGCAGTCCGCGGTTCATCTCGATGCGGAAATAGCGTCCGGCCTGGGCGCGCTCGACTACCCCGGCGCAGATGTCGGTGCCCTCGATGCGAATATCCCAACCCCCAAGCGATGGAAAATACTCCAGCATCATCATGGCCAGGCTGTAGGCTTCCTGGCCCGTTGAGCATGCCGCGCTCCAGAACCGCAGGCTGCACACGTGCCGGCGGGATTCTATCAACTTGGGCAAAAGATCGGTGCGCAACAGTTCAAACGGACGGCTATCGCGAAAGAAGCTGGTTTCATTGATGGTCATGGCCTCGGCGATCGAGCGCTCGAGAACCGGGTCTTTGCGGATGCGCAGGTGCTGCACCAACTCTTCAAGTTGGGTCATGCCGTGGCTGCGCAGCAGCTTTGAAAGCCGTGTCTCAAAGAGATAGTCGCGCGAAGGATCGAGGGCATTTTGCGAAAGGCTGAAAACTAGTTGGCGCAGATAGTCGTAGTCGACGCCGCAGGTTGCTTGCATCTTCAGACCACCGATTCCCGAAGCTTCCGGGCTTCGCTCTGCGTCCGGGCAACGATCCGGAGGATTTCGGGGGCGATGGCATTGAGCGGGAGAACTCGCTGCGCAAGGCCGGCATTGGTCACTGCGCCGGGCATCCCCCACACCGCACTGGTTGCCTGATCCTGTGCCAGCACAATACCGCCCAGGGCGCGAATCATTCGGCAGCCGATCATGCCGTCTGAACCCATGCCGGTAAGCACAACCGCCAGCACACCCGAGCCATAGACCCCGGCCACCGAACGAAACAGCACGTCCACGGCCGGACGGCAATGATTCTCGGGCGGACCCTGGTTCAGGTGCAGCGTGGCCGGCGAGCCGGGGCTGGCCCCCGAAAGCACCTCCAGATGCCAATTGCCGCGAGCAATATACATGATTCCGGCGCGTACCGCATCGCCTTCCCCAGCCTCACACACACGCAATCGGCATCGCCCATCCAGCCGCTCAGCGATCATCCGCGTAAACAGCTCGGGCATGTGCTGCACAATCACCACAGGAAGCGGAAAGTTCGCCGGGAATGCCGGCAGTAGAACATCCAGCGCCGCCGGGCCGCCCGTGGAGACACCGATCGCCAACACCGTCGGAATCGGCGAGACCGGCTGCGCCTTCTGCTCTCGAGGCATGGGAAAAATCAGCGGCATGCGAGCAGCGCCCGCTGAGACCGATTGCGGCGACGACCCGCCGGTCAGCGCATGAATCCTGGGAATCAGATCCTGTGCCAACGTCTGCAGGGCAGCCTCGCGGCTCGCTTGTCCGGAGGGCTTGGCCACATAGTCGGAGGCGCCGCCCGCCAAAGCCTCAATCGTCACCTTGGCGCCGCGCTGGGTCAGCGAACTGCACATGATCACCGGCATCTTGTGCCCCCGCGCGCGCAACTCTCTCAGCGTAGCCAATCCGCCCATCACCGGCATCTCCACATCCAGCAGAACCAGATCCGGGTGAAGGTTCTCAATGTCTTTCAAGGCCGATTCGCCGTCCGCCGCGCTTCCGGCCACCTCCAAGCCGGCATCGGCGCCGATAACCGAACGCAACAGGCTTCGTATCACGACCGAGTCGTCCACGATCAGGATGCGGGTACGGCGGCCGGCCGTCATCGCTTACGCCTCGACCAGGCCGAGCATGACAAGCTTTTCGCTCAGCGCCTCGCCGTCGAAGGGCTTCATCAGGTATTCGTCTGCTCCGGCATCCAGCGCGCTGGTGATGAACTCGTTCTCTACCTCGGTAGTCACCATCAGCACTTTCATCTTTGCGAATCCGTCCGCGCGCAACCGTTTCAGCATTTCCAGCCCGTCCATGACCGGCATATTCACGTCCACCAGCGCCAGATCGAAAGTCGCCCCGCTCTTGAGCCGGTCCATGCCGGCCCCGCCGTCGGCCGCCTCTTCGCATTCAATTCCTTTGTCTTCGAGCAAACCACGAAGATAGCCCCGCACGAACCTGGAATCGTCGACGATCAGCGCGCGCATGATCTCCTCCTCGCAAACCTCCGCTAGGCCGCCTGGTCGGCGCCCAGGCGTATGGGGTCAAGACGCTCCGGGTCCAGCATCACCAGCAGGCCGTCCTTGAGCTTGTAAGCACCGGCAAATAAAGCCCTCCGGCGTTCGTCCAGAGTCGAGGGATTGGGCTCGTGGTCGGC
>Ga0181531_10000410_pt1 | contig 28992 bp, 28 predicted proteins | sample PEATcosm2014_Bin_38_FD_119743 | JGI IMG/M metagenome (GOLD analysis project Ga0181531, IMG submission 119743) | Peatland microbial communities from MTU Mesocosm Facility, Houghton, MI, USA - PEATcosm2014_Bin11_10_metaG | ecosystem: Environmental > Terrestrial > Soil > Wetlands > Peat | place...
CAAGGCGTCTTGCGCCCCAGCGGTCATTAGAACGTGACCGCCGTCGGCGCGGATCACGCCACTGTTCTCGGCAAGGGAGTTGAGTACGCTCTGGTCCACCTGCATCTGCACCAGGCGGTTGCCTGCGAAGGTGAGGGTGGCGGCACTGCCGGCGCCCAACGTGATACTGCCCAGTTGCGCGCTGATCGTGCCGTGGTTGCTCACCGTGTTGGCGAGCAGAGCCACATAGCCGCCGCTGCCGGCGTCAATGGTGCCGTCATTGACGATGCTGCCGGGTCCAGACCCGCTGAAGGTTCTCGTGTCGCTACCAAAGTTTGGGTCGTTCAGATTGAGCGTCGAGGCGACCAGGCCTCCCACGTCCACTTGAGAACCTTTCCCGAACAAGATGCCGTCGGGATTGATGAGATACACCTGGCCATTGGCGTCCAAGTGACCCAGGATCTGAGTACCGTTGACGTCGAAGATGCGGTTAACGGCGATGGACGTCACCGATGGCTGCTCGAAGTCCACCGTCTCTTGCGGTGCGATGTTGAAGCTTTTCCAGTTGAGGGACAGATCCTGACTCGACTGCTGGATGGTCGTCGTCGTGCCGGATTGGGTGATGGTGCCGGCGCCGCTGACCACTTGTCCGCCGTGCGGACCGGCCTCGACGATGCCTGCAGTGAGTGACAGTGTCGCGCAGAGCAGCGCGCCAGTTGATCGCCTGCCCTTTCCGGGCATCGTCTCCGCAACCGGAATCCAACGATTCAACGCATGACGCCAGACGAGACGGAACACGCGATTCAAGGACCCGTGGCGATTCATAAGCAGGGTGCACTCTTGTCGGCGCGATCGAACCTGAAGCGCGCGGTGTGATACCAGGGAGCTTTACTCAGAGTCGGCGCGCTGTAAGGAGTGACGGGCTCCAAAATGACGGAGCGGCGTACAGGCGCAACGTTACCGAGACCCGCGGCAGGCTGCGCCAACCGGGCCGGCATTTCTGTGCGGCACCACCCACTATCCTATGAGTAACTATATCTAGAGTGAATTGAAGCGCCGCCATTGGTTTAGCCCGTCCTCAAAGATCGTCTGGCGCACCTGATCGGAGTTCGGAGTGGCGCACGCCGCGCTTGATCTTTGGGAACTCGATGCACTGCGGCTAGAAGTCGAAGCCGCACAACTCCACCATCCGGCGCACATTGCCCGTAACATCGTCGACCACGTGCTCGTGCTGCAACTGCAGCATGTTCCCGCGCAGCGCCGGGTCCCAGCGCGTCATCAGCTCAACGTCGCTTCAAACTCTCGACCAACTCGAGCTCGTCTATGGACACGTGCTGCCTGATCGACTTTCAGCGCCGATGCTGTATCGGTAGCTTGGCGAAAGGAAGACGCGCGGTTGCAAGCTGGCGCCGGTCGCCGCACGACACGAGATCGCCGTACCGGGCCACATCCACGACAAGCGATTCATTGGGGTGTTGCGGGCAGCAACCCGCTGTGCGGGTTCGAGCGCGGCGGTAAACGGCGCAAGGTGGAGATGGAAGAGGTGCGTCGGTTGTGGGCACTTGCAGGCGAGCGGATGCGAGTTGCAATCAACCGGGCCGTGAGCACCGGGCAAAGGCGCGGAGATTTGCTGACTCTCAAGCCCGACCACCTTACCGATGACGGCATCGCGTTCCGGCAATCCAATACGGGTGCCGGAGTTCCCATCGCAACGAAGCGACACCATCTGCAGGGACTTACGAGGTCCCTACGGGCGATCGCCACCGCTGCGCGTCGTCGTCGAACTCGTCTTGTTTGTCTGTCGGGAGTTCGAATCTTTGCGGCTCGCAACGGCACTGGGCGTGCGGCGGTCCTCTCAGAATTTTGATGAGCTTTCGGGCTCACAGGTTACAGATCATTCCGGCGGAATAATCCGTTACCCATCTGTCCGGAATAGACCTTGAATGATTGGCGCGCCCGGAGAGATTCGAACTCCCGACCCCCTGGTTCGTAGCCAGGTACTCTATCCAGCTGAGCTACGGGCGCGCGGTACAAGACTGGCGCGCCACTCTTGGGCACGCAGACATTCTCGGCGGAATCAACAATTCTAAAGGTGAACCCCGCCGTCGTCCAGCGATGCCGGCTTCGGGAGCCCGGCTAGCCGATTGAGAGGTCCGGACGAGGCGCTTTCACTGAGCTGCTCTCGATTCGGGCGTCTACTTCGCGCTCGGCCGCCAGCCAGTCATCCCACATATGCCCGGGTGCAAAGCCTCTTTGGTTCCGCCTTGTAGTAGGCGAACACGCTGATCTGCCGATACCGGTCGCCGGGGCCAAGATCAGCGCTGGAACACGACGGATCACCCATGGGTTGGCTGGCAGCGGGCGGCTGCGCGGCGGCGGGCTTGGGCTCTGCTTCGAACTCACGCTTCTCCACCAGAACCGTCACCATGAGCTCTCCATCCGTCGGCAAGGAGCGCGGTGTGCGCACGCCTGAGAGGTTATAGCGCGTGTTTATGACCGTTCCGTAGGAGAACGCCGCATTCGCGACATGACGCGCTCAACAATCCGCATCCATCCGCTTCACCAGTTCAAGCAGGGTGTTCGGATCGATGGGTTTTGTAAAATGATGGTCGAACCCGGCATCGCGCGCACGAAGCTTGTCGCGCTCCTGGCCCCAGCCGGTCAGAGCGATCAGGGTCAGAGAGTGCCCCTCCTGCGTTTGGCGCAGTTGCCGGGCCACCTCATAGCCGCTGATGTCCGGCATGCCGATATCGAGCAGCACGACGCTCGGCCGCAACGCGCTCACTGCATTCAGTGCGTCGCGTCCGTTGCCGACCACCACGACTTCGTGGCCCTCCATGCGCAGCAGCACGGCGAGGCTTTCCGCGGCATCGTCGTTGTCATCGGCGATGAGCAGGCATCGTGGCGTCGAGTGGTTGAATTGGCGGTTGATCATGGCGTGCTTTCAGCCAAGGTGCACCGCTGCTTCAGGGCGTGGGTATCGGCACCCACAGCGCGCTGACGCAGCGCGACCGTTGAGATCTGCCTAGGCGGACTTGCGGCGCGTGGTCTCGCGCGCTGCTTTTCTGGGAACGCGGGCGCCGGCGCGGCGCGCTTCGGATAATCCAATGGCGATGGCCTGCTTGCGGCTGGTGACTTTTGCCCCCGAGCCGCCGCTGCGCAGCGTGCCGTGCTTCATTTCCTTCATTGCGCGCTCGACTTTCCGCGCACTCGATTTGCTGTACTTACGTGCCATGACGTACTCCATGCAGCGTCGTTTAGCTGACGCACACAATGTGCCCCAAGCGCCGTGCGCTCACTGTCAGTGTGATCCTTATTGGTGTGTAGGCGAGGGCCATGCGACAGCCGCGGGAGGAGTCGCGGCATCGCCATCCTACACGGCCGCGCGGCCGGCGCCGCGGTTCGCGGCGGCAGCGAGTGCGAGTTCTCTAGAACGAATAGCCGAATGCGGCCACGAATGTGGTCGGGCCAAAGCTGAGGGAGTCAGTGCGGACAACGTCCGTTGTAATGGCGTGCAGATGCGACGTCACTCTCGCCCACGAATACGAGGCCATGACACTCCAATTCTTTGGCAGGCGATAGGTCAAGCCGCCTGTCACAGCAGGTCCAACGGAGTTGCTCAGCTCCACACGGGTCGGGCCACCGATGACCGCTTCACCGGCGGGGGTGATATTGCGATCGTAAAACATGGAGAAGTTGACTCCGGCGCCGATATACGGCCGCAACGCGTAGCTGTCATCCAGGAACACATACTCGAGCAGCGCAGTGGGCGCGAGCCAGCGTGAGGTCAATAGCTGTTCGCCATTGAACGGCACCGTGCCGGCGAGCGTCGCCGGACCCTTGCCATAAGCCTTGGTCAGCGGCGGAATGCCGAAGGCGAACTCGAACGTGAAGTGTGTCGACAGTTTTCGCAGATACGCAAGGTACGGGGTCTGTACATTTTTTACGGTCGCGCTCAGGTCTTCGCCCGGCGGAATGTAAGGGCCTTCCAGATAGCCTGCGCTGGTATGAAAGAAGACCGCATAGGCGCCAATGCGAAAGGTGTTGTCCGGGACCTCATCGGCGAAGGCCAGCGAGGCGGTTAGGGTCAGGCACGCGGCGGTGAGCACGCGCAGGGCGAATTTTGTCATGGCCTTTTCCCTTAGAATTGGCTGAAGAAGGTGCGCGCTGCCACGTCGCAGAACGGCTCCACGGAGGAGTGGTAGTCCGGTAGCAGCAACTCCTCGGCCTGAGCCAGTGTCAGGCCACCGCCAGCCGGGGACATGTAATAGGCCAGCTGCGCCGCTACCGCTGTCTGGAATCCGGTTTGAATAGGGGCGAAGGGTCCCGCGGGCGTTGCGTTGACGTCCAGTACCGTGATGAGGCCGGCCGGCAGTGCGCTCCAGAATGCCGCCATCGTCTCGGTATTGACGCTGAAGAACACCTCGGGATCCTGATCTCCCCCGCACAGCAGCGTCGGTGAGTTGGGAGCCCAGGCGCCGTTGCGCAGATCATTTTTGTAGAACGCCAGACGCAAGGTTTGCGTCGGTGGCGCGGCAGCGAGCGGCACGCCGGCGGCAGGTGTAGGCACTGCGCCGTCCGGATTGGATGCCGCATCCAGGGCATAGCTGACACGGTAGTCATTGTTGATCAGGTACGGTGAGCCGAACCCTGCATCGAACAGCGGTGTGTCGGGATTGGTCGGATCACTGGGCAGGGCCAACGCCGCGGTCAGGATTGCCGACAGAGTTGGGTTATTGGGCACCGTCACCACGGGGGTTGTGCTGTCGAACAGTGCGGTCTCGGGCAGTTTGCCAGTCGAGATGAGCGTGTCGATAGGGGTAGCGCTCGGCAGCAGCGTATCGATGCCGGTGGCATAGGTAGCCGAGTAGACATCGGTCGTCGCGGTGTAGATGTTGCCGTAAGCGTGCTGATAGCTGGTCGTCACCAGGGGCGTGAAGACGGTTGAGCCCAAACTGACGCTGCCGAAGAATTCTGCATCCGCGAAAGCTTCGAGGGCAAAAGGTCCGGAGCCGTGCGCCGCGGCGGTCACGGTCTGACCGCCGGCTTCCAGGGCGCGCTGCGTTGCCATCGCCACATGGCCCCCCTCCGAGTAACCCGTGACGAACAGCTTGCCGCTGTCGCTGGTTGCCGCGGACATGGTATTCGGCAATGCCTTCCGGGCTGCGGTCAGGGCGTCGATCATCTCGCCCGACTGCTGTACGGCATTGAGATAGGGGTGATAACCCAGCGTTGAGATATCGTAACCGGCGTAGTTAGGAGCGACGACGATATAGCCCTGAGCGGCATAGGTCGCAGCCACTATCACGTTCTCGCTATTGGTCGGAGAGGGCGTGGCCGTGTTGGTAATGTCCGCGATATTCCCGGTCTTGTCAGTCCACGTGCCATGCGCGTACAGCACGATCGGCCGCGGCCCCGAGCAGGTGGGCGCTGCCCCGGTGGGCACCATCAGCGCGCCCGAGGACAGCGTGGTCTCGCCGGACGCGCCGACAGTCCAGAACTTGATGTAGTAGAAATCGACGCCGCAAATCGGGGCGCCGGTTATCTGAACCAGCTGCGCAGCGGTTGCGTTGGCCGACAGCTGGGCAGCAAAGCTCGCGGCGTTCAGGGAGGCGATCCGCAACGGCGGGTCTTCGGACAGCGTGCCGTGGGTCGTCGAGCTCGATACGGCGGACGTCGTGGAATCGGATCCGCACGCCGTCAATAACGCTGCGGCCAAGGCCGCGCCCCAATATCTGTGCATTGTGAACATTTAACCACCCCGGTGACCCATCATGATTTTGGCGGCGGGCCCCTGGCCGCTGCGCGAATTCTATCCTGTTGCGCATGCCGCAGCACCATATGCCGGGCTGCTGCGGGAGTTGTAGGCCTGAGCCGACATTCGCGTCCTTGGTCAGTCGCGCCGATAAGGCTGGAAGGCCGATAATAATAGTGCAGTCACGATCAGCGCCGTGACGTGGTACCACAGCACGGTGCCGTAGCCCCCCCTGGAGTGCGCGACTCCCCAGGAGGTCGCAAAGGGGCCCAGCGAGGCGCCGGCGCCAAAGAAAGAGAAAAACGTGCCGTAGATGCGGCTGTATTCCCGCATCCCGAAGTACCGCCGCACCAGATAGGCGATCACATCCGACTCACCGCCGACCGCCAGACCGATCGCCATTGCAGCTATAAGGGCGCCCCAGCCGGCGGCGCCGAGCGCCAGCGCCGCGATGCCGGCGATCGGGGCCAACAGGAACCCTTGTGAGACGCGCGGCGCGAAGAAACGGTCCAGCAGAAGGCCCGACGATACGCGCCCCACAATCAGTGTGAGCAGCATGATGGCCTGCGTGTGGGCCGCCAGCTGTGCCGACACCCCGCGGCTGGTCAACATTGGAACCAGATTGAGCTGCGCGCCCTGCAGGCTCAGGCCGAAGAGGAAAAAAGTCAGCGCCATGAGTCGGTACTGCGGCGAGACGATCGCCTGGCGCAGTGTCATGCCCGTACCGGCGGCGCCAGGGCGGATGCTCGTAGCCGTTTGGCCATCGACGCCCAGTCCGAGACTGGCGGGCGTGTCGCGCAGGAGCAGGAACAACGCCGGCAGCGTCAGGCAGGCGATGATGCCGGCGATAAACAGGTACGCATTGCGCCAGCCATACAGATCGATGAGCCGCTGCACCAGCAGCGACCATCCATAGCCGCCGACCCCGACACCGGCCAGGGCGATGCCGAGCGCGAGGCCGAGTCGGCGATTGAACCAGGAAGAGATGATGCGGCTGAAGGCGACCTGCGTCGTGCCCATGCACAGCAGGGCCATTGCGCCGTAACGCAGCCAATACCCAGGGAGCCACGAACTGAGATTGTGGAACGAAGCGACGATGCACACCTCGATGAGAAACGACAGCAGCACGATGCGCCGTGCGCCGAAGCGATCGCACAAAGCACCGATCAGCGGGGCCGTGGTCAGCCCGCACAAGCCCGCCACCAGGGGGCCGAGCATGATCTGCGGCGTCGTCCAGCCCATCTCGAGCGACAGGGGCGCGGCGAACAGGCTCGTGACGGTGGTCACGAGCACCGAAAAGCTGCACGCGATCCCCAAGGCCGCGGCGCCGGCAACTATCCATCCATAGAAAAGGCCGCGCGCTGGAGCGGCGGGGGTCATTTGGGAAAGGAGGCGAAGCGGTGCTCCGGGTCGTGCAGCAGCCGCAGCCGCTCGAGCCGCGCCGCGGCCGCATCGGAAAAATAGCGCGCCGGGCGGCGCGCCATATTCTCATCGTTGAGCTTGCTGCCCACCGCCAGGTGCTCGAGGCGTCTCATCTGATCGACTACCCAGCGCTCCATCGGCGCATCGTCCGCCTCATGGTCCCACACCGAATAGCAGGCCAGGTAAATGTTGCCCTGAATGGACAGGGCCATGTCGGGCAGGGGCCGCAGCGGCCCCCAGTTCCACCAGAAGATGTGCGAGTGCGCCGACGGCAGACCGGCGAACAGTTCGCGCATCAGGGGTACCAGCTCATCGGCGCCGGCATCGGTATAGATGTTGTCGGCGGCGTAGCGCTTGCCGTCGGGGTCCGCGCGGCTGGTCATCTCGAGACGCTCTTCCATGCTGACCGCGGCGACCTCGCGCCTCCGCTCTGCGCGCGAGGCGCAAGGACAGGTCTGGAGCAGTTCGAGCATCTGGCGGGCCTGTGATTCGGAGTCGGCAAAGGCGGTGGCATTCACGAACACGCGCGGCGTGGCGCGCCTGCCGGTGCCATCATGGCCGTAGGAGCCAATGATGAACTCCAGGTTTTCGGGTATCCGCGGCGTGAGCTCCATCGCCCAGCGCAGCACGATCTCCAGATCCTCAAGTTCGTAGGCATAGGAGCTGAATCGTATGATCGCGGGCAACGCGAAGGTCTTGAGCTCGAAGCGGGTGACCACGCCGAAGAAGCCGGCGCCGGCGCCGCGAGCCGCCCAGAGATAATCGGAATTCTCGGACTCATCGGCATGGATCGATTCGCCCGCTGCATTGACCACGTCGATGGCGGTGACGTTCGAGCAGGCGACTCCGAACTGCCGTGCATTCCAGCCCCAGCCTCCATTCAGCAGATAGCCGCCCAGTCCGACCGAACGGTGGTGACCGGCGGGGAACATGCGCCCACGAGCGCGCAGTTCGCGATTCAGATGCCAGCCTTTGGCCCCCGGCCCCACCGAGGCGCGTGCACCGCCGCCGTCGATCGAGATCTCATCCAGTCGGGAGACATCGATCAGCAGCACCTCATCGCGCAGGTGCGAAGCCGACCAGCCGTGGCCACCCGAACGCACGGTGATCTCGAGACTGCGCTCGCGAGCGAGCTGCACGGCGGCGATCACATCCTGCGCGTTTTCGGCCAGCACGATGGCTGCGGGAAATCGGGCCGGGATGTTGGCGCGCCAGACCGATGCGCGCCGCGCGGCCTCGTAGTGCTCGGCGCCGCGCCAGAGGATTTTCTGCTTGAAAATACGCCTTCAGTCCCAATAATTCCCGTCGCGGGGAGTTTCCCTTAATGGCAGTGGCCGGCGCAACTGGCGCGAATCGTGCGTGCTCGGGGTGCCTGCGTTATTCTCGCCGCCTCCCGGAGCTCAAGCGGTATGAAGTACAAGGACTATTACGCCAGTCTCGGTCTCGAACGCGGTGCCAGCGAAGAGGACATCAAGAAGGCCTACCGTCGATTCGCGCGCAAGTATCACCCCGATGTCTCCAAAGAGGCCGGCGCCGAGGAGAAGTTCAAGGAGATCGCGGAGGCCTACCAGACGCTGAAGGACCCGCAGAAGCGCGCCGCCTACGATCAGCTGGGCGCGCACGCGCCGGGGCAGGAGTTTCAACCGCCCCCCGACTGGCGTCAGCAATACAGCGAGTCGCCGTTCGCGGCAGAGGACCTGGACCTCTCGGATCTGTTCGCGCACCTGCATGCGGGCGCCAGCGCGCGCGGCGCGCGTGGCGCGCGTCGGTCGATGCCGGGGCAGGACTATGAAATTGCCGTCGCGATCACGATCGAGCAGGCCTTCCAGGGCACGCAGATCGATCTGGACCTCAACATGCCGGAGTACGACGCGGAGGGCCGCCTGCATCGCACACCGCAGGTCTTCAAGGCCCGTATCCCGAAAGGCGCCACCGATGGTCAGCGGCTGCGGCTTCCCGGCAAGGGGGGCAAAGGGCTCAATGGCGGCCGTAACGGCGATCTGTATCTGAACATCAGCCTGCGCCCGCATCCGCTGTACCGCGCCAGCGGCCACGACCTGTATCTGGATCTGCCACTCGCGCCCTGGGAAGCAGTGCTCGGCACCGCGGTAGAGGTCCCCACGCCGGGCGGGGTGGTGCGACTGAAAGTCCCACCCGGCACTCAGGCTGGGCGTCATCTGCGGCTGCCGAATCGCGGATTACCCAAGCCGAAGGAAGGCCAGGGGGATCTGTACGCCATTGTTCAGATCGTCGTGCCGAGCGTCGTCGGAGAGACCGATCGAGCGCTGTACCAGAAACTGTCCAACGACTCGGCGTTCGATCCGCGGGCGCACTTCGCCACGGAGGCTGGCCATGCAACTTGAAGTGACCGAGGTACTCTGGTTCGAGCAGCACGAACTGTCGCTGCCGGAACTGGCCGAATTGTCGGGATTGTCCCCGGCGCTGCTGGAGGAGCTGCTCGATTGCGGCGCCATTGCGCCGTTGAAGCTGCAGCGCGCGCGGACGGAGCTGCGTTTTGGTTCGGCGGCGCTGCGTACAGCTCGCGCTGCGGGTCGCCTGCGCTCCGACTTTGAGCTCGATCTGCAGGGACTGGTACTGGCGCTGGGCCTGCTCGAGCGCGTGGCGGATCTCGAGGCGCAACTAAGAGAGCTGCGGGCGCGCCAGCCGCAGCCGATCCTGTAACGACCCTTTAAGGGTCGGTCAGGACTTCAGGGGTAGCGCGCCCAGCATCAGCGCGGCATCTACCTCGCTTTCGGCGGCCAGCCAATCCTCGGCCTCGTGTCCGGGCTCGAAGCCGCGACGTTCGGACCGATAATACGCAGCCTGGGCGATCATGCTCCGGCGCAGATCCTGGTCAATGAGTACCGCCGGAACCGGACGGCTCTTCGGTTGCGCGGTTCGGGTCGCCGTGCGCGTAGCACGGGACGTCGATGTCGACTGCACTGGCATATTCACACTCCTGATGGTTCATCAATAGAACACTCCGATCTTCGCCCGGGCGACCCCGAAGAGCAACGGCGAAATCGACACTTTCATCAATCGATTTGAATCGACGCGCGGCGCTGGGTCAATCTGTCGCGGCTGGAGGTCACCTATCCGGCGGCCGCCCGGGAACTTGCAGTTCGGCCATTGAGCCCCATCTACGAAAGACTGGAGTAACGCCATGGATTACCTGCCAAGCGGCCTGACGATGTGGTCGCGCGCCTGCGCGCTGATCGACGAAGCGGAACGGCGCCATCGCCGGTTCTTTGAATTGGTGACGGCGCGCTCGCAGCAACCCGCCTGGGAGCCGCCGGTGGACATATTCATGCTCGACCGCGAGCTGCAGGTGCTGGTCGCGCTGCCGGGCGTACGCGCGGAGGACATTGCAATCGAACTCACATCTGACGGATTAAGGGTCAAGGCGGCCAGCCGTCCGCCGCGCTTGGCGCATCAGGCGCGCATCCTGCGGCTGGAAATACCCTACGGTCGCATGGAACGGCGCATCGAGTTGCCGCCGGGCCGCTACCAATTGCTTGGCCAGGAGCTGCTCGAGGGCTGCCTGCGTATCCGCCTGTCCGGAGAGTGGTCATGAGCGATGCCAAGGATGAAACCCCACCGACCGCCGGGCCAGTCCCGGCCGGGGCAGTATCAGCCGGGCCGGCAGCCGGCGAGCTACTCATCGCCGAGTCGACGCCCGCCATCGACACGGACAGCCTGATCATCCTCACGCTGCGCAATACGGTGCTGTTTCCGCAGACCGTGCTGCCGATCGCGATCCGCAATGAGCGCACGATCGCGGCTGCCCAGGAAGCCATCAAGTCGCAGCGCAAGGTCGGGTTCGTCCTGCAGCGGGACCCTGAGGCAGACGACCCGGCGCTGGAAGGACTGCATCGCGTGGGCACGATGGCGAGCATCGTGCGCTATGTGACCGCCCCGGATGGCAGCCATCACCTGATCTGCCAGGGGGAGGAGCGATTCAGCGTGCGCGATTACACCGCGCGCGAGCCGTTCATCACCGCACGGGTCGACCTGATGCCCGAGCCCACCCTGGTCAACCCGGAGATCGAAGCGCGAGCGATCCGCCTGCGCGAACTCGCCATCGAGGCGCTCAAACTGCTGCCGCAGGCGCCGGGTGAGCTGGTCGCGGCACTGCAGAATATCGAATCCTTCTCCACGCTCGCCGACCTGATCGCGAGCTTCCTGGATATCAAGCCGATCGAGAAGCAGCAGGTGCTCGCCACGCTGGACATCCGCGAGCGGCTCGACCTGGTGCTCGAGTTCGTGCGCCAGCGGCTCGAAGTCATCCGCATCTCGCACGAGATCGACGAGCGCACCAAGGGCGCCTTCGACGAGCGCCAGAAGCAGGCCGTGCTGCGCGAGCGTATGAATCAGATCCGCAAGCAGCTGGGCGAGGATGATGATGAGTCATCCGACATCGCCCAACTCAAGGCTGAACTCGCCAAGGCGGGGATGCCGCCGGAGATCGAGGAGCACGTCAAGGCGCAGATCGCCCGCCTGGAGCGCACCGGGGAAGCCAGTGCCGAGTATTCGATGACGCGTTCCTATCTCGAGTGGCTGCTGGCTGCGCCCTGGTCGAAGCTCGACAAGGAAGAAATCGACATCGAGAAGGCGCGCCAGGTGTTGGACGAGGACCACTTTGGCCTCGATCCGATCAAACGCCGCATCATCGAGTTCCTGGCGGTGCGCAAGCTCAACCCGGAAGGCCACAGTCCGATCCTGTGCTTCGTGGGGCCGCCCGGCGTGGGCAAGACCTCGCTGGGTCAGTCGATTGCGCGGGCGCTGGGACTTAAGTTCGTGCGCGTGAGCTTAGGCGGGGTTCACGATGAAGCCGAGATCCGGGGGCACCGGCGCACCTATGTGGGCGCGTTGCCGGGCAACATCATCCAGGCGCTGCGCAAGGCCGGCACCCGCAATCCGGTCATGATGCTCGATGAGGTGGACAAGGTATCGGCCAGCAGCCAGGGCGATCCGTTCTCCGCGTTGCTGGAGGTGCTGGATCCCGAGCAGAACCACACCTTCCGCGACAACTACCTGGGCGTGCCGTTCGACCTCAGCAAAGTGCTCTTCATCGGCACGGCGAACATGCTCGATACCATGCCGCCGCCGCTGCGCGACCGCATGGAGATCATCCAGCTGTCGGGCTACACGGAAGAGGAGAAGCTGCAGATTGCGCAGCGCTACCTGGTGCGCCGCCAGCTCGTGGCCAATGGATTGAAGCCCGATCAAGTCGTGCTGAGCGATGGCATCCTGCGCCGCCTGATCGCGGACTACACGCGTGAGGCGGGGGTTCGCGGCCTCGAGCGGCAGATTGGCGCGGTGCTGCGCCATTGCGCGGTGACGATCGCGGCCGGCCAGCCCGGTCCGATCACGGTGAGCGAGCAAGACCTGGTGCGCATACTCGGTGCGCCGCGCTTTGAGAACGAGGTCGCCATGCGCACCAGCGTTCCGGGTGTGGCCACCGGCCTTGCCTGGACGCCGGTGGGCGGAGACATCCTCTTCGTCGAGAGCAGCCGCGTGCCCGGCAGTGGGCGGCTGATCCTCACCGGCCAGCTTGGCGATGTCATGAAGGAAAGCGCGCAGGCGGCCATGACACTGGCCAAGGGTCACGCGCGCGAGCTGGGTGTGGATCCACAGGTATTCGAGAAGTCGGATGTCCACATCCACGTGCCCGCAGGCGCCGTGCCCAAGGATGGCCCGAGCGCCGGTGTGTCGATCTTCGCCTCGCTGGTGTCGATGCTGACGCAGCGCACGGTGCAGCACGATGTCGCTATGACTGGCGAGATCAGTCTGCGGGGCCTGGTATTGCCCGTGGGCGGCATCAAGGAAAAGGTCGTGGCGGCGGCCCGCTCCGGCATCAAGACCGTGATCCTGCCGGCGCGCAATCGGCGCGACTTCGAGGATATTCCGGCCAGCGTGCGCGAGACCATGCGCTTTGTCTGGGCGGAAAGCGTGGAGGATGTGATCGCGGCGGCTTTCGAAGGCGGCATCCCACACAGAAAGTCGGCGGGAAAGTCGGCCAAGGGCAGTGGCGCTGCCAGGCGCGCCGCCGCCAAGCGGGTCAGCGTGGCGCGCTCGGCGCGTCAGCGGCAATCTGCCGCGCGAGAAATTCGATTGCGAGCCGATAGCCCTCGATCCCGAGACCCGTGATGACGCCGCGGCAGGCGGCGGCAAGAATCGAATGCGAGCGCCAGGTCTCATCGCGCCGATAGATATTGCTGATGTGGACCTCGACGATGGGGCATTCGCACAGGCGCAGCGCATCGAGGATCGGTACGGAGTGGTAGCAGAAGGCCGCAGGATTGATCACGATGCCGGCAGCGTGCCGCGCCTCGTGCAGCCAGCCGATCATCTCGTGCTCGGCGTTGGTCTGGTGACAGACCAGCTCCAGTCCCAGTCCCCCGGCCGTGGCGCGGCACAGGGTTTCCACATCGGCCAGTGAGTGGTGGCCATAGAGCTGCGGCTCACGCTCTCCGAGCAGATCCAGATTAGGCCCGTTCAGCAGATAAACGCGTGCGCTCATCGAACCTAGGATAGCGCACCCTGGCGCAGTGGGCTCAGCGGCCGGCGGGTGCCAGCGCCTCCAGCGTAGCCCAACGCGCGTAGCCCGCCTCCAGTTCCGCTGTGATGTCCCCCAGGCGCTGCAACTGGGTTTGCAATTCCTCGGCATCGCCGCGGTACAGCGAGCTGTCGGCGAGTCGCGATTCGATGTCGGCTTTTTCGGCTTCGAGCGACTGCAATCGCCCCGGCAGCTCGTTCAACTCCCGCTGCGCCTGGTACGACAGCCGAGCCCCCCGATTGGCCGGCCGCGACGCGGGCATTGCCGTCGGCGCGGGTTTTGGGGGCTGCGCTGCGGCGTCCCTTTGATCCCGGTAATTCTTCCAGTCGCTGTAGCCGCCGACGAAGTCGCGCACTACCCCCTCGCCCTCGAATACCAGCAGGCTCGTCACCACGTTGTCCAGGAAGGCGCGGTCGTGGCTCACCAGCAGCAGCGTGCCCGGGAAGTTGGCGATGAATTCCTCGAGCAGTTCGAGCGTCTCGATATCCAGATCGTTGGTGGGCTCGTCCATCACCAGCAGATTGGCCGGCTGCGCGAACAATCGGGCCAGCAGCAACCGGTTGCGCTCGCCACCGGAGAGCGCGCGCGCCGGGGTATTGAGCTGCTCGGGGCGAAACAGAAAATCCCGCAGGTAGCCGACCACGTGCCGTGACTGGCCGTTGACCACGACGTGATCGTTGTAGCCGCCGACGTTGGCACTGACCGAGGCCTCGAGATTGAGCTGCAGCCGCTCCTGATCGTAGTAGGCAATCTCGAGCCTGCTGCCCTGGCGCACTGTGCCCGCGGTGGGTTCGAGTTCGCCGAGCAGGGTGCGGATCAGCGTCGTCTTGCCGGCCCCGTTAGGTCCGACCAGTCCGATGCGATCGCCGCGCATGATGCGCATGGACAGGTCGCGAATGACGGTTCGTCCGGCGAATCCTACGGACAGGTTTTCGGTTTCGAAAACCAGCGATCCGGACTCGTTGATTGACGCGGCTTCCAGTTGCAGGCGGCCGCCGCGCTCGCGGCGTGCGCGCCGCTCCGAGCGCAGGGCGTAAAGCGCGCGCACGCGACCTTCGTTGCGGGTGCGGCGGGCCTCGATGCCCTGGCGGATCCACGCCTCTTCCTGGGCGAGCTTTTTATCGAACAGCGCCGCGTGCTGGGATTCCACGGCCAGCTGCTCGGACTTGGCGCGCTGGTAGGCCTCGTAGTTGCCGCGAAAGGCGGTCAGATTGCCGCGGTCGAGTTCAACGATGCGCGTGGCCAGGTGATCGATGAAAGTGCGATCGTGGCTCACGAACAGCACCAGTCCCCGAAATTCGAGCAGGAAGCGCTCCAGCCACTCGATGGTGTCGATGTCCAGATGGTTGGTCGGCTCATCGAGCAGCAGGATCTGGGGATCGCTGACTAAGGCGCGAGCCAGCAGCGCGCGCCGCCGCGTGCCGCCGGAGAGTTGGTCGAGCTGCGCGGTGCCATCCAGTCGCAGGCGCGAGAGCACCGTGGCCACGCGCTGTGCCGTGGACCAGCCTTCGTCGCTCGCGCTCCCGCCCTCGCTGTCCGTCAGCGCGGCGCTGAGCCACTCGGCCAGAGGCACCGGGGTGAGCACGCTGATGTCCTGCGCCAGGTGTCCGAGGCGAGCGCCGTTTTTGATCCAGACGACCCCTTCATCGGGCTCGGTTTCGCGCAGCAATAGCCGCAGCAACGAGGATTTCCCCTCACCATTGCGCCCGATCAAGGCGATGCGCTCACTTTCATCGAGTTGCAGCGATACCTGATCGAGCAGCGGCCGCGATCCGTACGCCAGACTCACCTTATCCAGACGCAGCAGCATGGTCCGGCATTGTAGCCGCTGACGTTGGGTGGGCGCGGGGCGCTATGATTCGCAGGCAGCGGACTCTCGAACAATAAGGTGGGGCCACCAATGTCATCGACGGAAACCTGGAGCCCGGCGCAACGGCACGTGGTGCTGGCCAGCTATCTGGGCTGGATGCTCGATGCCTTCGATTTCTTCCTGGTGGTGTTCGTATTCCGGCGTATCGCCGGGGACTTTGGCACCGACGTCAAGAACGTTACGTATGCGCTGTTCCTGACACTGGCAATGCGGCCGATCGGGGCATTTCTCTTCGGCCGTCTGGCCGACCGGTATGGCCGCCGGCCCGCGCTCATGGCGAGCGTGCTGGCTTACTCGGTCATGGAGCTGGCCTCCGCCTTCGCACCGTCGTTGAAGGTATTCCTGGTACTGCGCGCGCTGTATGGCATCGCCATGGGAGGGGAGTGGGGCGTGGGTGCCTCGCTGGCCTTCGAGTCCATCCCGGTGCGCTCTCGCGGCATCGTCTCGGGATTGCTGCAGGCCGGTTATCCCAGCGGCTATCTGCTGGCGGCAGTCGTCTACGGCTGTTTCATCGACAGGATCGGCTGGCGTGGCATGTTCATGGTGGGAGCGGCGCCGGCGCTGCTGCTGCTCTATATACGCAGCAAAGTGCCGGAATCGGAGGTCTGGCGCGCCGGCCAGGCGGCGAATCTTCGGCACAGCCTATGGTCCGGACTCAAGGGCCACTGGGCGCTGGCAGCCTATGCCATCCTGCTGATGACGGCCTTCAACTTCTTCAGTCACGGCACGCAGGATCTGTTTCCGCACTTCCTCGAAGTGCAGCGCGGATTCTCCAGTGGCACCGTGTCGTCCATTGCGGTCGTTTACAACCTGGGCGCCATCTGCGGCGGCCTGACGGTCGGCGCGCTTTCGAGCCGCATCGGCCGGCGCCGTGCCATCGCGCTGGCCGCAGGCGCAGCGCTGATCGTGTTGCCGTTCTGGGGCCTTGCGACCGCGGCGGTGAGCATCGCCATCGCCGCATTTGCCATGCAGTTCATGGTGCAGGGAGCCTGGGGCGTGGTGCCGGTGCACCTCAATGAGCTCTCACCGCCGACCTTGCGCGCCACTTTTCCGGGCTTCGTCTATCAGCTTGGCAATCTGATCGCTTCGTACAACGCGCCACTGCAGACCATCATTGCCGAGAGCCACGGCACGCCCGCCAGGCCGGATTTTGCCTTCGCCCTGATGCTTGTTTGCAGCATCGTGGCCGCGACCCTGCTGGTGCTGGCGCTGGTTGGCCCGGAACGGCGCGATGTGCGCTTTGATCTGGGATGAGGTACACTTAGCGCCGGTGTTTGTTGATTGCGCGGTTCGGTTCGCGCTCCCTCCCTCAAGCCCATCGCAGCCGGTGCCATTGGCGCCGCCGATCTTAAAACCCACTTAATTTGCGCCCAACCGAAGCCGCGACTTGCGGTCAGGCCGTTTGGAGTATTGATTTGTTCACTGATTTCTCACTTTGCCCGGAGCTGCAGACCGCCATCCGGGAACTCGGCTTTACCGAGCCGACGCCCATTCAGATCCGCGCCATCCCGATGGCCCTGGAGGGGCGCGATCTGCTGGCCGCGGCTCAGACCGGCACCGGCAAGACCGCCGCCTTTGCGCTGCCGCTGCTCGAGCAGCTGCGAACCAGCGGCGATGGCTCACCCCGCCCGCGCGCACTCATTCTCGTGCCGACACGCGAGCTGGCCGCCCAGGTCAGCGACACCTTCCGGGTATTGGCCCGGCATCTGCCGCTGCGCGGTGCGCTCATCATCGGGGGCGTCAGCCCCAAGCCGCAGCTCCAGGCGCTGGCTGCAGGGGTGGATGTGATCATCGCAACCCCCGGCCGGGTGCTCGATCACCTTCAGACACGGGCGCTGGACCTCTCGGGCATCCAGGCGCTGGTGCTGGATGAAGCCGACCGCATGCTGGACATGGGTTTCATTCAAACGATACGACGCATCGTCGCCGCCTTACCCAAGCAGCGGCAGACCATGATGTTCTCGGCGACGCTGCCCGAGGAGATCCGTGCGCTGGCCCGCAGCTGGCAGCGCAATCCGGCCGTCATCGATGTCGCGCCGCGCAACACGCCCTCCGAACTGGTCGATCATCGCGTGTATCACGTCGAGGCTTCCGCCAAGCACCCACTGCTGCGGCGCCTGCTGGTCGACGGTGGCATACGGCAGAGCCTGGTCTTCACCCGCACCAAGCATGGCGCCAACAAGCTTGCCGAACGTCTCGGTAAGGATGGTCTGTCGGTGGCGGCGATCCACGGCAACAAATCCCAGGGCGCGCGCACCCGCGCGCTCGATGACTTCAAGCGCGGGCGAGTCCAGGTACTGGTGGCGACCGACATCGCCGCGCGCGGGCTCGATATCAGCGAGCTGCCGCACGTGGTGAATTTTGAGCTGCCGCATGTGCCGGAGGATTACATCCATCGCATCGGGCGCACCGGCCGCGCCGGCTCGAGCGGGCAGGCCATCTCCCTGGTGAGCCGCGAGGAGCGCGATCGGCTGGGCGCCATCGAGAGACTGCTCGGCAGGCCCATTTCCGTCGCCGCCTAGCGGCTTGCGCCGCGGGGATTATGTCATCGCTGCGCCGGGCATTTTCGCGATTGCTGTCGCAAAAACCCCGCAGTTGTTAGGCCCGTACTATCGGTGGTATAGATGTTGCCGAGTATGGCCAGCAACGCCCATTTGACTCCGCCGCAACGGGATGTGACCGGCTACAGCTCTGCGCGGCTGATGGAATATTCGGAGCAGTATCTGCAGCTCGCAGCGCAGGCTGGCGCCTGCGAAGAGGCCAGCGTTGCAACGCGCCTGATGCAGGATGTGCCGCTGTACCGCTCCTGGGAGCAGTCGCACGGGCGCCTGATGCGCGGCGTGGCAGTGAGCCGACGCCGCTCGCACCAGATCGTCGAGCTCAAGAAGATCAGCTTTCTCACCCTGCACCGCAAGGCGCCGTTCGAATACCTGCGCGATCGACGTGTGCATGGTCAGGCGCGCCGCGCGCTGGTGCGAGCCCTGTTCGGACCGCAGGAATATACCCAGTGCATCCTGCGGGAACATACCGCGTACCTGAGTTCGGCGGCCACCTGCTTCTGCACCGATTCGCTCTGCGGCGATCTGATGCGGGACGAGGCCTTCAGCGAGGGCTTGGTTCACTACCAGGACGCGTACAGCGAGTACTATCGTGCCTACTGCGACTCGTTGCTCGCGCACCAGGTCGGCGACACCTCGCCGCTGGAATCGTTACTGCCCTATCTGCGCTACCAGTTGAAGATCATTCGCGATCACATGCTGGCAGGCGCGCCACAGGAGAGCGAGTTCACGCAATTGCAGTCGCTCTATGCGAGCCTGGGCGACACTCAGAAGCTCCCGATACTGCGCCAGCAGTAATTTTCTCCGACGCATGGCCGCGTCGATGGCAAATCGTTGCGGCTGAAATATATGCCGGCTGCGCTGCAAATATTGTCAAAGTGCGCGGCTTTCCCGGCGCCAACATACTGATTGAGCACACTCGAGTCGTGGCACAGCGATTGCAATTCATCAGATGGATTGCCATTGCCCGCTTCCACATCATGCAGAGGAATTCCCATGCCGAACAACAATCCGCACGGACACAATCAGTACACCAAGCGCGATCAGCCCTCCAAACCCACGCAGCCTGGTCAGGGCGGTGAGCAGCATAAGGGCGGCGAACATAAGGGCGGCGAACATGCCGGCACCCATCCGTCCGAACCATCGCACTCGGGCACCGATTCGTCGAACACCGCTGCCCCCACTGCCGCGCCGGCGGCGAGCGGTATCTCACGGCGCGGATTCGCCTCGATGGACCAGGCCACGCAGCGCGAGATCGCCAGCAAGGGCGGTCATGCCCAGGGCCGGGACAACAATCCCGGCAACTTTGCCAACGATCGCGAGAAGGCCCGCGAGGCGGGCCGCAAGGGCGGGGAGGCGCACGGCACCAACCGGCAGCGAGGCGGTCAAGCCAGCGTGTGAAATACGCGCTGGACGTCTTCCTCCTGCTCGAGTTTGTCGATCAGCTCCAGCGCCTCGGTGGCCTGCGCTTCGGGCAATTCCATGGGGGTAGCGCAGACGAACTCATGCTCGGCCGATAGCGGCACGATCCGTCGCGCCTCCAGTGCCTCCTGCAGCCGCCCGAAGTTCTCGAAGGCACAACGCAGCACCAACTGCGGTTCTCCCTTCTCGCCGCTGCTCTCGCCCATCTCCTCCAGGCCGTGATCGATCAGGTCCAGCTCGAGCTCATCCTGGTCGATGCCGGCCGGATCGAGCCGGAAGACGCCCATCTTCTGGAATTGGAAGCTGACGCTGCCGGTACTGCCGAGATTGCCGCCGTTCTTGCTGATGACGTTGCGCACGTGTGCGACGGTGCGGGTGGGGTTGTCGGTGGCCGTCTCGATCAGCAGCGCGATGCCATGCGGCGCATAGCCTTCATAGACGACCTCGTGATAGTTGGTCGCGTCGCGCCCGCTGGCGCGCTTGATGGCTGCCTCGACCTTGTCCTTGGGCATGTTGACCGCGCGCGCATTCTGCATCACGCGGCGCAGCGTCGGATTGGAGGCCGGGTCCGCGCCGCCGGCCTTCACCGCCATGTTGATGTCCTTGGCGACGCGCGCAAACTGCTTCGCCATGCGGTTCCAGCGCGCAAACATGGCGTGCTTGCGGACTTCGAAGATGCGGCCCATGACTACTCCGGCGCCTGCGGCAGCTCGAGCGGGATCAGGATGATGCCATCCTCGACGCGTGCCGGCACAGGGATCAGGAATTCTCCCAGGCACACACCCGAGGTGCATTCCCCGGTCTCGATCGAGAAGTGGGCGCCGTGCGCGTAGCAGACGATGTCGCGACAGTCAGCGGACAGGAATCGATCCTGCGCGAAATCCAGCGGACGCCAATTGTGCGGACAGGAATTGATGTACACGCGCACCTGTGGGCCGCGCCGCACCGCGAACAGCCGGTCCTCGCGATTGTACGGCAGGAAGCCGCGCGCCTGACCGTCCGGAATTTCCTCCAGGCGGCACAGCGCGCGTTCGCCGCCGCGATTCGATTCCGGGCGCTCCAAGGTCAGTGCTTATCGCCCCCCGGCGACCACTTCTCGGTGAAATTGAACAGATAGATCTGCGAGGTCTGCTGGTTCGCCGGGATGAAGCGCGGCTTCCAGCTGTCATCGTGCAGGTCCATGTCCGAATCGAATTCCATGAGTCCGCCGAAGGGACTGTTGAAGTACCAGAAGTTGTTAGAGCCCAGGATGTGACGCCCCGGACCCCAGAATGATTTGTAGCCCTTCTGGACGAAGTTCCAACCGGCCTTGAGCATGTCGTTGAGATCGGGGACATGGAAGGTGAAATGCTGCAGCCCCGGTCGCGGCGCCTTGATCAGAAACAGGGTGTGGTGTTCGAGCGTGCCCGCGGGCCGCATGAAGGGTCCGAGATTCGTGAACACATCGACGGTGCGAAATCCGAGCCGCTGGGTGTAGAACTTTTCCGCCTTCTCGATATCGGGCGCGAACAGCACCACGTGCGATAGCGAACAGATTGGGATCGGCGCATCGTCAACGGCGGCAATCGCATTGACGGGGCGGTGTGAGTCCATGCCGGGAACATTAAAGTACTTCGGTGCACTGAACTTGCGGCGGCGGCTCAACTGGAAGCCGATTGGATAGCCGGTGTCATCGTGCGAGCGCAGCACGCCATCGGCGCCTGCCTTGACCTCGCGATCCCGGCTCAGCTGTGCGCCGATCGCCTCCAGCGTGGCCTGGTCGGCAACGCCGTAGATCTGGTCGCGGATATTCGGCGCGGCGGCCACCGGTAGCGGCAGGCCGGGATCGCCGGACTTGCGCACCACCGCGCAGGTACCGTCGAGCGCCTCGAAAGTGGCGCCGCTGGGCGCGGAATCGACCTTTTTCAGGCCATAATCGGTCAGGTACTTGAAGCAGGCATCGAGATCATCGACGCCAAACACCAGAGCCTCGGGACCCAGAATTTTCAAAGTCACCTCCATAGTATTGGGGGCGATTCTACATCGCCGTACTGCCGCTGACGGGGGCACAAATTTATGCCCTCGGAGCAGCTGGCGGCGGCGGCCGCTATCGGGCGTAGTTGATCAGGCCGCGCGCGTGGCGAGGGAAATCTTGGACTGGCCGCCAGACTCCATGACCAGGGGCGCGGGCTGCGGCACGCGCACGAACAGTTCTACCGGCGCCGGGGCAGCCTCCCGCGGCAGAATGATTTGCGCCGGCGCCGCAGCGGCGCTGCTCGGCTCGGCGCTGGCGGCTCCCGCCGCCGCGGCTTCGGCCGCTGACAGGTTGGCATTCAGCGCGGCCAGTTCCGGCGGCGGAGCGGTCTCCTCGGGGGTCACCAGCCAGCCGCGCTCGCGCAGCGCGCGTCCGAGACTGGCGCGGCTCGTGAGTACCGTGAAGGGCACCGCGACAATCATGCCGGCCAGCACCGGGATCATCCACCAGATGAATTTCGGCGCCAGCGCCAGGATGGCAGCGCCCCACACCAGCCCAAGCATCAGATGCCACTTATGCCGCATCAGGCCTTCGCGCCAGCTGATGCCGCGATCGCCGCGCGGCTGCGCATCCCAACCGACGCTACGGCCAAATAGCGCGCTGACCACGAAGGTCGTATGAAACAACATCATCGTGGGCGCGAGCAGCATGCTCATGAATTGTTCGATCAGCATGCCACCCATGAGTCGCCGCGCCCCACCATATGCGGTACGCAGGCGCGAGTCTCGCAGCGCCAGCGTGGCGCCGAGCAGCTTGGGCATGAACAGCATGATGCCCGTCATCGTCAGCACCGCTGCGATTTCACCATCGCGGTATTGAGGCCATGCGGGAAACAACGTATGCGAACCGGGCGCGAAGTACTGATGCCCCATCACGGCCTGGATACTGGTCATGATCGAGCTCACGATCAGCACCACGAACCACATCGGCGAGGTTGCATAGCCGAGTACGCCGGTCAGCATGTGCAGGCGGTTCAGCCAGTGCAGCCCCGGCAGCGACATCACCCCAAGATGCTGCAGATTGCCCTGTGCCCAGCGACGGTCACGTGCGGCATAGTCGATGACATTGGTCGGCACTTCTTCCCAGCTGCCGGCGATATCCGGCACCAGCCAGGTGGCGTAGCGCGCGCGTCGCAGAAACGCGGCTTCGACGATGTCGTGGCTCATGATTTCCCCACCGAACGGCGGCGAGCCGGGCAGGCGCGGCAGTGAGCAGTGATCGGCGAACGCCCGCATACGGATGATGGCGTTGTGACCCCAATAATTGCTTTCGCCCATCTGCCAGAAGGTCAGCCCGCTGCCAAACATGGGTCCGCTTACACGCACTGCAAATTGCAGCAGCCTTGCGAACAGCGTCTCGCGCCCGGCCAGCAGCGGCAGCGTCTGAACGATGCCGACCGTGGGGTGATCATCCATCATCTGCGCCAGGGTGACCAGCGCCTGGCCGGACATGATGCTGTCCGCATCGAGCACGATCATATAGTCGTAGGCGCCGCCCCAATTACGCACGAACTCGGCAATGTTGCCGGCCTTGCGACCGATGTTGTCGGTGCGGCGGCGATAGAAGAGCCGGCCGCTGGCGCCGTGGCGCGCGACCATCTCGCGCCAGGCCTGCTCTTCGAGCAACGCGATCTCGGGCCGGCGCGTGTCCGAGAGCACGAAGAAATCGAAGCTCGCGGCCTGCGGCATCCTGGCGAGCGAGTTCCAGATGGCATCGAGGCCGGCGAACACGCGCACCGTATCCTCGTTGTAGATGGGCGAGACGATGGCCGTGCGGCCCTTGAGCGGACGCAGCGGATCGCCCTCGGGATGCAGCGCTGCCGGATCCCGGCCCGCCAGCCGTACGGCGAACCCGGCGATAGCGGTCCAGAAGGCACCCGACATCCAGATGAACAGCACCACGAACAGGGCCAGGCCGGTGAGCTCGAGCGGGCCGAAGCCATTCACGCGCAGGATGTCGAGCATCATGAACGCGCCGCCGAATGCGGTGACGAAGGTCAGCGTGAAGAACGCCGCCCGGCGCCAGTGCGCTTGGCGCAGGAGCCATCGCTCCGTCAGCCTGCTGTCCGTCAGGGCGTCCATAGATAGGTCCAGGTCTCCGTCAGGGCTTCGCCATATAAGGTCAGATAGCACCGCAGGTCCGCCGGCTGTGTTCCCTTCGGCGCGATCCGGAACGACACTCGCCAGACGCCATTTTCCGACAATCGCTGCACCGACACGGTATCGACATCCGCATTGTGTGCACTGAGTTCGGCCTTGACGGGTTGATTGGGACCGAGTGTATCGAGATCACCGCCGGTAAAGTCAATCAGTACACGCCGTGAATTATCCGAGCGACCGCGGACCGCACTGGTACGTGTCGCAATCGAGCGACCGCCAGGTGGCAGGCGATCGGAATCTCCAAAGGCTGACAGCAGGTACATGAAGCTGGTCGGCTTGTGCGGCACGAGGTGCGTGGCCGGCACCCAGTAGCTGACGATGTTGTCGTGGATCTCCTCGTCGGTCGGGATTTCGACCAGCTCGATATTGCCCTTGCCCCAGTCTCCCAGCGGAGCGATCCAGTAGCCGGGCCGCTGCTGATAGTGGGATTCCTCATCCTGATAGTGCGCAAAATCCCGATCGCGCTGGACCAGCCCGAATCCGCGCGGATGCTCGTCCGAAAAGCTCGAGACGCGCAGCGATTTCGGATTGACCAGCGGCCGCCACAGCCACTCCCCGCCGCCGGTCTGCATCAGCAGGCCATCGCTGTCGTGCACTTCCGGCCGGAAATCGTCGAACTGGCGCCGGTGTTCCTCGCCGTAAAGGAACATGGAGGTCATGGGGGCGATGCCCAACTTTTCGACGTTCTTGCGTGCGTACAGCGTGGCGGTGACTTCCACGTCCGTGGTGGCACCCGGGCGGATCTCGAATCGGTAAGCGCCGGCGAGGCTCGGGCTGTCGAGCAGCGCATAGACCGTCAGTGTCCTCTGGACCGGGCCCGGACGCACCAGCCAGAAATCGCTGAAGTAGGGGAACTCCTCGCCGTCCGTGGTGGCGACATTGAGCGCGAGACCGCGCGCCGAGGCCCCATAGCTTTGGCCGCGTCCGAGCACGCGGAAGTAGGAGGCGCCCAGGAAGGCGATTAATTCGTCCTTGTAGTCGGCGGTCTGCAGCGGGAAGTGAACGCGCAGGCCGGCATACCCCAGGTCCGCCGGAAGGTTCCTGGCGAGCGCAGCGTTCTTGCCGAAGTCGAACTGCCCCGGGTTGTACCGGACCGGGATCACACCCTGGTCGGTGACCTCGTTGACGTTGACCCGTTTGTCATAATTTGAGCCGCGATGGAAGAACTCGACCTCGAACAGCGACTGGTTGCGCCACAGGGAGCTGTCGGGGCGAAAGCGGATGTCCCGGTAGTCGTCATAGCTGAGCTTGGCGAGCGACTCGGGCAGCTTTTCGCCGTTCTCCCGGTAAGGCTGGTCGGCTCGCTGCTGCGCCAGGCGCTGGATCGAGTCGAAGCCGAAGCTCACCACCGGGGCCGGCGGCGCAGGGCGAGGGCGGGGCGGCGCTGCGCTCGAGTGCTGGAGCACCGCTGCGACGACCGTTACGGACAGCAGTAGCCATTGGTGAGCCTGCACGCCTGTTCCCCAGCCCTAGATCACGTTGTCCAGAATGCCAATCCTACGCGGTTCTGGTGGCCGGTTCGCGCCGTCGACGCTGTGCGTACACCCAGGTGAACTCGGCGCCGAAGAGGAAAATCTGCGCCGCATAGTACAGCCAGAGCAGCAATACCAGCAGCGATGCCGCGGCCGCATAAGCGGAGGTCGTCGCGCTGCGGCCCAGATAGTAGCCGATGGCAAGCTGCCCCAGGCTGAAGAGCAGGGCCGTCACGCCAGCGCCGCGCCAGACATCGCGCCAGCTCAAGGAGACGTTGGGCAGGAACTTGAACAGCATGGCGAACAGCACCGCGTAGGCACCAATCGATAGCGATAGGTTCAGCGCATGCAGCAGCAGCGCCCGCTCGGCGAACATGTGCGAGTGCTGCACCAGGGCGGCAAGGCCGACGCTGACGACCAGTGAGATCAGCAACAGGAAGCCGAAGCCGAGAATGAGTCCAAAGGCCAGCAGCCGCGTCCGGATCAGCTTGGTATAGCCCGAATGGTCCCGCTTCGGCGCGCGCCAGATGCGGTTCAAATCATTCTGCAGCTCGATGACGACTGAGCTCGCTCCGATCAGTAGCAGCACGATGCCCACCAGCGTTGCCAGCACCCCGGTGCCGATGTGCGCAGTGGCATTGAGCAGTCGCTCGACCGCTTCGGCACCGATCGGCCCGATCAGCTCCTGGAATTGCGCTACCACTGCCATGCGTGCCTGGGTGGCGCCGAAGACCACTCCGGCCACGGCACTGGCAATGATCAGCAGCGGTGCCAGCGAGAACGCACTGTAGAAAGCCAGCGCCGCGCCCATGCTCGGCGCATTGTCCGCCAGCCAGGCCTGTCCGGCATCTTCGAACAATGCAAGGTGTCGTCGCAATTTCGACATGGGTGGAGCTTAAGCGAGCCATCCGAAGCCGCAATCGGAGTCCGCGGCTGAGCACGGGGATGAAGTCCTACGCCAGGGGTGCGGCGCTGAGCAGCACGAATGCCATACGGGCCGGCAAGTTGCCGCGGTTGATCCAGGCGTGGATAGTGCCGCGCTGAACCACCACATCACCGACATTCAGTCGGACGATTCGTCCTTCATCCAGTTCCAGATCGATCTCCCCGGCCAGCACGATCCCGTAGTCGAGCGACTGGGTGCGATGCATGGGTGAGCGGTGGCCGGGGGCCATCTCGACGATGCGCAGCACGCTGCCATTGGCACTGGCCAGTCCGGTATCGCGCGCGGCGCCGTCGATAGGGTCAGTGTTGTCGCAGGGCCAGGAGTCGGTGCTCCAGATCTTGTTGAACCATGCAGTGTCGTTCGGTACCGGCTGCGCGCGCAGCTGCCGTTCACTCTCGACGATGGCGCGGCCCTGTGCATCGTGCCCGGTCACGATGCGGCGAGTGGTAAAGCTCATCAGCGCGGCGCCATGCGCAGCGCGCCGTCGAGCCGGATGGTTTCGCCGTTGAGCATGCTGTTCTCGGCGACCTGCACTACCAGTGCCGCGTACTCGTCAGGTCGGCCCAGGCGCGGCGGAAACGGCACCTGCTGTCCCAGCGATGCCTGCGCTGCCTCGGGAAGCGCCGCGAGCAGTGGGGTGTGGAAGATCCCCGGCGCGATCGTCACCACGCGAATGCCCGAGGAGGCCAGTTCGCGCGCCATCGGCAGTGTCATGGCGACGATGCCGCCCTTGGAAGCGGAGTAGGCGACCTGGCCGATCTGGCCGTCGAAGGCCGCGATCGAGGCCGTCATGACGATGACACCGCGCTCCCCGGCCGCATTGGGCTCGTTGTCCTGCATCAGCAGCGCCGCGGCCTTGGAGCACAGCAGGGTGCCGATCAGATTGACCTCGATCATCTGGCGGAAGAAATCGGCGCTCATGGGCCCGGCGCGACCGATCAGCCGGCCGGCGGTGCCTATCCCCGCGCAGCTGACCGCCAGGTCCAGTCCTCCAAATCGATCGCGTGCCTGCGCGATGGCGGCCGCGACGGCCGCCTCATCGGTGACATCGCCGGCAAAGAAGTGCGCCCGCGCGCCCAGGGCCGCAGCCGTGGCCGCGCCCTGCGCGGGGTTCCGATCAAGCAGCACGGCCTGCCCGCCGTCGCCGATGACCCGGGTTGCGACTGCCTGGCCTAAACCGGAAGCGCCGCCGCTGATGAAAGCGCGGATGCCAGCGAATTTCATAAACCCGTCATGCTCCTGTCGGTTTCCCGATACCCGCGGCGCTTGGGCGCTGCATTATCGGCTATCCTTTGCAGCCGCGCTCGCAGCTTCAGCGCGGGCAGTTCCGGCAAGGGAGTCGGTGGATGAGTATCGTTCTGGTCGGCATCAAGCGCGTCATCGACTACAGCGTACGCGTGCGCGTCAAACCCGATGGCTCCGGTGTGATCACCGACGGGGTCAAGATGAGCATCAATCCATTCGATGAGATTGCGCTCGAGGAGGCCCTGCGTATCAGGGAGCGCGGGCTTGCCAAGGAAGTCATCGCCGTGGGCATCGGGCCGGCAGACATCCAGGCGCAATTGCGCAGCGCGCTCGCGATGGGCGCGGACCGCGCGCTGCTGGTACAGACCGAGGGCACCGTGGCGCCATTGACGGCCGCGCGGGTGTTTCTGAAACTGGCGCAGAAGCACGAGCCCATGCTCGTGATTCTGGGCAAGCAGGCGATCGATGACGACAACGGCCAGACCGGGCAGATGCTGGCGGCGCTCTGGGATCGTCCACAAGCCACATTCACCTCCAAGCTCGAACTCGACGGCGGCCGCGCGCGCGCGACGCGTGAGGTCGATGTGGGACTGGAAACCATCGAGGTGGATCTGCCCGCGGTGATCACCACTGACCTGCGGCTCAACGAGCCGCGCTACATCAAGCTGCCCGATATCATGAAGGCCAAGAAGAAGCCGCTCGACCTGCTGAGCTTGTCCGAGCTCGGTGTTGAACCGGCCGCGACCAGCCCGACCGTGGTGAAACTGACCCCGCCGCCGGTGCGCTCCCGCGGCATCATGGTCAAGAGCGTTGAAGAGCTGGTCGGCGCGCTCAAGCAGCGCGGAGTGATATAAATGAGCCAGACCCTGATCATTGCCGAGCACGCCAACGGCCGACTCAATCAGAGCACGGCCAAGTGCGTGAGCTGCGCGCTGGGCATTGGCGCCGAGGCCATCGATATCCTGGTGCTGGCAGCCAGTGCCGGTGCGGTAGCGGCTGAAGCGGCCGCGATCCAGGGGGTGCGGCGCGTGCGCACGCTCGAACGGCCCGAGAATGCCGAACCGTTAGCCGCCGTTTTTGCACCGCAGGTCGCAGCCGTGGCCAAGGGCTATACCCACCTCTTGGGCCCCTCCACCACTTTCGGCAAGGACCTTATGCCGCGCGTCGCAGCACTGCTCGGGGTTGGGCAGATCAGCGATGTCATGGCCGTGGAATCCGCTAACCGCTTCTTGCGCCCCGTCTATGCCGGCAACGCGCTCGCAACGGTCGAGGCGCGGGCGGGGCAGATCGTCGTGCTCACGGTTCGGGCGGCTTCCTTCCAGCCGGCCGCAAACGGCGGACAGGCGAGCATCGAGGCCGCAACCGCGGACGTGACCTTGCCGACTCATACGCGCTTTCTGTCGCGCACCGCGGCGAAGTCGGATCGGCCGGACCTGCAGACCGCGCGCCGCGTGGTGTCCGGCGGGCGCGCGCTTGCCAGCGCCGAGAATTTCAAATTGCTGTACGGTCTCGCCGATGCACTCGGGGCTGCCGTGGGCGCCTCGCGGGCGGCCGTGGATGCCGGCTACGTGCCCAACGAAATGCAGGTCGG
>Ga0181531_10000411_pt1 | contig 28835 bp, 27 predicted proteins | sample PEATcosm2014_Bin_38_FD_119743 | JGI IMG/M metagenome (GOLD analysis project Ga0181531, IMG submission 119743) | Peatland microbial communities from MTU Mesocosm Facility, Houghton, MI, USA - PEATcosm2014_Bin11_10_metaG | ecosystem: Environmental > Terrestrial > Soil > Wetlands > Peat | place...
CCGCAACTGCGCCCTTCCGCTATTTAGGCGCCGAAGCCGCCATTTTGCGCCCGTAGCTCAGCTGGATAGAGCGTTGCCCTCCGAAGGCAAAGGTCAGGGGTTCGAATCCCTTCGGGCGCGCCACAAATTTCAGACTGTCGGGCATGCCCGGCCCGCCGCCGTTCCCCTAAAAGTATCCGGCAATAAGGCCGCGGCGGTCGCCAACGCCGCGCCACTCGGGAGGCAATTTGCATGAATGTCTATGACCTCAACGATCGCGTCGCCATTGTCACCGGCGGCGCGCAAGGGATCGGGCTTTCGGTAGCGAACCGCATCCTCGCCTCCGGCGGCAAGGTGAGCATCTGGGATCGCGACCAGACGCTGCTCGACAAGACCGTCGCCGCCATCAACAAGCCCGGTCGCGTGCAAGGGCTTGCCGTCGACATCGCCGATCTTGCGGCGGTTGAAGCCGCGGCGACGGCGACGCTCGGCCATTTCGGGAAGATCGACATTCTCGTCAATAACGCAGCCATCGTTGGGCCGAATGCCAACACCTGGGAATATCCGCCCGAGGCGTTTCGCGACGTGGTCAACGTCGGACTGATCGGCACATTTTATTGCTGCCGCACGGTGGTGCCGCAGATGATCGCGCAGAACTACGGCCGCATCGTCAATCTAAGCTCGGTCGCCGGCAAGGAAGGCAATCCGAAAGCGCCGGCTTACTCATCGATGAAGGCGGCGGTAATCGGCTTTACCAAATCCCTCGGCAAGGAGCTGGCGAGCTACAACATCGCGGTCAATTGCGTCACGCCGGCGGTGGCCAAGACCACGCTGGCACTGAGCCAGGCGCCGGATTTTCTGGCGATGATCGTTTCGAAAATTCCGCGCGGCCGCATGCTCGAACTCGACGAAGCGGCGTCGATGATTTGCTTCTTGGCGAGCGCGGAGAACTCGTTCACCACGGCGGCGGCGTTCGATTTGTCAGGCGGCCGGGCAACTTATTAGGCGGCGCGTGATCTTGATCCGAAAACCGGTGGCCACTTTTCCGGGATCATGCGCGGATGTTGGGTGATAGGCGATGAAACTTTACTACGCGTCCGGCGCCTGCTCGCTTGCCCCGCATATTGTCCTTGAGGAAACCGGCGAGCGCTATGAGCTCGAGCGCGTCGATCTCGCCGCGGGCCAGCAGAACAGCCCGGATTTTCTGCGCGTCAATCCGAAGGCGCGCGTGCCGGTGCTGGCCGACGGCGATTGGGTGTTGACCGAGGCGCCGGCGATCCTGCGCTACATCGCCGCGCGCCATCCCGCCGCCGGGCTTTGGCCGTGGGAGCCGCGTGAGGAGGCGCGCTGCGCCGAATGGCTCAACTGGTTGTCGTCGACGATTCAACCCGCTTTCGTCCACGTCCGGCGCGCCAACCGTTACGCTTCCGATCCGCGCGCAATCGAGGACGTCGCTGCCACGGGCAAGAAAAACGCCCGCGAATTGTGGCAGGCGGTGGAGGAGAAAATCGGCCAGGGGCCCTGGGCGATCGGCGAGCGCTACAGCGTCGCCGATCCGCTGCTTGTTGTTTATTGGCATTGGGGGCGCGGGCCGGTCTTCGGCTTCGACATGGCGTCCGATTTCCCGCTCTGGACCGCGCATGCGCGGCGGCTCGCGCTGCGGCCGGCGGTGCAGCGTGCCTTCGCGAGCGAAGGGTTGCCGCTGCCGTGAGGTCAACTCAGCGCCGCGATTACCTCGCTCGCTTTGGTCACCGCGGCGACGTTCTGCATGGCGTATTCGATCGAGGCGCGGTGCCAGTCAGCATTCATGGTCGAGCAGCAGTCTTCGGGCACGATCATGAAATAGCCCTTGTCGGCGCCGGTACGGGCGGTGTGCTCGATCGACATATTGGTCCAGGCGCCGGTGTCGATGATGGTGTCGCGGCCGCCGGCCTTCAGCACGGTCTCGAGCTTACTGCCCTCCCAGGCGCTCATGCGGATCTTTTCGACCACGATGTCGCCGGGCTGCGGCTCGAGACCGTCGGCCGGCGCGGCGCCCCAGGTGCCGCGCACCATGGCCTTGGCGTCGACCAGCCCTTCGAATAAGGGCGCGTTCAGCGTGAAGCCCGGCGCGCCCGGTTCGACCACGAACCAGACATGGATGATCATCACGCCGCGCGAGCGGCAGACGTCGGCCAGGCGGCGTATATTATCCACCACGTTCTGCTCGCGCGCGTGCTGCGGCGAACCGGAAGAGGCGAACGCGCCGCCTTCTATCATCACGTCGTTCTGCATGTCCTGGATGATCAGCGCGCAGCGCGACGGGTCGAGCGAGAGGCCGGTTTTGATGGCGGCGCTGCTCGCGCTTGAGCGCTCCGCGGGCGGCGGCGTGTAATTCGCCATCCCTGACGCCGCGCCGGCGGACATGTTGACGCGCATGAACGGCTCGGCGTGTGGTCCGATTTTGGTGCGCAGGGCATAAAGCGATTGTGTGGCGGTCATGAATAGTGTGCGCCAGTCGGACTTGCCCCAGTGCAGGTTCGCCACCAATTCTGGCACGCGCACCTTGCCGAGCAGCGTCCCGTTGCGGGCATAGACCCACACGCCGCCCGGCGCGGTGACCCAGACGTTGCCGGCGCTGTCGCATTTCATGCCGTCGGGAACGCCGGGCTCGAGCTCGGAGCGGATGCCGGAGGCGAAGATGCGGTCTGGGCCGAGCGTGCCGTCAGCGGCAACGTCGAAGGCGCGGATCAGGCAGCGCACCGTGTCGTTGACGTAGAGGATTTTCTCGTCGGGCGAAAAGCAAAGCCCGTTCGGCTGCTCGAACAAATTGCGGTCGACCAGAAGCTGCGGCTCGCCGCCGCCCGGCGGCACGCGATAGACGCCCTGGAAGCCCTGCTGGCGCGGCCGCTCGACGCCGTAAACCGGCATGCGCCCGTACCACGGATCGGAGAAGTAAATCGATCCGTCGGAGCGCACGCACACGTCGTTGGGGCTGTTGAGCTCCTTGCCTTCGAAATGCGAGGCCAGCACTTCGCGCCGGCCGTCGCGCTCGCGCACCAGACTCGATGTGGCGTGCTCGCAGACGATCAGCGCGAGATTGCCGTCATAGGTCATGCCGTTGCATTTGTTCGACGGCTTCATCGCCTCGCGCACGCCGCCGCGTTCGTCCCAGCGGCGGCGCACGTCGGCCGGCATGTCGGAGAACAACAGAATCTGATCGCGCGGATGCCAGATCGGCCCTTCGGTGAAGGTGAAGCCGCCGGCGACGCGGTCGACCGGCGCATCGAGATCGAGCAGTTCGGAGAATTCGCGGCGCAGCGCGGTGTGGCTCATCGCATCCTCCTTGTTACGCCGGGAACCAGTTGCGGCGTGGCAGCGACTGCACGATTGGGCCGGGAACCGAATCCTGCAGCCGGCCGACGACCATGCCGGCTTCGATCATCGCCGGCCGGTCGTGCACCGGCAGCACAAAGCGCGAGCGCGCCACCACTTTTTTGATCGCGGCCTTCTCTTGCCGCTTGGTGGTGCCGTGATTGCCGGTCGTGCGCGGTTCCATGTCGCTGATCTCGTGAAACGGCTCGACGAGCTGGTCGTTGATGTCGTAGAGCACGTCGCCGCAGATCGTGGCGTCGCCTTCGTTGGTCTTGACGATGACGTTCATCGAGCCTTCGGTGTGGCCGCCGGCGGCTTCGCAGATGACGCCGGGCATGATTTCGGCGGGGCCGGATATCTCAAGATCGAGGAAGCGCAACGCGCCCTTGGTGTGCAGCCGGTCGATCAGATGCTTGATGTCGGTCGCCGGGTACTGCGGATGCATCAAGCCGGACACCGAATATTCAAGCTCGCGCCGGTTGAGCAGAACCGTCGTGTTCATCGGAAACAGATCGTCCTTTCCGGCGTGGTCGATGTGCAGGTGGGTATGCAGGACATAGCGGACATCGCCGAGCCGCAAGCCGTGCTTCTTGAGCTGGTTCTCGATCATGTTCTCATGGGATTGCAGCCCGCGCATCCCGAGCGTCTCCATGATCTGCTTGGACCGATAGCCGGTGTCGACCAGGATCGGCCAGGTGCCGCCGAGAATAAGGAAGCCGAGGGTGGGCACGCGCCTCACCCGGCCGCAATCGCGCCCGAGCACGAGAAAGCTCGATTCGAGTTCGATATCGCCGTAGTCGAGGATCTTTATTTCAAGTGCCATACTTTCCTCCCGCGCTTGCGGTCGTTCGCCGCAAGTCGTTAGCTAGAAGTCAATCGAGCCGATAAACTCTTGCCGCCGTGTCGTGGAATGCGGCCCGCGCCACTTGTGCGCCGAGCGGTTCGATCGCGCCGCGGTAGGCCGCGATCAGGTCCGCATAGCCGGTCCACAATTTCTCGACCGGAAAATTCGAGCCGAACAGGCAGCGGTCCGCGCCGAACACGGCGATAGTATCTTTGACCACCGCAGCGATATGGTCCGGATCGTTCTTGTGGATGAAGGTGCCGAGCGCCGAGAGCTTCGATACCACGTTCGGACGTGCCGCAAGGAGCCGCATGCCTTTGCGCCAGCGCGCAACGCTGTCATCCGAGGCGTCCTCCAGCATGCCGGCGTGCTGCAAGATGAAAGTTACTTTCGGCGCGCTGTCGGCAAGCTCGGCGGCGCCTTCCATCTGACCTGAGAACACCTGCAGGTCGAAGGTCCAGCCGTAGTCGGCGAGGTGACCGACGTTTCGCTGCAGCTTGGGATCGCGCGCGAGATCGGAACTGGAGGCAAAGCGGAACTGCGGGTTTTGGTGCCACTGCAGCTGCATGCGCAGGCCACGCATGCCGGAATATTTGGTCAGTCGGTCGAGCTGCGGCCGCACGTCCTCGGCGAGGAAATCGGCATAGCCGACGATGCCGTGCGGAAAGCCGGTTTCGTCGGCAGCCTGCTGCACATAGGCGACTTCATCCTCGAAGCGCTCCTTCGCCCAATTGGCCTGGACGTAAACCGATTTGCCCACACCGGTCCCTTTGAGGTCGGACAAATATTCGCCGATCGGATAATCGCGGCGGATCGGCTCGTAGGGTCCGAAGATGCGCGGCTGCATTGGCCCTTCGAGCCAGGGCAAATCGCGCTGGCGCCAGATATGATGATGGGCGTCGATAATGTCGGTCATGCCGCTTTCTCATTTCCCAAATTCTCGGTCGCCAAATCGAGAACGTTGGCGCAAATGCTGTCGATCGATCCGCCGTCGGCGAGCCGGTCGAGATAGGGCCGCGCCGCCACCATGCCGGCGGTGCGCGCTTCGAAGCCGGGATCGGCGGCGAGCGGCGTGAGCCAGATGATGCGCCAACAAAGCCGCGCGAAGCGGGCGACCGCGTCCGCCATGGCGGATGGATCGCCGCGTTCCAAACCGTCCGAGAGGACGACCAAGGCGGCGCCGCGGGCCAGCGCGGCAAAGCGCGGCACGGCAAGATAGGCGTCCAAGGCGTCGCCGATGCGTGTGCCGCCGTCCCAGTCGGCGACGAGCAAAGACGCGGTAGCGAGCGCCTGCTCGCGGTTGCGCAGCCGCAACGGCCGGGTGATGCGCGTCAATCGCGTACCCATGGTGAAGACTTCGACCGAGTCGGCGGCCCGGACCAACGCGTGTGTAAAGGCAAGATGCGCCTGCGTGCGTTCTTTCATCGAGCCCGAGACGTCGATCAACACAACGATGCGGCGCTGGCGCAGCCGCCGCCGGCGTTGGCGCAAGCGGAAGAACTCGCCGGCCTGCCGCATGGCGTCGCGGAACATGCGCCGCGTGTCAGTGCCCAGGCCCGCGTTGGCCGAGCGCCAGCGATAGCCGCGCCGAAGAGGCACGCGGCGCGGGAGCAAGCGGGCGAAGCGGCGGAGTTTTTCGCTTTCGTCGCCGGGCGTGAAGCGGCGCGCGAACAGCCGCTCAGCGGTCGTGGCCTCGGCGCCGGATTCGCGGGTCTCGTCGGCGAACTCCGGTTGCGGACCGATCGCGGAATCTTCGGCCGCGCGCATCGGCTCTTCGTCGCTCGGCTCGCCTTCCAATCCCGGAACGATCGCGCCGAGAAAATGCGCGTCAAACAACGCGTCGAATTCGGCGAACCGCTCCGGCGGCGGCGCCAAAGTCGCGCGCGCCGAACGGCGGATGTCGCCGAGTTCCCGCGGGCCGAGGAGTTCGATCGCGGCAAGCCAGGCCATGGTCTGCTCGGGCGCGACAGCAAATCCCGAGCCGCGCAGCAGCGCGGTAAAGCGCAGGAAATGCGCGATCGGGCCAGTAGCGTCGGCAGTGGCGTCGGTCATGCCTGCGCCTCGTTGAGGATGGCGTCGATGCGCGGCGCGATGTGCACCAGATCGTCCTCGTCCTTGAGCACGACGCCGAGCGAGCGCTTAAAGGCTTCGGGCCAGCGGGCACCCTGCTCGTTAAGCAGCGTGGCGGCTTCCGCCCATTCGACCGCTTCGGCGATGCCGGGAAGTTTGGCGAGCGGCTCGCGGCGGAGCCGGCCGACGGCGGTGACGACCGCGCGCGCCGCGCGTTCGCTGACCCCCGAAGCGCGCATCATGATGATGCGCATCTCACGGTCCGCCGTCGGGTAGTCGATCCAGTGATAGACGCAGCGGCGGCGTAGCGCCTCGTGCAGTTCGCGGGTGCGGTTGGAGGTGAGGATCACCACCGGCCGCTCGTAAGCGCGGATCGTGCCGCGCTCCGGGATCGAAATCTGAAAGTCGGAGAGGAATTCGAGCAGGAACGCTTCGAATTCATGATCGGAGCGGTCGATTTCGTCGATCAGCAACATTGTCTCTTGCGGGCGGCGCAGGCAGGCGAGCATCGGCCGCTCGATCAGAAACTCATCGCGGTAGATGTCGAGCGTTATGGCGGCGTCGCTCTGCTGGCGCAGCGCCAGCATTTGCCGCGGAAAGTTCCACTCATAGAGGGCGGCCGCGGCGTCGATGCCTTCGTAACATTGCAGGCGCAGGAGCGTGCGGCCGAGCACGCCGGCAATTGCCTTGGCCGCCTCGGTCTTGCCGACCCCCGGCGCGCCTTCGAGCAACAGCGGCTTGCCGAGCGCGAGCGCGAGATAAGCGGCCGTCGCCAGCTCTTCGTCCGCCAGATAATAGGCGGCGCGCAGCGCGTCCTCCAATTCGCGCGGGCTGCTGATGCCGACGATCGTTTGACGCACCGGCATGACGTCTTACCGCGTGCGGCCCGCGCCCGCGGCGCCGCCGCGCGCTTTGATCGCACGGAGGATTTTCTCCGGCGTGATCGGCAATTCGTCGATGCGCACGCCGACCGCGTTGAACACGGCGTTGGCGATTGCCGGCAGCACCGGATTGGCGCACATCTCGCCGGGGCCTTTGGCGCCGAACGGCCCGTCCGGCGCAGGCCGCTCGAGAACGATAATGTCGTGCGGGCAGATGTCGCCCGGCCCCGGCATCAGATATTCGTTGAAGTCGCGCGGGCCGTTGCGCGTATCCGGGTAGTAAGGCTCGGGGGTCTCATAAAGCGCGTGGCTCATGCCCATCCACGCCCCGCCGACAAGCTGCTGCTCGACGAGCCTCGGATTGATGGCGCGCCCGATCTCATAAGCGCTGGTCATTTTCACGACCGTCACGTCGCCGGTCTCGTCGTCGACCTCGACTTCGGCGATGAGGCAAGCATGCGCGTAGCAAGTCGCCGGCGACATCTCGCCGGTTTCCGGATCGACGTCGGACAGCGGCACCAGAAAGATACCGCGCCCGGAAATCGTCTTACCCTGGCGGAATTGCGCGGCGATGGCGACGTCGCGCACCGAAATCGAGCGATGCGGCGCGCCCTTGACGCGGATATTGCCCTTGCCGTCGGTTTCGAGATCGCCCGGATCGACTTCAAGCTCCTCGGCAGCCGCTTCCATCATCACCGCGCGCGCCTCGCGCGCCGCCACCATGACCGCATTGCCGACGCGGTGGGTGCCGCGCGAGGCGAACGAGCCCATACAATGCGGTCCGGTATCGGAATCGGCGGTGTCGACATAGACGTCTTCGACCGGCACGCCGAGCGTCTCGGCGCAGATTTGCCGCGTCACCGACTTCATCCCTTGTCCAAGGTCGATCGACGACAGCGCGACGGTGAATTTCCCGGTCGGGTTGGAATGCACCAGCGCCTGACTCGGATCGCCGCCGAGATTCATGCCGATCGGATAATTGATGGTGGCGACGCCGCGCCCGCGATGCCTGGCCATGGTCAGCGCCTCCTGGTGCCGAAGACTGAAGAGAAACGCGCCGCACCATGCGTCGAGCCGGCGGGTGCCGGAGGCGGCGGCGGTGCGCTGCGTGGGGGTGGTGGCGGCGGTGCGGTCCCCGCCGGCGGAGGCGGTGCTGGCCGCTCGTAAGCGATCCGCTGCGGCGCCGCCGGAACCGGCGGCGTCACAATCGGGCGCGTCCGGTCCGTGCCGTCGGCGGGAGCCGGCTTCGCGGCCGGTACGAGTATCGGCGTACGGGTCCGGTCGGCAACGCCGGCACGCTCGTGGGTGCCGCCTTGGCGTGACGACATCCTTCGGAACTCATCGCGCAGCGGCCAATTGGCTTTCTCGGCGGCAACCTGCGCGCATTCGATCAGCGCGCAATTCTTCGCCTCGCGCCGATGCGCCTTCATGTCGCCGTCCCGATAAGCATTGAGGATGCGGAATTCGAGCGGATCCATGCCGACGGCGGTGGCGAGCTTGTCCATCTGGCATTCCAGCGCGAAATCGAGCGCAGTGACACCAAAACCGCGCATGGCAGTCGCCGGCGTGCGGTTGGTGAAGACGCAATAGATATCGGCGTGGACGTTGGGGATGGTGTAAGGCCCGGGAATGTGAGCGGCGCATTTGACCACCGCGTAGCTCGATAGGCGCGTGTAGGCGCCGGAGTCGAAATACGCCCGCGCCTGGCGCGCGACGATGCGGCCATCTTTCATCACGCCGTCCTTGATGTAGATGCGCTCGGCGCCGCGAGGCGAGCCGAATTGCATTTCCTCATGGCGGCCGAACCGGTAACGCACGGGTGCGCCGGTGAGCCGCGCCGCCAGGATGGACAGCGGCTCGGTGAGCGTATCGACCTTGCCGCCGAAACCGCCGCCGACCGTGCCGCCGATGAAATGCAATTGGTTCGACTGCACGGCGTTGATCTTGGCGGAGGTGTCGAGCGAGAAGAACAGCGCCTGCGTCGAGGTGTAGACGATGAAGCGGCCGTTGGTGTCGGGTACGGCGATCGAGCCGTTGGTCTCGGTCGGCGCGTGCTCGATCGGCGACATCTGATAGCGGTCCTCGACGACGATATCGGCCTGCTTGAAAGCCGCCTCGACGTCGCCGAACCGCACTTTCTGGTGATCGTATTTGCCGTAATATTCGAACGTGTTCTTCGGATAGGTGGCGTTGACCGACGGCGCTCCGGGTTTGAGCGCTTCTTCGACGTCGAATACCGCCGGCAACTGATCGTAGGACACGCGCACCAGCGCCAGCGCTTCGAGCGCCGCGCGCTCGCTGGTGGCGACGATGCCGAGGATCGGCTCGCCCTTGTAGCGGACAACGTCGGTGGCGAGCGAAGGCTCGTCGTCCTTACCGAACTGGATCAGGCTCAACAGCGTGTTGAGATTCACCGGCACGTCGGCGGCGCGGATGATGCGTTTGACGCCCGGGGCGCGCGCCGCCGCCGAATCGTCGATCGAGCGGATGCGCGCGTGCGCATGCGGGCTGCGCAGGATTTTCAGGTGCAGCAGGTTGGCGAAGCGGTGATCGTCGTAATAAGGCGAAGTACCGGTGACGTGGCCGAGCATATCCTGCCGCTGTGTCGGCTGGCCCACTTCCTGGAGGTTATCGTCGCGCTCGTCGGCGAAAATGTCTTTGCGGAATTCGAGCATGGCTAGTCCCTTTAAGCACGATGGCGGCTGTCGCCGCGCGCCGCGTCCAGCACCGCATTGATGATCGGCTCATAGCCGGTGCAGCGGCAGATGTTTCCGCCGATCGCCTCGACGACGTTCTCGCGGGTCGGATTGGGATTTTTGTCGAGCAGCGCCTTGGCCGCCATCAGCATTCCGGGCGTGCAATAACCGCACTGGGCGGCAAAGCGTTCCATGAACGCGCTTTGCAGCGGATGCAGATCGGCGCCGCGGCGCAAGCCAGCGGTGGTCTCGATCGAGCGGCCGGCGACGCTTTCTGCAAGCGTGATGCAGGATAGCCGCGGCGAACCATCGATCAGGACGGTGCAGGTGCCGCAGGTGCCCTGCCAGCAGCCGCCTTTGACCGATAGATCGCCGACCGCTTCGCGCAACGTATCGAGGAGATTGGCGCCGCCTTCAACGAAAGCGGCGACGTCCTCGCCGTTGAGCTGAAATTGAATGGGTGTTTTCACATCGAACCTCAGGCGTGGCCGGCGCCGAGCAACAGCCGGCGCAGATGAATGGGAAGGATTTCGCGGCGCCACCAGGCGCTGGCGAGGGCGTCGTCCGCGGGCGAAGTACCGTCGGCGGCCACCGCCAAGGCTTGCGCGATGCCGGCCGCGTCGAGCGTACGGCCTTCGAGCGCGCGCTCGGCGGATTTTGCCCGCAGCGGCGCCGGGGCCATGCCGTTATAAGCGATGCGCGCGCCGGTGACCCTGCCACTCGTGAGCGGCAATTGTGCGGCGATAGAGAGAACCGAAACGCCCTTCGGATGCATCCGCGTCACTTTGACAAAGCGCAGCGCATCCGCCGCCGGCCGCTTGAACGCGACGCTCGACACCAGCACTGCGCCGCGTTCGCGCCGGCTCAACAGTTCTTCCAGTGGCAATTCGCGCTGGCCGAAGCCGCCGGCGAGCACGGCGGTAGCGTCAAGCGCAAGCAGCGCCGCCGCGAAATCGCCGTAGGGCGGATGCGCAAACAAATTGCCGCCGACGGTCGCGGCTTCGCGCACCGCCGGCCCGCCGACCACGCGCGCCACGGGGTGCAGAAACGCAAGCTCGCGTTCGGCGAGGATCGCCGCCATGGTGACGCCGGCGCCAAGCTCGACGCGCCCCGAGGAGACCGCGATGTTGCCGAAGGCCGGGTCGGTCGAACGAACGATGGTTTCGATCGACGGGTCGGCTTCGTTGATCGCGCGCATCACCAGCGTGCCACCGGCGATGAAACGGGCGCCACGCTCCTGGCCGAGCGCGCTTGCGGCGTCCGCGAGTCGCGGAAATGTTTTCACCGTGATGCTCATGCGCGGGCCTCCGCCGGCGAGCCGGCGGCAAGGTGCGCCCGCACCGCCGCGAAGCCGGCCTCGTATATGTCTTCGCTTACCATCCGCGTCATTTCCGCCTCTTCGCCCTTGCGGGTGGTGAACGTGCAGCGCCAGTCCCAAAATGTCCGGTCGCCGTCGGTGACCGGCACGAGCCGCACATGCGCTACGTAGTTGAACAGCGGCACCGGCGTGTCCAGGAGGCAATAGCTGAAAGTCTGCTCGAGGTCGGACATGGTCAAAAGCCGCTCGCGCAATCCCGAACCGTCGCGCAGGAAGAAGTGGCGCACGCAGCCGACCTTGTCGGACGTCTGGTTGCGCTCGATCTCGCTCTTGCCAACGGCGGGATGCCAGCGGTCGTGGCCGTTGAAATCGCGCAAGAACGCCCACACCCGATCGGTCGGGGCGTCGATGATGGTCGAGCGGACGATGCGAATCACCCCTCAGCCTCCGAACTGCCGCTTCAGCGCATCAAAGCCGCCCTGAAAGACGCCGCCGCCGATGTTCGACACCAGTTCCGCCTCGCGCTCCGGCGCGCAGTCGAATTCCGCCGTCCACTCGGCGAAGGTCCGTTCGCCGTCGGTGACCGGCGTCAGCCGCAAGGTTGCGACGTAGTTCTCGACCCCCATCGGCGATTCGAGGATCGAATAGGTGCAGAACAAATCGAAGTCGGAGAGGCCGAGCAGTTTTTCGCGAATGCGATCGCCGTTGCGCAGGCGGAAATCGCGGACGCAGCCGATCTTGTCCGACGGCTCGCCGTTCTCGATGCGGCTTTCGGCGATCCCCGGATGCCACGACGGCAAGCCGTTGAAATCGCGCACGCGTGCCCACACGCGATCGGAGCGGCCGTTGATGACGCTCGAAACAAAAACACGGGCCATGTGACCTAATCCTCCCTCCCTTTAGCGCGAATGGTCTTTCGTCCTAGGCTGCCGATCCGCCACCGCCGCCGCCTTCTGGCGGCTTCTTCGGCGCCGTTTCCTTGCGGATGCCCTGCATGTCGCGCGCCTCGCGGATGAGGCCCGGCAGGCGCGAGAGGCTGCCGCCTTCGACGCCGATCTCGGCGAGGATCTGATCGATCAACGGCGCTTGCACGCGATAGCGCAGCGCCGAGTCGATCACCTCGTCGGTAGCGCTGCGCGAACCGCCGCCACCGCCTCCGTTGAGGCCATCGACCTGCAGGATGCGGATGCCTTCGATCTTTTCCATCGGCTTGACGCTCTCGCGCACGATGCCTTCGATGCGTTCCAAGAGCCGGCGGCGGAAGATCGAATTGCGCGCCGCGTCGGAGAGCACGTTCTCGGCCTCGTTGAGGAGCCGCTGGGCTTCGGCATCGACGACGGCGCGCACTTGCGCGGCGGCGGCAGCGATGCGGACTTCTTCGGCTTCCTTCTCGGCGATAACGAGCTCGACCTGACGGCGCCGGCGCGCTGCTTCGGATTCACGCACCGTCTTGACGCGCTCTTCGGCTTCGACCGCCTGTGCGCGTGCGGATTCGGCCTCGGCATGCGCCGCCGATTGTTCGCGTGACTTGCGGTGGATTTCGATCGCGCTCTCCATGCGCGAGTTCTCGACCGCGGTTTCGCGGGCGATCTCCAATTGCCGCAATTCGCGGTCGCGCAGGATGCGCGCTTCGTCGATGCCGCGTTCGGAGGCGATGCGGGCGCGTTCCACTTCCTCCCGGGCGGCGATCTCGGCCTCCTGCAAGGATTGCGCGCGCGACACCTCGAATTGCTCCACCGCGCGGCGGCGTTCGAGGCGGGCGAGATCGAGCGTCTGTTCGCGGACCACGTCGGTACGGCCGACGTGTTGCGCGGCGACGATATCGGCCTCCTTGACCCTGCGATCGGCATCGGCGCGTTCGGTGAGCTTGGCCGCCACAACGATGGCGCGGTCCTGCTCTGCGACTTCGAGCACGCGGCGGCGCTCGACGTCGAGCACGTCGCGGGTCTTCGACGATTCGATGCGCTCGCGCTCGAGGTTGAGCTCGGTGGCGATGCGCGCCGTCTCGACCGCTTCGCGGCGGCGGATTTCAGCATCCTCGATCGCTTCTTCGCGGGCGATATCGCGGGCTTTGGTGTCCTGATCGGCGGCGATCCGCTCGGCGGCAAGCCGCTTATCCTGGGCGATGCGGCTTGCTTCGACTGCTTCGCGGGCGGCGATTTCCGCCGTGTCGACGACGCGATTGCGCGCGATCTCCAGCGATCGCACTTCCTCATCGCGCGCGATGCGCTCGGCGGAGATTTTACGATCCTCCTGGATGCGGGTCGTCTCGACGAGCTGCCACGAGGTGATCTCGGCAGACTCGATCGCTTCGTTGCGGGCGATTTCGCGGCCGCGCGTATCCTGGTCGGCGGCGATGCGGTCGGCGGCAATCTTCTTTTCCCGGGCGATGCTGGCGGCTTCGACCGCTTCGCGGGCGGCGATGTCGCTTTCCTCGAGCGCGCGGGTCCGTTCGATCTCGAGCGTACGGGTCGCAAGCTCGGAGGCGATGCGGTCGGCGGCGAGCGCTTTCTCGCGGGCGATGCGTGCGGCTTCGGTAGCCTTGGCGGCGGCGATCTCCTCCTCGTCGATCGCCCGGTTGCGGGCAATCTCGTGCCGGCGGATGTCCTCCTCCAGCGCGATGCGTTCGTCGGTGACGACGCGCTCTTGCGCAATACGGGCGCGCTCGGTGGTTTCGCGCGCGGCGATCTCGGCCTGTTCGAGGTTGCGCTGGCGGTCGATTTCCAGACGGCGGTTTTCTTCTTCCTTGGCAATGCGCGCATTAGCGATGGCGAGCTCCTGGGCGATGCGCGCCTTCTCGGTTTCCTCTCGCGCGGTGATTTCCGCGTGCTCGACGTTGCGTTGCCGCTCGATTTCGCGGCGCTGGTCGTCTTCCTCGCGGGCGATGCGCGCCTCGGTGAGCACGCGCTCCTGCGCGATGCGGGCGCGCTCGACGCGCTCGCGGGCGGCGATCTCGGCCTCGTCGATCTGACGGGCGCGCTCGATTTCGCGCTCGCGGATATCGCGCTCGGAGGCGATGCGCGCTTCGGCCAGCGCCCGTTCGTGGGCGATGCGGGTCTTTTCGGTTTCTTCGCGACTGGCGATCTGGGCCTGCTCGGCCTCGGTATCGCGCAGCGCACGCTCGCGCGCCAGTTCGGTGCGCTGCACGGCGCGGCGCACTTCGATGTCGCGTTCCTGGTTGAGGCGGGCGGTCTCACTTTCGCGATCGATGTCGAGCGCCTGCTTCTCGGCTTCGAGGTTGCGGCTGCGGATCAGGATCATCGAGTCCTGCTCGATGTCGTTGCGCAATTTGCGCCGCGCTTCGATGTCCTCGATCAGCTTGGTCAAGCCTTCAGCGTCGAACCGATTCGACGGGTTGAAGAACTCAAGATCGGTCTGGTCGAGATCGGTGATCGCGACCGACTCGAGTTCGAGCCCGTTTTGCTTCAAGCCCTCGAGCGCGGAATCTTTCACCCGCGCGACGTATTCGCCGCGCCGCTCGTGCATTTCCTCCATGGTCATTTCGGAGGCGACCGAGCGCAGCGCCGAGACGAGCTTGCCGGAGAGCAGCGCATCGAGCTCGGCAACGTTCATGGTGCGGCGGCCGAGCGTGGCGGCGGCGATGGTCACCGCTTCGCGGGTCGGCGGCACGCGCACGTAAAACTCCGACTCGATGTCGACGCGCATGCGGTCTTTGGTGATCAGCGCATCCTCGCGGTTGCGCACCACCTGCATGCGCAGCACGTTCATGTTGACCGGCGTGACTTCGTGGATGAACGGGAACACGAAGGCGCCGCTGTTGATCACCACCTTTTCGCCGAACAGACCGGTGCGGACGAACGACACCTCCTTGGAGGAGCGGCGGTAGAGCCAGTTGACGAAATAGACCACGATCGCGATGACGATGACCGCGACGATGAGCCAAATGATCAGACTGCCGAGGATGGCGACGGACATGTTACTTCCTCCCCGCCCGCCGATCGTCAGATCCGACGCGGGCCTGTTCTTCGCTGCGAGAAGTTTTCTTGATGGCTTTGAACTTTGCGACTTGTGCGGACAGCGCACGTTCGACCGGCAGGCGCTCCATCGACGAGGCGCCGTAGAAACCGTGGCAGTGGCGGGCGCGGGCGAGCACATATTCGGCGTCGGCCGGCTCGGCGATCGGGCCGCCGTGAACCAGGATCAGCACATCCGGATTGATATCGAGCGCGGCCTGCGCCATCGCATCCGTGAGCGCCGGACAATCCTCAAGCCGAGTCGCGGTTGCCGCGCCGATGCTACCGCCGACGGTCAGCCCAAAGTGGCAGACAATAATGTCGGCGCCGGCGCGCGCCATCGCCGCTGCCTCCGCCGGTTCGAACACATAGGGCGTGGTCAAGAGATCGCGGGCATGCGCCAGCGCGATCATCTCGACTTCGCAGCCATAGCCCATGCCGGTTTCTTCCAGTCCGGCGCGGAAGCGGCCGTCGATCAGCCCGACCGTCGGGAAATTCTGCACGCCGGAAAAGCCCAGCCGCACGATCTCGTCCAAAAACACGTCCATCTGCCGGAACGGATCGGTGCCGCACACGCCGGCCAGCACCGGCGTATGTTTGACGATCGGCAAAACTTCGCGCGCCATTTCGACGACCACGCTGTTGGCGTCGCCGTAAGGCATCATGCCGGCGAGCGAGCCGCGGCCGGCCATGCGATAGCGTCCGGAATTGTAGATAACGATGAGATCGGCGCCGCCGGCCTCTTCGTTCTTCGCCGAAATGCCGGTGCCGGCGCCGGCGCCGATGATCGGCTGGCCGGTCTCTTTCATGCCGCGGAAACGGGCGAGGATTTCGGAACGCGGGATGCGCGGCATGGCGGTTAACCTCTCGCCCGCCGGCGCGCCAACCGGTTGCCGAACAGTCGGCGGAATTCGGCGGCGACTTCGGCGGCGAAGCGCGGATCGTTGATGTTTTCAGACATGCGGATGAGATGGCGGGTGCCGGTTTGGCGCACGGTCGCCTCCAGCGTGCGGAACAACTGCTCGTCGGCATTCGGATCCGAGAATGGCCGGCCCGGTGTGTCCAGCGCCGAGACGCCGCCTTCCGGCAGGAAGAAGCGGACCGCACCGTCCATGCGATTGAGCCGCTCGCCGATCCAGCGCCCGATGCGCACATTCTCTTCCGGCGTGGTGCGCATCAGCGTCACGGTCGGATTGTGCACTTCCAGCGTGCGGCCGCGATAACGCTCGGGCACGCTGTCCATTGGACCGAAATTGACCATGTCGAGTGCGCCGCACGAACCGATATAGGGCACGCGCGTGCGAATGATCGCGCCGAAGCGATCTTCGGTGGCCGGCAGGACGCCGCCCAGCAACAGATCGCAGACCTCGGTGGTGGTGATGTCGATGACGCCGACGAGCGTGCCGGAATCGACGAGCTTCTCCATCGATTGGCCGCCGACGCCGGTCGCATGAAAGACGAGGCATTCGAAGTCGTCTTCCAGCGCCTTAACGACGGCGTCGACGCATGGCGTCGTCACGCCAAACATGGTGAGCCCAATCGCGGGCTTGTTAGCGCCGCCGCGCGTCGCCGGCCGCCGCTCGCGCTCGACGTTTGCCGCGCGTGCCTTGACCATGCCGACCATGGCCGCTGCACCGTTGGCGAGCACTTGCCGCGATACGGCGTTCAGCCCGGCAACGTCGGTGACCGAATAGAGCATCATAATGTCGGAGGGGCCGACATAAGGCGCGACATTGCCGGAAGCGACCGAAGAAATAAGAACTTTGGGGACGCCGATCGGCAGGGCGCGCATGGCCGGCGCGACCAGTGAGCTGCCGCCCGATCCGCCGGCGGAAATCAATCCGCCGACCGGTTCATGGCGGCTCACCCAGGCGGCGAAGGCTTCCGCCATGGCGGTGATCGCGGCGCCGCGATCGCCGGAGAAAACCGCGTTCGGTCCGCCGCGGTAATAGGTGGCGACATGATGCGGCGGCACATCGGCGGGCGACGGCCCGCCGGTGGTGGACAGATCGACCAGCAGCACGCGCACGCCGGCGCCGGCGATCTGATCGCGAATGAAGCGAAGCTCGGCGCCTTTGGTGTCGAGCGTGCCGGCGACGATCACTGGCGCGACGCCGCCGCGGTGAATCGGGCGAATCTCGACCGCCGGGGCCACTTCGGATGCGGCAGGTTCCGGCGCGGAGGTGCGGGTGCGGGCTGCGCCTTCGATCTGCGCTGACGCGACCGGCTGCGACCAGCGCGTCGGCATCGTCGGGTTGGAGACATAAACACGGATCGGTCCCCGCGCGCGCGCGCCGCTGGGCTCGCCTTCGGCCGCGGGCGTCGCCGTTGCGGTATCTTCCGGCAGGACCGCTTCACCGTGCTGACCGACGCCGAGCAGCCTTTGCTGCAATTCGCGATCGGCTTCGAGCCGCGCCGCTTCCATGACGCGGTTGATGCGGCCATTGATCATGATCGCGACTTTTTCGGCGACGGTGGTCGCCACTCCAATATTCTGCTCGACGACCAGCACGCCGATGTCGCTCTCTTCGCAGAGATTGAGCAGGATTTGCTCGACCTGCTCGACAATGACGGGGGCCAGGCCTTCGGTCGGCTCGTCCATGACGAGCAGATGCGGGTTGAGCAGCAGCGCGCGCGAAATCGCCAGCATCTGCTGCTCGCCGCCGGAGAGCTGATTGCCGCGATTGTTGCGTCGCTCGGCAAGCCGCGGGAAGGCTTCATAGATGCGCGGGATCGTCCATTGTCCGCGATTGCCGCCGGCCAGCCGCAAATGCTCTTCGACGGTGACCGAGGGCCACAGCCGGCGGCCCTGCGGCACATAGCCGAGCCCGAGCCGCGCAATTTCCGCAGGAGTGCGGCCGACAAGCTCTTCGCCCATGAAGCGGATCGAGCCGCTCGCGACCGGGGTCAGCCCGACAATCGCCTTGCACAAGGTGGTCTTGCCCATGCCATTGCGGCCGACGAGCGACAGCACGCCGTGCTCAAGCCGCAAATCGACGCCTTGGAGCGCATGGCTGCGGCCGTAGAAGACGTTCAGCCCTCTGATCTCCAAAAGATCGGCGGGACGGCGCTCAGGGCGGCGGTCGGGACGACGCTCAGCCATGGCCGCCCCCGAGATATAATTCCTGCACTTCCGGATCGGCTTCGATCTCGGCCGGCGCGCCTTCCTTGAAGATGCGGCCGTTGTGCATCATCGTCACGCTCTCGACGACGCGCAGCGCGACGTCCATGTCGTGCTCGATGATGATGTAGCCGATATGGGTGGGCAGCGCGGTCAGGATCGCGACTAGGTCGCCGCGTTCGCTCGGCGAGAGGCCGGCGGCGGGCTCGTCGAACAGGATAAATCGCGGCGCGCCGGCGAGCGCGAGTGCGATTTCAAGCTGGCGCTGCTGGCCGTGCGCTAATTCGCCGACCAGGCGATCGGCGACGCTTTCCAGATGCGCCAGCGAGATCAGGTCGCTGACGGACTGCATGATCGCATCGCTGGCGCGGGTGCGGATGAAGGAGAAACGGCTGCGCGACACTCCGCGGCAGGCGAGATAGACGTTTTCCCGCACCGTCAGCCGCGAGAACAATAGCGAAATCTGATAGGTCCGGCGCAGGCCGCGGCGGATGCGCTCATGCGGCGGCAAGGTTGTGACGTCCTCGCCGAAAAACCGCACCGTTCCTGACGTCGGCGGAAAATCGCCGGTCACGCAATTGAGCAACGTCGTCTTGCCGGCGCCGTTCGAGCCGAGCACGGCCCGCCGCTCGCCCGGGCGGACGCTCAGCGTAATGTCGGACAGCGCGGCGAGCGCGCCGAACATGCGGCTCACGCCGCGCAACTCGATGGCGTTGCCGGTGCCGGCCGCGGCCATGCGTTCGGCGATCGAGCTCATCGTCGGGTGCCCCTGTCCTGCGACAGCGCCCGCGCCGACCAGCGCCGCCACAACCCGATGACGCCGTCGGGCGAAAACAACACGATGACCAGGAAAGTCAGGCCGATCAGGGTCTGAAAGCGGCGGCCGTCGAGGCCGACCTCGACCAGCGCATCGAGCGCGAAGGTGCGCATGACCACGTAAATGAACGCACCGACGAACGCGCCGATGGGATGGCCGAGCCCGCCGACCACGGCGATGATCAAAAGATCGATGCTGGCTTCAATCCCCGTGGAACCAGGCGAAATCTGGTTGTTGAGCCACACCATCAGGATGCCGCCGATCGAGGCGATCAGCGCGGCGAAGGCGTAGGCCGCGATGCGGTGGGCGGTGACGTTGTAGCCGATGGCTTCCATGCGGCGCGGGTTGTCGCGCACGCCTTGCAGCGCCAGCCCGAACGGCGCTCGCGAAATGTAGACCACGACGGCGTAACTGAGCGCGGCGAAAAACAAGATCAGATAGTAAAGCGGCACCGGATGCTTCCAGTTTATGCCGAAAGCGATCGGCGCCGGGATGGTGGTGAAGCCGGCAAAGCCGTTGAAGATCGGCCAATTCTGCAAGGTCAGATAAAAGAACGCCGCGGCGATCGCGAGCGTGATCATGATGGTGTAGATGCCTTCGGTGCGCGCCGACAGCGCGCCGGTGAGCGCTCCAAACGCCACCGCGATGACGATCGCCATTGGCGCTGCGGCCCACCACGGCCAGAACAGGCTGATGGCCGGCAGTGAACTCGCGCCGAAGACGGTGATCATGTAGCCGGACACGCCGGCGACCGTCATTTGCGCGAGGCTAACCATGCCGCCGTAGCCGCCAAGGAACATCAGCGACAGCGCGATGATGCCGAGAATCATTCCCCAGCCGAACACCTGCACCAGAATGAAATCGCTGGCTACCGTCGGCAGGAACACCAGCAATACGCCGAGGATCAGAATCGCCGCATGCCGCGAGATCCAGCGCGACAGCGCACCCGTGCGCTGCAGATCCTGCGCGGTAAGCGGAGCAACGCCGGTGGTCTGCAGCAGCGCCATCAGCGTCTTCCCAACAGTCCTTGCGGACGAATGGCGAGCACGATGACCATGATCACGAAAGTCAGAACCGTCGCGTAGTTCTGGAAGTAAGTTTGGCCGAATTGTTCGGCGCAGCCGATGATGATGGCGCCGAGCGCCGCGCCGGGAATCGATCCCATGCCGCCGACAATGACCACCTGCAGCGACGCCAGCAGAAAGTGCGAGTCGTCGCCGAGCGACAGCGATTGAAAGGTGCCGCCGACGATGCCGGCCATGCCGGCGAGGCCGGCGCCGAAGGCAAACACCAGGACGAACAACAGCTGCACCCGGTAGCCCAGCACAGACAACATGTCGCGGTCGTCGACGCCGGCGCGGACCATCACGCCGACCCGCGTGCGGTTGAGCGCAAGCCACATGCCGATGCCGATTGCGACCGCCGCGGCGAAAATGGCGAGCCGCACCAGCGGATATTGCAGAAAGACGGTTTCGCCGTTCGATTTGACGGCAACGACGATCGGCGTCGCAACCGGGCCGAGCAGATAATCAGGCGTATCGATCTGAATGGCGTTGCCGCCCCAAATCCACACCATCAGATCGGAAAAGATGATCGACAGACCGAGCGTCACCAAAGTCTGCCGCAAATCCTGCCCCTCCATCCGCCGAAAGATGAAGAACTGCATGGCGACGCCGACGATGGCGCAGCAAACGAAAGCGACCACGTAGCTGAACAGCCACGAGTCGGTCCATTGCGTGGCCTCGTAGCCCATATAGCCGCCGAACAGATAGAGCGAGCCGTGCGCAAGATTGACGTTGCGCATCAGGCCGAAGATTAGCGTAAAGCCCGTGGCAACCAGAAAATAGAGGCCGCCGAGCGTGATGCCGTTGAGGATGGCGTTGATGAACAGCCGCTTCTTGCCGAACACATCCTCGAAGCCGGCCGGCCACGGCGCGAGCACGAGCCACAGTGCAAAAATCATCACGACCGCGATGATCAGCGCCCAGATGGGATGACGGCCGATCCAGCGTCCGAACGCGTCGCCGCTTCCGGTGCCGTCGGCCGGCCCTTCGTTGCCGAATGCCGTGGCCAAACTTCTTTCCTCCCGCATTTTGCGGGAAACCTAGCCGAGCGCGGACGCGCCGGCATGCTCGCTAGTCTGATTTTCGCGCGGGCCGCTGCCCGCCCTAGTCGCTGACGACCCGGGCGACGGAGCGGTATTGCGTCGGCGCAATCCCGACATGGGCGGAAAAGAAATGGGTGAAATGGCTTTGCGAGGAAAATCCGAGCTCATAGCCGATGTCGGTGACCGAATCCTGCGATGCCATCAAGCGATCCAGCGCCCGCTCGATCCGCATGGTGTTGGCGTAAAGCGCGGGCGTAACGCCGGTGTTCTCGCGAAAAAGCTTAAAGAAATGCGGCCGGGAAAGTCCGGCATCGCGCGCCACGGCATCAAGCTCGATACCTTGGGCAAGACCATCGTCGAGCAGGCGGAGCGATTTGCGCACGCGAAAGTCGACCGGCGACGGTATTGGCGGCCGAGTGGGGAGACCGGTCCGGCGGCCCCTGGCCCATGACTCATCAAAGCTCGCATCGAACAACTGGTTGAGATAGCGGTGCACGATGCGATAACTGGCCGTCGTCACGAGCGAATGGGCGAGGCTCGCGCAGATCGAGCGCAACGTTGTGCCGACGCGGATCGCGTTCGAGCCGAACCGCAAACTTCCGCGTCCTTCCTGATCGCGGTCGAGCCAGCGGTCGCAAATATAGGCGACCAAATAAACCGAAGGCTTCTCCGTCGAACAAGGTTGAAAAGAATGGGGCTGCCAAGGATTTATGGCGACCCCCATGGCCTCATCCATCGGGTATGCGATATTCGAGACTGTTACGATCGCCGGCGGGCCGGCGAGGAGAAAGGTCAGATGACCTTCGCGATGCGCATGGGTGCGCATTGGCTTGTCCAGCCGGTACACGGTTACCCGGCCAAACGCCCCATGACAGACCGCCAACGCGGTACTCATGCCACGCCTCCCAACGTGCAGGTTATTGTTTTTTTAGATTAAACGACGGCCGGGTCGGATTGACAAGTGGGCGCCAGAAGGTTGGCTGGGGGGCCAAGCGTACCTGGCGAACGGCGATTTCTCTGAAAAATCAGACTAGCAGACACGGTTCTGCGCCGCGCTTTGGCCGCTCGCAGGCTTGTCGCATCCCACCGCCGGCTGTTACGGTTTTAAAGTCGGCTGAGGCATGGGGCGACGGCCCCTGACCATAAGCTTTAAGCACTTTCGGCCGGCACACGACGCCGCATTCGCGGTGCTCGGAAACAGGAGGAACCTCATGCGCAAGGGCTTACTATTGGCGACCGTGGCGGGTTTTGCCGCGCTCGTCGGAACTGGGTCGGTCAACGCCGCCGACAAGGTTAAGATCGGCGTCACCGCGACATTGGAAGGCACGTACACCGTTCTCGGCGAGGACGGCATGCGCGGCTACGATCTCGCGGTGGAAGCGCGCGGCGGCAAAGTCGCCGGCAAAGAGATCGAGACCATCGTCGGTGCGACGGATGCAAGTCCGGATTCTGCCGTTCGCGCCGCCAAGAAGCTCGTCGAGCAGGACAAGGTCGACATTCTAATTTCGCCGCTGTCCGGCTCGGAAGGCATCGCGATCCGCGATTACTCGAAGACCCAGCCGCAGATCACGGTGATGAACTCCGCGTCCGGCGCGCTGGAGACGACCTACGGCGATCCGTCGGCCGGCGTCACGCCGTCGCCGACCTTCTATCGCACCAACATGGATGGTGCGCAGTGGCAAGCCGGCCTCGGCGACTACGCCTACAATGTGAAGGGTTACAAGAAGATCGCGACGGTCGGCGAAGACTATTCCTTCGTCTATACCCAGGTGATGGGACTGACGGTCGAATTCTGCAAGGCCGGCGGCGAGATCACCAAGCGCTTCTGGGTGCCGCTCGGCACCAAGGACTTCGCCTCGGTTATCTCATCGCTGCCGGATGACGTCGACGCCATCTATCTCGGCCTCGGCGGCGCCGACGCGGTCAACTTCCTCAATCAGTATCAGCAGGCTGGCGGTCACGCGCACCTGCTCGGCGGCTCGATCATGGTCGACCAGACCGTGTTGTCGTCGAAAGGCAAGGCCAAGGATGCATTGATCGGCACCATCGCAGCGAGCGGCATGGCCGACAACGATCCGAACCCTAAGTGGCAGGCTTTCGTGAAGGCCTATCAGGCCCACGCCAAGACCGGCTTCTTCAAGAATGCGTTCGCCAGCCCGTCGCTGTTGGCGATCAACTACTACAACTCGGCCGACGCGGTGTTTAAAGCCTACGAGCAGGCTGGCGGCGACCTGTCCGACGGCAACAAGAAGTTCCGCGCTGCGCTGAACAAGATCGAGCTCGACGCGCCTAACGGCAAAATCACGCTCGACGAGAACCGTCAGGCGATCGGAACGAACTTCGTCACCGAAGTGGTCAAGGCCGACAACGGCGACTTGATCAGCAAGGTGGTGAAGGTCATCCCGAACGTGCAGGAGCGGCTCGGCTTCTCCAAGGCGGCCTTCGACAAGTTCGTGCCGCCGGGACGCGACAATCCGCCCTGCAAGAAGAGCTACGAGTAAAAGTTCGCGAATCGAAACTGCTGGTGGGCCGGCGCTCGCGCCGGCCCATTCTATTTCCGGTCATATTCCCGCAATGCGCTTCGAGCCGATAGCCGTCGGGGTCGACAACAAAGGCCGCATAGTAGCCGGGACCATAGTCGGCGCGCAGGCCCGGCGTGCCGTTGTCGCGGCCGTGGTTTTTGATCGCGGCGGCATGGAGCGCGTCCACACTGGCTGGCGTCGGCGCGGCGAAGCAAAAGTGCGGACCCGATTTCGCGTGAGGCACGACCGGGTGCGCTGTTTCGCTTTTCCAAAAGACAACGCTGTCTCGCCCATTGCCAAGCGATCCGGGACCTTCGCTCAGGCACCCGTAACCAAGCGGTTTCAATGCTGCATCGTAGAAGCGCTTGGCACGCGCCGTGTCAGCGACGCCTATGGAAACATGATCGATCATGGTTTGTTACTCCCTGCGGTTTAGAACGCAGTCCGCGGACAGGCGGCGCGCAAGAAAGTCGGCCTGAAGATGCCAGTCCTTTCCCCCATCGCGTGAGCGCTCGCCGGTCCAGCGAAATGAGTCGGCGGCAATTTCGGTAAAGCTCCAGCGCAGCGTGTCACCGGCGTCGTTGCTGCCGTATTGGACGATGTCATTGCCCTGCGCGCGGCCGATCTGCCGGGTGTAGAGCTGCCGCAGCGGATCGCTCCACAGAATGTGCCACGCATCGAGGGCCGGATCGTAGACGCGCAGCGTCGTGCCATAAAAAACGCCCGGCAGGATCCAGGCGTCCTGAATGGCGCGCCCCTCGAGCACCCAGCCGACGTGAATTTTGCCGGCGGCCTCGTGCCGGCTGCCGTCGTCGGGGTAAACCGTCGCCGCCATGGACCAGCTGCCGATGAAGCGGCCATAGAGCATCATTTTCTCGGCACGATCGGCGGCGGGGCCGCTGCTGTGAAGCGCGGTCACGAAACAATTCTCAGTCACTGCCGAAGCCTCTTTGCGCGTTCAAAATTGTCGCTATCTATTAATTCGCCGCGCTCCTGCGCCGCTTGGGAAAAATTGCTAAACTTCGCGCATGTCGCTGACCGCACATCATCTGGCTTCCGGTGCTGGCTGGCGCGTCGACGATGTCGTTTGCAGGTTCGGGCCGCGGCACCGCGCGTATGAGGAGCAGCACGAGGCCACCTGCGTCGCCGCGGTGACGAGCGGAACCTTCCGGTACCGGTCGTCGCTCGGGTCCGCGGTTTTGGCGCCGGGAGCGCTGCTGCTCGGCAATCGGCATCATCGTTTCGAATGCGGTCATGAGCACGCCGTCGGCGATCGCTGCATTGCGTTTCAGTTCACGCCTGAATTCCTTGAGCGAGTTGCGTCCGCGGTTTGTGGCGTGCGCAAGATTCTATTTGCCGTGCCGCGCCTGCCGCCACACCCGGCGTTGCTGCCAATGATCGCCGCGGCGGAAGCGGCGAGCGCTGACGGCGACGAGGCGGAATTCGAGGAATTGGCTTTGCGGCTTAGTGCCTCCGTTTTGACGGTCTTGGCGGACGCGAACAAAAGCCCATCCGCGCCATCGCGGCGTGACGAGCGCCGGATTACAAATGCCTTGCGCCAGATCGAGGCCCAATCGGAAGGAACGATTTCATTATCCGATCTTGCCGCCGCAGCGGCAATGAGCCCTTATCATTTCCTGCGCACCTTTCGTGCGATCGTCGACATGACGCCCTACCAATTCATTCTGTTGACTCGGTTGCGCGCCGCAGCGGTGCGGTTGCGGCAAACGTCAGACGGCGTCGCGGCGATTGCCTTTGCGGTCGGCTTTGGCGACCTGTCCACGTTCAATCGGCGCTTCCACCGATTAGTGGGGCTTAGCCCAAGTGCCTATCGCGCAGCGGTTCGCCGATAGTCACATTTTTTAAGGTTTTGCGCGCGGGCCTGCGACATTAGTTATGCCGGTGTTTGGCCCAAAACCGGGACTCGTTGTGACACTTCAGCCAAGGGTTGCGGTTTGTGCCGACCGGTGGGCGTTGCGCCTACAACAAACAAAACGCGGCTTGTTCGATAGTCGGACGAATGTCGGCATCGATGCCATGCGCAAGTAATGCTCGAAGTAATGCTTGCGCTTGATGCGAACGCGCAGCAAAATCCCGCCCGAGCCGATACGGTGATAAGAATGTCGGCCGTTACCCCCGACAGCGCTGCATTTTAAGTCTTCCAGCGTCGGCAGGGTCGAGTGACAGGGAGGTTCCAATGAGCGGTGCGCTGCGCTTCGACTTCATGCATTTCATGCCTTACGTGCACTTGCCGGAGAACCACAAAGAATTTCACTCGACCTGGGTCGACTTCCCCAACAAATTTTATGATCCGGAAAAGGGGCACGCGCTCTACAACCGTTACATCGTCGAACTCCTGCTCGCCGAAAAGGTCGGCTTCGACGCCGTTGTCGTCAACGAGCATCACAACACCGCCTACAGCATGATGGCGGCGCCGAACCTGATCGCCGCGGCGATCATCCCGCAAACCAAGAACGTGAAGATCTGCGTCTGGGGCACGCCGCCCAATCTCGAATATCCGAACCGGCTAGCCGAGGAATACGCCATGCTCGACGTGATGTCGCAGGGCCGTCTCGAGGTCGCGTTCCCGCTCGGCACCGGCATGGAATACTGGGCCAACCCGATCAGTCCGGCCACCGCGCGCGCGCGCTACCGGGAGTCGATCGACATCATTCTGCAAGCCTGGACGGCGGACGGCCCGACGACCTATTACGGCGACTTTTACACTTACCGCTACCTCAATCCGTGGCCGCGGCCTTATCAGAAGCCGCATCCGCCGTGCTACATCGTTGGCACCGGCAGCCCGGAGACGGTCGAGCTCGCGGCCAAGCATGGGTTCGGCTATTCCGCAGTGTTCGTCTCCAAGACGCGCGCGCTCGAGCTCAACCAGCAACTGCGCAAAAGCTCGGCGGAACACGGACACCCGGTGCGGCCGGAGCAGCTGCCTTTGCAGGTTATCACCTACGTCGCGGAGACCAAGGAAAAGGCGGAAGCGGAAGCGGTCGAGCACATCCGCTATTTCTTCGAGGATGCGCTGCGCACCACGCCGAACTTCCTTGCGCCGCCCGGTTATCTCTCGGTTGCCGAACTGAAGAAGCGCGCGGCGCTCGCCGACAAACTGCACGGCGGATTCAGCTTCGACAACGTCAATGAATCATTCTTCCTCGCCATCGGCACTGCCGATCAGGTAGTCGACCAGCTGGAAGAATGGGGCGGCGCCATGGGGACGAACCACTTCAATCTTCTCTGCGCGATCGGCAACATGCCGCATTGGAAGGTGGTGAAGAACCTGAGCTTGATCGGCCAAGACGTCATCCCGCGCATGCGCGCCAACGCCGCGGTCGAACGCCGCGTCGCCGCCGAGTGAAGGAGGAAGCCGATGTCCGCTCAAGCCTTCCCGCCGCAATTCAAGCGCGAAACGCACACCGTCAATGGTTTGAAGACCACCGTGCTCACCGCCGGCCGCGGCGAGCCGCTGGTCTTTTTTCACGGCGCAGGCCTCTGGCACGGCATCAATTTCGCTCTGCCGTGGACGGAGAAATTCCGCGTCATCCTCCCGATCCATCCCGGGTTTGACGAAGCCGACGACGATCCGGCGATGAACGAGATGCATGATTATGTCATGCATTATCTCGATCTGTTCGATGCGCTCGGCCTGGAGCAAGTCAACCTGGTTGGTTTCTCGCTCGGCGGCTTGATGGCCGCGAACTTCGCGGTGCAGGCCGGCCATCGGGTGAAGCGGCTGGTGCTGGTCGGTCCCGCCGGCCTGCGCGGCAAGGAGCGGCCCAAGGGCGACCTTTTCCTGCTGCCGCCCGAGGAAATTCCGTCGCTCCTGGTTTCGAACTTCGATGTGATCAAACCGTATCTACCGGACAATCCCAAGGACTTGGATTTCATGGGTGCGCGCTATCGCGAAGTCGGGACGCTGGCGCGGCTGTGGTGGGAGCATCCCTATGACACCAAACTGCCGCGCTATCTGCACCGGCTGACCATGCCGACATTGTTGGTCTGGGGCGAAGACGACAGGCTTCTGTCGGTGCAAAACGCCGAACTGTGGCGGGCGCATATTCCCAAGGTTGAGTTTCAGACCTTCAAGGGCGCCGGCCATCTGGTGCTTGACGAGAAGCGGGAGGCGGTCGACGCGGTGCAACGCTTCCTGTCTTGAAAGCGCCTACACTCGACGCGAGGCAGCGTCGGAAGGGGGTCGCGGTATCACCGAGGTAACCGCGAGCTTGTTATTTTTCAATTCGTTGCGCCGGTGAACGCCGTGCCGCGTTTGTGATTGTTGCTTTTGTTCCAGACTGTTAGTGTTGCGTATGGCGTACTTGCGCCAACTGAGAGCTGGGGGAAATGCACTATGGAAAATCTGAAAACCTACGCGGCCCCGTTGGGGCGTTTGTTCTTGTCGGCCCTCTTCATTTGGGCGGGGATCGGCAAGCTGATGGACCCGGCCGGTACAGCGGGATATTTCGCGCACGTCAATATCCCGGCGCCTGCCGTGCTGGTGTGGATCGTTCTGCTTGTCGAGATCATCGGCGGGTTGATGGTCCTCGTCGGCTTTAAGGCGCGCTGGGCCGCGCTGGTGCTGGCGATATTCTGCGTGATCACCGGCTTCGGCGTGCACCTGCCGGTCGGCGACTTGCCGAATATGACTCACTTCTACAAGAACATCGCTATTGCCGGCGGGCTGCTTTACGTCTTTTCGTTCGGCGCCGGCGTCTGGAGCGTCGACGGGCCGGGCAAGTAAAGGCCCGCAGGGGACGTTATTGGCACGATTCCGGGGCGGATATGGTTCCGCCCCGTTGACCGTGTTGACGGCGCCGCCTTCGACGATTCCGTAAGGATTGATCGCTATAGGCCTGTGTTTCGGGCGCTTCTCTGCGGCGTCCCCTACAGGCCGTTCGATGGTTGGTCCCAGCAAGAAATCGCCGCTCGACGATGAAGCCGCAGAGCGCCGCGTCGTGACGCGCATATCGCGCAACGCCAAGATCATCGTGCCGCATCGGAACCAAGTCGTTTTCTGTACGGTCGAGAACATCACCAATGGCGGCGCGTGTCTGAAACTCGCGACCACGTCCGGCGTCCCGCAGAGTTTCGATCTGACGTTCGAGCACGGCCGCACGCGCCGCTCATGCCGCGTGACGTGGCGCAC
>Ga0181531_10000412_pt1 | contig 28812 bp, 26 predicted proteins | sample PEATcosm2014_Bin_38_FD_119743 | JGI IMG/M metagenome (GOLD analysis project Ga0181531, IMG submission 119743) | Peatland microbial communities from MTU Mesocosm Facility, Houghton, MI, USA - PEATcosm2014_Bin11_10_metaG | ecosystem: Environmental > Terrestrial > Soil > Wetlands > Peat | place...
ATGAATTCCTCCAGCATGATGCCGCCCTGGGTGCGGACCAGATAAGTGCCGATGCAGAAATGCGGACCGGCGCCGAACACGATATGGCCTTCGAGATTGCGCGTGATATCGAGTTTTTCCGCGTCTTGCCATTTCTGCGGATCGCGCCAGGCGGCGGCCAGATTGACCAGGATCGCCTGCCCTTTGCGGATGGTCTGACCGGCGAATTCGATGTCCTCGGTGGCGAAACGGAAGATCGGCAGCTTGCCCGGTGAGCCCTGGCGCAGTGCCTCGATGATGGCGTTTTCCTGCAGCGCGGGGCGCTCCTGCAGCATGCGGTATTGCTCCGGATGGCTCAGTAATCCGCGCAACACGTAGGTGTGCAGATCGACCGCGGTATCGGCGCCGGCGGCGATCAGCGCCATGACCACGGCCAGGATGTCCCAGTCGTTCAGGCGATCGTCGGCGTCGCCGGCGCTGACCAGGGCCGCCAGGAAATCGTCGCTTGGGTAGGCGCGCGCGCGGCGGTCGGCGATCGCGCGCTTGAGATACGCGTAGCCTTCCAGCGAATCGTGCTGCGCCTCGGCGCGCTCTTCCGGACTCAGATTGATCCGCGTCGCCTTCACCACGCTGTTGGAGAACTTGATAAAGATCTGCTCGTCCTCGGGCGGCACGCCGACCATGCGGGCGATGGCGCGCGCCGGCAGGTTCGCGGCGATCGTTTCGTAGGCATCGAACTCCTCCGGCGCGCCGATCGCCTCGAAACAATCCACGATGAGGCCGCGGATGCGGTCGTCGATCTTGCTCATGACGTGGCGCGCGAACGCCGGCATGGTCAGCTTGCGCAGGCGCAGATGCCGCGCCGGCGGCACCGTGAACAGCGCGTGATCCATGACGATATCGAAATCGTCCTTCTCGGCCGCCGGTTTTTCCGGCGGCGCGTATTCCCAGTGGCGGAAATTCGGCGAGAAGCGCAAATCCATCATCATTTTCAGGCACAGATCGTGGCTGCTGACCACCCACATGCCCATGTCGCGATGGAACGCCACCGGGTGCTCCAGCACCAGCCGCCGCCAGGTCTCGCCCGGGTCGCGGATGAATTCCGGCGCCATCGGGTTGAAAATGGAGAGGTCGATTTCCGCCCGATGGCTGGCGAGCCCGGTATCCGGCATGGTGGTTCTCCTCCTCTGCGCGGCCGCTGCGTGGGCCGCCGCGCGTGTTTTCCTAGAGCCCGATCACGAAAGCATATTGGCTGGTGATTGTCATCGACCGAACCGGGCCGGCGATTTGCACGTCGCCGACCTGGAACAGGCTGTCGCGCTCATAGTGGCCGGGATAGCTCTTGGGCGGCCCGTCATTCACCGACACGGCCAGGGTATCGGCCTTGCCCTGCGACTTGCTGCCGATATCGAGCAGACCGAAGCGGAAGCGCATCCCATCCACCGGCTTGGCGAAATGAACGGTCAGGGTATCGCCGCCATTCCCCCCGCTATCCTCGAGCATGCGGCCGCCGATGCCGGGGAACAGCGGCCCGCTATCCTGCACGGTGAACCCGCCGAACTTGTCGGTGCTGGAGGCGAGCGTGGCCGTATTGCCGGCAAACGTGACCATGGCCGGTGTGTGGTCGAACGACGCGCCGATGCCGCCGAAGACAGGGCTCTGCGCCCGGGCCGGCAGGGCGGTAAGGAAGCCGAACAGCACCCAGATCGCGCCTTTTCCGCACGCACTCCGCAAAGTGATCGCCCCCCGGCGCAAGCCCCTGCCCGCCCGTGTCGGAGTTTAACCCTTACGCGGCGCGCATAGGCAACCGGTGGCGGCCGCCGGACGCGCCTATTGCAATGGTAGCGGCGCCACCGCCCCGCCCTTGTTCCACAGCGCGTTTACACCGCGCGGCAGATTGAACGGCGTCCCCGGGCCCACCGAACGATCAAAAACCTCGCCATAATTGCCCACCGCCTCGATCACGCGACGCGACCAGTCATGCGCCAGGCCGAGCCCCTGCGCGGTCGCCCAATCCTCGCCCAGCAGGCGCTGCACGCGCGGGTCCTCACTGTGCGGCGCGCTCCCCGCCGAGGCCTGCGTCACGCCGAGGAACTCCGCCTGCTGCAACGCGCTGATCGTGTAATCGACAATCGCGGCGAGGCGCGCATCGCCGGCATCCACGGCGACCGTCGCCGGCACCAGGGTCAGCAGGTCCGGCAGCAACACGTAGTCGTGCGCATTGCGGAAGGTCGACCGTGCTTCGGCGAGCTTGGAGAGCAACGCGCTGCTGACCTGGCAATGCCGATCCATGATCGCGGCATCCATTTCGCCTTCCTCCTGAAACGGAAACGGCACCGGCCGCACCCGCAGCGCCGCGAGCGTGCTGAGGACAATGGCGTCGTTATCGGTGCCGTCGATATAACAGAGCTTGTGGCCGGCAATGTCGGCGACGGTGCGAATGCCCTCGGCGCGATGCACCATGAAACCCTGGCCGTCCAGGAAGAACGGCACGCTGAACCGCACGCCGTCCCGCGCGGCGGCCCCGGCATTGGGCGTAACGCCGGCAACGATGTCGCTCTTTCCGCGCAGCAGGCCAGCCAAACCTTCCGGTTCGGAATTGTAAGATTGTAGGTCAAAACGATCTGGCGCGCCGAGCAGCGCCGTGGCGACGGCGCGGCACATTTCCGCGTCCAGCGGCGCCAGGCTGGCGTGCAGATCGCTCTTGTTCCAGTCTAGCGGCTCGGCGATCGCACCGCACTTGAGGCGGCCCGCCGCGAGGATGTGGTCGACCACGCTGCCTGCATGGGCCGGGGTATGCCCGATGAGAAATGCTGTCATGAGCAAGACAGCGAAACGTAATTTGAAGATCATCGAAGCCTCATGCGGAGGAAGGCAAAGTCAAGAAAGGCCAGGGCTCTGCCCTGGACCCGCTGGGGCCGGAGGCCCCAGACCCCATTCATTAAGAAGCTTTTGAGGAAACAGCATTGAAAACGGGCGGGGGCAACCGCCCCCGCCCGCCCTAAAATACGCTGCCGGCTAAAATCAGGGTGTCCAGGGGCTGGTTACATTGCCGCCCAGGATCGTTTGCTCCAGATACGGATTGCCCGGGGAAACCGTCGGGCGCGGATCGAAATCCTGCGGCGGCGGGTCGCTTTCGCGCCCAACGCCATACCCATTCGGATAGTCCGTCGGTGTAATGGCCAAGGTCGAGCAGCCGGCGCCGCCATAGTGCGGCAGCGACTTCACGGTGCCGGCAGCGATGGTAAACAGGCTGGCCGGCAACGGGGCGATGTTGCCGAGCAGCCGGTCGTTGTCGAACGCCTCGGTCAGATCGCCGACATCCTTGCCGTCGTTCGGCCCCAGCGCCGTTTGCGGCGCGCCGCTCGGGCTGTTCATCGCCGGGTTCGCCGCGCCCATCGCCCGGCCGAGCTTTTCGTCCGGCAGGTCGGAGAGCGGCGTCAGCCCGAACATTTCGTTGATGAAGCGCACGATGGAGCCGTGTTCGCTATAGACGTGGCTGACCGTGTGCGCCGCGGTATACGGCGACAGCACGATCGTCGGGATGCGCGGACCGCCGGACATCGGCTGCCCGTCCGCGCCCCAGTTGCGGATCGCTTCCGGCGCGTGGTCGTAGAATCCATCGCTCTCATCGTAGCTGATGATGATCGCGCTCTGCGACCAATACGGGCTGTTGACGATCGCGTTCACCGAATCGGCCACCATGGCCTCGGAAATCTGGCTGTCCGAATAGGTGCCGTGGTCGTCGTTGCCGGAGAACGTGGTGCGCACCGCGGGGCTCGGGTCGGCGGTCACCAGGCCGTCATTGTTGTAGTAGCCGCCACGCACATAGAACACGCCGCCATTCGCCGGCAGCGCCTGGTTGGCGACATCGGTGTAGAACTGCGCCAGGCCGTGCATGTTGGCGAGCTCGGCCGGATTGTCCCCGAGATAGCCGAAATATTGCGGCCCGTTATGGTGCACGATGTAGGATTCATGCGGTGTGCTGGCCGGGAACGTATCGGCGACCACCTGGCCATCGAACGGCTCAGGCCCGAAACCCTGCTGGTACCAGCCCCAGGAAACGGCCGGGTTGTGCGCCGCGATTTTCGTGATGTCGTGCTGCACGTCCACCAGATCCAGCACCGGGTGCTGATCCTGCGCCACGATGCCGCCGATCTGGCTGCCCATGAACGACAGCGGCAACGAGGCGTAGGTCAGATTCAATTGCGGATTGGCGTAAGCCGTCATCGCGCCCTTCAGCGCGACGACCGCGTTCGCCGTGTAGCTGGCGTAAGCGGGATCGGTGGTCGCCGGCGCGGGGCAGGACAAATTGTTGTAGGTGCCGGCGCCGGCACCGGTGTTGGGCACCGCGCAGGTCGCGAAACCGGCCTCGTCGGGGCCATAGGGCGGCTTGCCGGCATAAGTATCGGTGCCACTGCCAGCGAACGGCGCGCTGTCGGTTTCATTCGGCACCGTATAGGCCGCCGTGTTGCTCCCTGTCGTGCTCGGGTGCAGCGCCCATTGCGTCGCACCGCTCTGCGCCGAAATCATCGCGATCGCGTTCGGCGTGGAGGGCCCAATGACGGTCTGGTGCAGGTTGTCGAATAGCGAGCCGACATCGGCGTAATGCCACAGGAACGGAATGGTATCGCAATCCACGTGCGCCATCACCACCTCGCCCTTCTGCTTGGTCGAAAGCGAAGGATTGCTGGTCGGCGGCATGTGCGTCGTGGTTGAAACGATCGACGCCACGGTGGATGCATCGCCGGAATAGGCGAGCCCTTCCTGGTCCAGCGCATAGCCGTCGTTCAGCGGTTGCGATTTCGTCTCGAGATCGGCATGCAGATCGTTGATGTAGCCGGTATGCGAATGATCGACCGAGTAGATGCTCTCGGGGTACAGCGACACCGCGGCCCCATTCACGTCGACGATGGTGCGCGGCACCAGGAAGGGCGTGATTGCGCTGTAGCTGCCGTCGATGTTGCGGATGTTCTGGGTAAAGCTTTCGGTCTGGTTGGCGGGCTGCGCCGCGGGATCGGTCGGATCGGCGTGCGTAAAGGTGCTGTACAGGCCGTTGGCACCCGGATAGGTTCCGAAATACACATCAAAACTGCGATTTTCCTGGAACAGCACAAAAACGTATTTCACCTTGGTGCGCAGCAGCGCGATCTTCTGGGCTACGGTCAATTTCGTCTGATCGGACGGGAAGCGGCCATACTGCGCGCCCAGCGTGCCGTTTGAGGTCGCCAGCGTCAGCGCCGGCTCCCTGGCTACCGCGACCGTGTTCGCGAACATGCCCAGCAACGCCAATGCGGCGCTGGTCGTCTTCAATGCCTGTTTCCTGCTCATGTGCGGTCGAATCCCCTCGCGTTCCATTGGGCGCACGCCGCGCCCCGGCCCCTGCGAAGGCCGCCCGGGCCGCCCGCAGGATCGCCGTGCTTCCTAGAAGAAGGTTCTTGAGCGCGCCATGCGGCGGGCCGATCGCCGCGCCAAAATCACGTTGTATATCAATGGGTTCATCAATTCGTCACGAAACCTAAACCAAGACTTCCGCAAACTGTCATGCACACTGCCAGCTGCGCTTCGGGGTTTCTCGCCAACCGCGCCCGCGCGCGGTAGCCTGCCACCCTCCCCCGCGGGCACACTGAAAACATGCCGGACGCAAGCGGCCTGCACACCGTCGCCACCCCGCCCCGCCGCCACCGAAGCTGGGTCAGCCCGCTGCTGCGCCGCGTGCTGCTGGTCAATGTCGTGCCGCTCGCGCTGCTGTTCGCGACATTGCTCTACCTCGACCAGTATCAGGATGGCCTGCTGGAAGCCGAGGTCTCCGCGCTGCGTGAGCAGGCCCGCATCTATGCCGGCGCGCTCGGCGAATCGGCCGTGCGCGTCACCGACCCGAACAACCCCGTGCTGGTGCCCGAACTCGCGCGCCCGCTGCTGCATCGCCTGACCGACCCGACGCCGAACGCCGGCGCCAAGCTCTATGGCCCGGACGGCACGCTGATCGCCGACAGCCGGGTGCGCGCCGGCCCCGGCGGCGCCGTGAGTACCGAACCGTTGCCGGCCGCGGCCGACCGCGGTGCGCTCAGCCCGCTGATCGGCCGCATCTACGATTGGGTCTTGGCGTTGCTGCCGCACCGCCGCGGCACCTCGGTGGAGGTGGAGACCGGCCCGGCCGCCGCCGACTGGCAGCCCGATGTGCGCGAGCAGATCCGGCTTTCCAGCAGCACCGACAGTCACGAAATGGATCCCTACATTCGCCGCATGCAGGACGGGCGGCTGCTGGTGACCGTTGCCGAACCGGTGCAGCGCGACCGCCACAATGTCGGCATCGTGCTGCTGACCCGCGACGCCCGCGAAGTCGATGACAGCCTGTTCTCCGTGCGCATTTCCATCCTGGGCCTGTTTACACTGGCGCTGGTGCTGACGGTGGCGCTGAGCTGGTACCTGTCGCTCACCATCGCGCGTCCGATCCTGCGCCTGGCCGAAGCGGCCCAGGATATGGGCGGCGGCCACGGCCGCACCGGCGCGGTCCCGGCCGCCCTGCTGCGGCGCCGCGACGAAGTCGGCGAACTCGGCCAGGCACTCGCCGCGAGTGCCAGCGCCCTTTGGCAGCGCATGGATGCGATCGAACGTTTCGCCGCCGACGTCGCGCACGAAATCAAGAACCCGCTGAGCTCGATCCGCAGCGCGATCGACACCATCAAGCGCGTCGAGGAACCGCGCCATCAGGCGCGCCTGCTCGCCATCATCCAGGACGACGTGGTGCGGCTGGACCGCCTGATCAGCGACATCAGCGACGCCAGCCGCGTCGACGCCGAACTCTCGCGCACCCCCACGGAGCCGGTGGACGTGGTCGGGCTGCTGCACGCCCTGGCCGAAATCGGCGAGGCGACCCGCGCCGAGGGCGATCCGCCGATCGTGCTCGATCTGCCCGCGACACCGCTTTACGTGCCCGCGGTGGAAGGGCGCCTGGTGCAGGTGCTGCGCAACCTGATCGGCAATGCGGAAAGCTTCTCCCCGCCCGGCGGCCGCGTGTTCCTGCGCGCCCGCGAAACCGGTTCGATGGTGGAAATATCGGTCGAGGACGAAGGGCCCGGTATTCCCGACGCGAACCTGGAGCACGTGTTCGATCGTTTCTACTCGGAGCGCCCGGTTGGCGAGAAGTTCGGCAAGCATAGTGGGCTCGGGTTGTCGATCAGCCGCCAGATCGTCGAGGCGTTGCGGGGGCGGATTGGCGCGGAGAACCGGCGCGATGAGAGCGGCAATATTATTGGCGCGCGGTTTGTGGTGCGGTTGCCTAAGGCTTAGGCAAGGCCAGGGGCTCTGCCCCTGGACCCCGCTGGGGCCGGCGGCCCCAGACCCCCATTAGCGCTGCGCGGCTTTTCCTTGTTTTTCGGCGAAGCCAACAAATAACATGGATTTTCGGCTTCGCCGTTTCCCCAAACGATTCCTAATGAATGGGGTCTGGGGCCGTCGTGCGTAGCACGCCAAGGCGTGACGGCCCCAGCGGGTCCAGGGCAGAGCCCTGGCCTTCCTTGATGTGTTAATCTCTACGCCAGTTGGCATCAGGCGGCTACCGCGCGCCGCACGATCTCATCGATATGCAGCCCGGCCACGTCCACGAACGGGAAGCACGGCGGCTGCTCGGCATAGAACGACGACAGGTCCGTGCCGGCAAGCACGATAGCCTGCGCGCCCCGCTCGGTCAGATCGCGGGCGGTCCGCTCGAGGAAGGCCACCTCGGTGGGCGTCCCGCGCTTTCCGAACAGCGCGATATCGTTGTACATTGCGTGCACGGCATCGAGAACCGGCGGTTCCAGCCGAACCACCCTGTCCATGGCAATGCTGCCGTAAGCGTCCGTGTTCATTACGGCCCGGTTGCCGAAGATCGCCACCCGCTCGATGCCCGCCGCCGCGAGCCCTGCCGTAATGCACCCCAGCACGTCCACCACCGGCCCGTGCGCCACCCGCGCGATCTCCTCGATCGCCAGGTGCGGCGCGACGGCGGTCACGGCCACAAAGTCGGCGCCGGCATCGAACAACTCATTGGCGAGCGTGCCCAGATATTCCCCCAGGCCCACTCTGTCCCCGCTGCTGACGAACGCTAGAACCCTGTTCAGGTCGGCGTGGCTCAGCACCAGCTTCAGCGGCCGGCTCTCCGCTGCATAGCGCTTAGCGATCTGCTCGTAGTAGAAAACGCCCGCCCGGAACGCGACGCCGCCGATCAGCCCGATTTTCTTCGTCGTTGTTTCTGGACCACGTTCCCCTATCGAAATCGCTTCTGTCACGGTCAATATTCCTTGAGCAGCGTCCGACAGACCCGTCGCGTACTATCGGAATTCTTGGGAAGTCATAGCAAAATCGGTTCATGGTCCGCGGGTAGGCCACGCCGAGAGTCGCTAACTGCTGCCAATCAAAACACCGCACGCGAACACCAGAGCGCCGCCGAACATGACCTGCACGGTCGCGTTGAGCGGATTCGTATCCATGTATTTCCAACGGATCCAGGAAATCACCGCGAGTTCGACCGCGACAACGACCCCGGCGACGCTCGTCGCGGTCCAGAATGCGGCAATCAGAAACGGCAGCGTGTGGCCGATGCCGCCCAGCGTCGTCATCAGGCCCGTGATCAGCCCACGTAGCCAAGGCGTGCCGCGGCCGGAGATCTTGCCATCGTCGGAGAGGGCCTCCGCGAAACCCATGGAAATGCCGGCGCCCAGGCTGGCGGCAAGGCCGACGAGAAACGCATTCCAGCTCTGGTGCGTCGCAAACGCGGCAGCAAACACCGGCGCCAGGGTGCTGACCGAGCCGTCCATGAGCCCGACCAGACCAGGCTGCACAATCTGCAGCACGAAGCGGCGCCGCGCGCTCGCATCCTCTTCCTCGCGCTTGCCGCCGGCGAGGTGCTTTTCCTCGATATCCTCCGCGGTGCGCTCGTGGCCTTCCTCTACCGCGGCGAGGTCGCCGAGCAGTTTGCGGATTGCCGCGTCGGTGCTGCGTTCGGCGGCATGGCGATAAAATCGGCTGCTCTCGATCTCCATCTGCCGGGCGGACTGGCGGACTGTGTCGATGCCGAGCGTCTGGATCTGCCAGGTTGGCCGCCTGGTCGTGAAGCCGCGGACGTCCTGGCGGCGAACCAGCGGAATGTGGCTGCCGAATTTTTGCACATAAAGGTCGATCAGGCTGCGCCGGTGCTCGTTTTCCTCCGCCGACATCTCCTCGAAAATCTTGGCGCTTTCCGGGTAGTCCTGGTGCAGCCGGTCGGCGAAGTCGGCGTAGATGCGGCCATCCTCCTCTTCGGCGCTGATGGCCAGGGCGAGAACTTCTTTCTCGGTCAGGTCGTCGATCGTGCGCATCGGCGTTTAACTAAGGGCTGGGCGGGCGCCGTCAACCCAGTTTGGTAATGATGCGATTGCCTCGCAATTTCAGCCCGAAGCCTCACAGTTGGGTTCTTGGCTGGCTTCGCCGTTGCCCCCGACGATCCTAAAGAATGGGGTCTGGGGCCTCCGGCCCCAGCGGGGTCCAGGGGCAGAGCCCCGGCCTTCCTAATGCCTGAAATGGCGCATCCCGGTCAGCACCATGGCAATACCGGCGCGGTCCGCCGCCTCGATCACCTCGTTGTCGCGCATCGAGCCGCCGGGCTGGATCACCGCGGTCGCCCCGGCGGCCACGGCCGCCTCCAGGCCATCGGCGAACGGGAAGAACGCATCGCTGGCCACCACGCTGCCTTCGGTGAGGGGCCGGTCCGCGCCGGCGGCGCGGGCGGCCTCGGCGCCCTTCCAGGCGGCGATGCGCGCGCTATCCACGCGGCTCATCTGGCCCGCCCCGATGCCGACGGTGGCGCCGTCCCGCGCATAAACAATCGCGTTGCTCTTGACGTGCTTGCAGACGCGGAAAGCGAACAGCAGGTCGGCGAGTTCCGCCGCGGTGGGCGCGCGCTTGGTAACCACCTGCAGGTCCGCCGCGTTCACGCGGCCCGCATCGCGGTCCTGGGCCAGAAAACCGCCGGCGACGCTGCGGATCGTGAGGCCCGCCGCCGCCGGATCGGGCACGCCGCCGGTCAGCAGCAAACGCAAATTCCTTCGCCGCGTCAGCAGGTGCCGCGCCGCCTCCGTTGCCTCCGGCGCCACGATCACTTCCGTGAAGATCGCAGCCATTTTCTCCGCTGCCGTTTCGTCGAGCACCCGGTTCACGGCGACGATACCGCCGTAAGCGGAAACCGGATCGCACCGCAGGGCCAGGTCCCAGGCGCTGGCAAGATCGTGCGATGACGCCACCCCGCACGGATTGGCGTGTTTCACGATCACCACGGTTGGCGCCTCGAACTCGGCGACGCATTCGAAGGCGGCGTCGGTGTCGTTGATGTTGTTATACGAGAGCTCGCGCCCCTGCACCTGGCGTGCCGTGGCAACCCCCGCGCGGGTGCCGTTGATGTAGAAGGCGGCGTGCTGGTGCGGATTTTCACCGTAACGAAGCGTCTGGTGCCGGCGCCCCGCGAGCGTGAGGCGCTCAGGGAATTTGTCGTCGTTTTGCGCCGCGAACCAGGCGGCGATCGCGGCATCATACGCGGCGGTGCGCGCAAAAGCCTCGCCGGCCAGGCGGCGCCGCAGCGCCTGGCTGGTGCCGCCATGCGCCGCCAGCTCGGTCAGCACCGCATCGTAATGGGCGGGCTCTGTCAGCACGCTAACGAAATCATGATTCTTCGCCGCCGCGCGGATCAGCGCCGGCCCGCCGATGTCGATGTTCTCGACGCACGCTTCCCGGCTGGCGCCGGAGGCGGCCGTCGCCTCGAACGGGTACAAATTGACCGCGACCAGGTCGATCGGCGCGATGCCGTGCTGCTCCATTTGCGCGACGTGCTCGGGCAGGTCGCGGCGGCCCAGAATGCCGCCGTGGATCCGCGGCACCAGCGTCTTCACCCGCCCGTCGAGGATTTCCGGAAAGCCGGTGTGGTCGGAGACCTCGCGCACCGGCACACCGCCCTCGCGCAGCGCGCGCGCCGAGCCGCCGGTGGAGAGGATCTCCACCCCGCGCGCCGCCAGCGCCTGGGCGAACGGCACCAGGCCGGTCTTGTCGGAAACCGAAATCAGCGCGCGGCGGACCGGTTGGATCATGCGGGGCTCCCTGTCGCCGAGCGCCTTACGGCGTGAACGGCGCAAACGCCAGGGGCCTGCCCTGTCCCCCGGGGAGAACCAAAGCAAATGAACAAAAGTTTTTGCTTCTTTTTTCAAAAAGAAGTTCTTTTTTGAAAAAAAAGAACCAAAAAACTTTGATTCATTTGGCATTCAGTCCGGTCGAGGCGTTCGACTCAACGGCCCTGCCAGCATGGCGACCCCGGCGGCCGCCCCCTTGGCAAACCCCTTCCGCCCCCCAATCTACCATCCGCCTGGATGGCATATGGATGGCGAAACCGGATGACACCCCCCCTCCTCGACCCGCGCCCCAAAACCGCCGACAGCGAAAAAATCACCATCAACCTGGGCTTCGTCGATCTCGGCCACGTCGACCTCATGGTGCGGGACGGTTTCTACGCAAACCGCACGGACTTCATCCGCACCGCCATCCGCAACCAGCTCGACCGCCACGCCGACGTGCTGCGCCAGTCCACCGCCCGCAAGACCCTCGACCTCGGCCTGCGCCACTACACCGCCGCCGAACTGCAAGCGGCCGGCGCGCGCGGCGAAATGCTGCGGATCAACGTGCTCGGCCTTGTAACAATCGCGCCGGACGTCAGCCCGGAACTCGCCCGCGCCACGATCGCCTCGGTCACCGTGCTCGGCGCCCTGCACGCCAGCCCCGCGGTCCGCGCCGCCCTCGCCGATCGCACCCACTAAGCCGGAGTCCCCCGCCAGTGCCGCATACGCTCGCAAATGTCCTGCAACACGCCACGCGCCTGACGAAGTCCGGCGGCCTCGCCGAGGCCACCGCATCGTTACGCCGCCTGCTTGGCGCGCCACCGCTCGCGTTCCGCCCCGCCGCCGCACCCGAAACATCCCCGTCAGTGCGCGATCTTCTCGGCCGCCTCGCCCAACCCGCCCGCACGCCGGCAGTACCCGACAAAGCGCGGTTCCTGTCAGCGACGTTCACCAGCCATTTGGGCACGCTCAGCTACAAACTCTACGTCCCCGCCGCCTATCGCGGCCGCCCGGTTCCCCTGATCGTCATGCTGCACGGCTGCACGCAGACGCCCGACGATTTTGCCGCCGGCACCCGCATGAACGAAATGGCCGGGCTCCACGGCTGCCTCGTTGCCTACCCGGCGCAAACCGCCACCGCGAACCCGCAACGCTGCTGGAACTGGTTTTCGCAGTCGCACCAGCAGCGCGACACCGGCGAGCCCGCCCTGATCGCCGGCATCACCCGCGCCATCGTCGATCAGTACGCGATTGATCCAACCCGCATCTACATCGCCGGCCTCTCCGCCGGCGGCGCCACCGCCGCGATCCTGGCCGAAACGTACCCGGATCTATACGCCGCCGCCGGCGTCCATTCTGGCCTTCCCTGCGGCGCCGCGCGCGACCTGCCAGGGGCCTTCGCCGCCATGCAGCGCGGCGGAACACCCGCCGCGCGCCCCACGCCGCAACGCCAGGTCCCCACCATCATCTTCCACGGCGACCGCGACAGCACGGTCAACCCCCGCAACGCGACCGCGCTCGCCGCCCAGGCGGGCCAACACACAACCCTCACCGAGCACACTGAAACAGGCCGCGTCCCCGGCGGCCACGCTTACACCCGTATCCTGCACGCCGACCCACGCGGCCGCACCCTGATCGAGCATTGGCAAATACACGGCGCCGCGCACGCTTGGTCCGGCGGCCACCCGTCCGGCACCTACACCGACCCGCGCGGCCCCGACGCCACAAGCGAAATGCTCCGCTTCTTCCTCGAAAATCCGCAAACTGCGTAATGAAAAAAGGCCAGGGCTCTGCCCTGGACCGGTCGCGCCGGGGCGCGCGGCGCACGACGGGGCCGTAGGCCCCAGACCCCATTTATTTGGCGAACAGCCGGGTCGTTGCCGAAATTTTGCAGCATTTCGATGACCCACCCCGCACCGCCGCCGCAGCGTCTAACGAGAAAGGCTCCCGGACACACGCGTATCGATTACGAGCGCCAACCCAAACCCAGCCTACCTTATCGCCTCGCCGACAGGGCGGCTCGCCCATGGTCTACCACCGGCACTCTTGACGCTTCCACGGATAATACGGAGAATACAAACAATCCGTTTTTCCCGCTCAGAGGCCGCCATGGCTCAAACGACCGCCCTAGAATTCCAGCGCAATTTCGGCGAGTTCCAGCACCAGGCGCGGCGCGAGCCGGTGGAAATCACCCGCCATGGGCGGCGCGAACTGGTGTTGATGTCGGCCGACCACTACGACTGGCTGATGGCAGCGGCCCGGCGAACCCACCGCACGGCCAACGCCGCATCAATCGTGGTCGATGCCGTGCGCCGCGCGGAAATGGACCCGCACCATGCAGCACTCGACGAGCTGTTGAAGTAGCGCCGCCGCGGTGCCGCTCCCGGAGCCGAGGCCCGGCCTGGTTTTTCGTTACGACTACCTGTGGTTCCGCCAAGCGGCAAAGTCCCGGCGCACGGCGATAAATTCGTGCCAACGGAAACCCACCGCGCCGCATCGCCCTGGGGCCGCCTCCAAACGGGATATGAAGGCGCTTTTTCACCCGCAACAAGCAGTGCGCCCGGCCAAGCGCCGATGAAAAAGCCCCGCCGCAGGGGGCTGCAGCGGGGCATGGCGTTGGCTGGCGATAGAGGTGGCCGGCTTTCCCAACGCCCCCGCAACTGCATCTGCTTGCCACCGCGGCTATGCTATCATGATATGATATGCTCGGGAGGCCAGTATTTCCGACCAGCACGCACTTGAATTCCTCCTGGCCTTCGATGGCCGGGTTCACTATTTCGCAGGAGGCTACTGGCTAAAATTCGAAATCAAGCGCGCGCCTGCAACCCCCCAACCGGCCGCACGGCCTGCGCTACGCCTTCACCCTGCACAGCCCCGAAGGCAAACGCCTCATGGGCTTCGATAACGCCCACACCGTGCCGCCGCGCGGATCGCGCTTCCGCAAGCCGCTTGCCGCGCACGACCATTGGCACCGCACCGGCGACGATGAGGGCCGGCCCTACCCATTCACCACCGCCGATCAACTGCTGGTGGACTTTCAAACCGAGGTCGAGCGCGTGCTCGCCGCGCTCGGCATAGATGTAACCGTGGTTGCCGAGGGCGACACCGCGCACAGGAGGCCATCTTGAAAATACAGCCCATGAACAGCCTGATCGGCGAAATGCGCGCCGTGGCGCGCGGCGAGATCGCCGCCCCCGCCGACGCCGCCGCCCCGAGCGTCGAGTCCGCCGAGGCTCTTCTGCGGCTGCTGACCCCCGACAACCGCCGCCTGCTGCGCACGATCCGCGATTGCAAACCGCAATCGGTCGCGGCGCTGGCGCGCCTCACCAATCGCGCCGGCCCGAACCTGCTGCGCACCCTGAACAAGCTGGAAGCTTTTGGCCTGCTGGAAATGCGCATGGTGGCCCGCCGCCGCGTGCCCACCGCGACCGCCGTCACCCTGCGCCTGGAAATCGACCCCTACACCATGGCCGACCGCATCGAAGCCACCCCCATCCACGGCTGACTCGCGCGCCGAACGGCAAGCTCGCGCGCCCAACCCTCAACTAAGAAAAATTTCCATATTGTGAAAAATATCCTTGACACGCGCCGCCAGCGGGGTCAACGTAGGCCCCGCCATGCACACACCACACAGAATCCTACGCGCCGACGCCGAAGACCTCGAGCGCACCCCTCCCGAGCTCACCCAACGTGAGCAGGAGCGCGACGACCGCATTCTCACCCTCGGCCAGGGCATCATGGCCCGCCGCGGCAGCCACGCGCTCACCATGAGCGGCCTCGCCCAAGCCCTGCGCATCGGCGCCGGCACGCTGCGCCGCCACTTCGTCGATCTCGACGCGTTGCTCGCCGCCCTGCTGCACCGTCACCTCCGCGACATCGTCCGCGCCCTCGCCGAAATCCCGCAGGACGCACCAAACCGCCCGCAAAAACTGCGCGCCGCCTACCTCGCCTTCACCCGCTCCGACCTCGGCGGCCTCACCGAAGCCCACCTGCTCCTGGTCCGCGACCGCCACCTGCTGCCCGAGGACCTGCTCACCCCCATCGAGCGCAGGCGCCAAGCGATCGGCGATAGGCTCGCCCCCGGCCAGGCCGAGGCAGCGCTCGGCCTGCTGGACATGCCCTGCCTCGACGCCCCCCGCATCGAGGCCGCCCTGGCCGCGATCGTCGCGGTCCCCCCGGACCAGGCCCGGTCCGCTGCCAGCCCCGCCCCAACGCCCCCAGCGCGCCCGCAACCGGCGCGCGCCCCCTTCCCCGGGCGCCCCAAATCTCCGCCGCCAAACCTCGCCACCCAAAGGTCGGCGAAACTGCTCGATAACCTCGCCCGCCTCAGCCGCGACCTGCACAACGCCACCAGCCTGGCGCCCCCTCAGTTCCGCCCACCCATCGCGGCCACGCCGCAAATCCACTCCTCGGCGTAACCGCGCGGCGTCCGCACCGCGGATTGCACCGAACGCCAATTTCCATCCGGCGGAGGCCGCGCCATAACCTCCCCCACTGCCCACCCGCCGGTAAAACGGGCCAACCAGGCAGCACGCAGGGGAGAAAACAAAATGACCATCGCACGACGTCTGGGCGCCGAGTTCTTCGGCACCTTCTGGCTCACCTTTGCCGGCTGCGGCAGCGCCGTACTGGCCGCCGCCTTTCCCGATCTCGGCATCGGTTTCGCCGGCGTCGCCCTCGCCTTCGGCCTCACCGTCCTCACCATGGCCTATGCCGTCGGCCACATCTCCGGCGGCCACTTCAACCCGGCCGTCACCATCGGCGTCTGGGCCGGCGGACGCTTCAAACTCGCCGAGGTGCCCGGCTACATCGCCGCCCAACTGGTCGGCGCCATCGCCGCCGCCGCCGTGCTCTATCTGATCGCCACCGGCAAACCGGATTTCGATCCCGGCCGCTTCGCCGCCAACGGCTACGGCGACCTCAGCCCCGGCAACTACAACCTGGTCTCCTGCTTCCTCATGGAAGTCGTCGCCACCTTCTTCTTCCTGTTCATCATCCTCGGCGCCACCTCCAAACGCGCCCCCGCCGGCTTCGCGCCCATCCCGATCGGCCTCGCCCTCACAATCATCCACTTGCTCTCCATCCCGGTCACCAACACCTCGGTGAACCCGGCCCGCAGCACCGGCCCGGCCCTGTTCGCCGGCACCGAATACGTCAACCAACTCTGGCTGTTCTGGGCCGCCCCCATCATCGGCGCCCTCATCGCCGGCGTCGTGTCGCGGCTGTTGCAGGACGAGGAAGGGTAGGAAGGCCAAGGGGGCTCTGCCCCCCTGGACCCCCCGCTGGGGCCGGGGGCCCCAGACCCCCATTCATTAGGTCAGGGAACAGGGAGGGGGGCGACACGCACTTCCCCACACACTCGCAGCCCCCCTCCCTGTTCCCTGACCTATTAAGCGGGGTCTGGGGCCTACGGCCCCAGCGGGGGTCCAGGGGGCAGAGCCCCTTGGCCTTCTTCTACCTTCTCGCGCCCCGCAACAAACGCGATTTGACACCTACGGAGCGCCATGCCAAAGGCGCCGCCCTTCACTGATCCGCCGGAAACAAGGGCGCCCATGGCCAAGCCTGAACTCGGACTGAAGCGCATTTGTGTTGCGTGTGGCGCGAAGTTTTTCGATTTGATGAAGGTGCCCGCGGTCTGCCCGAAATGCGCCACGGAGCAGCCTGCCGAGCAGCCGCGCCCGCGCCGCGGCGGCAATCCGGTGGAGGAGAAGCGGGTGAAGAAGCCCGCGGTTGCTGACGAGGCGGACGCCGAGATCGAGGTTGAGACGGTCGACGACGAGGCCGAGGAAGGCGTGCTGGAGGACACCAGCGACCTCGATGACGATGCCGATGCCATTGGCGGCGATATCGAGGTCGAGCCCGACGCCGAGGAGCCGGAGCGGTAGCCGCCGCCCGGGCAACGTTCTTGCCGCGGGTGGCAGCGGGCCGTATCTGACCCCGATGCGTAGGCCCCTGTTTTGTGCCGTTCTGGCAGTTTCCGCCGGCAGCCTGGCGGCGCCGGCGCACCATGCCGCGCATAGCTGGTCGCCGGTCATGATCGGCACGTTCGGCGACTGGAAGGCGGCATATCATCCGGAGGCCGGCGCTAAGGTGTGTTACGCCTACACCTTCGCCAAATCCTCGCGCCCGACCTTCCGCGGCCGCGGCGATGTGGTGCTGACCATTGCGCAGCGCCCGCACGAGCGCGACAGCGTGGCCGTCAGCGTCGGCTACGCGGTGCTGCCTCATGCCGGCGCGAGCGTCACCGCGAACGGCCAAAAGCTGCATTTCTACCTGGAGGGCCGCTCCGCCTTCGCCCCGCACGGCGCCGAGGCGATCGCTGCCTTCGGCGGCGGCCGCGAGGCGGTCGGCCGATTTCCGGGACCCCGCGGCCTCACTCTGGTAGACACTTTCAGCCTGAACGGATTCGCCGCCGCCTACGCCGCCTCGCTGAAGGAATGCCCCAAACCATGAACGCGGAGCTCACCGCCGCCGAGCGTGACCGCATCCTCGCCAAGGCGGCCTTGTTCAACCCGCCCCCGCCGGTCACCGCGGACGGACGCCGCGACCTGGTCGGCATGAGCCGCGAGGAACTCGCCGCCGAGCTCGCCGCCATCGGCGAGGCTCCGTTCCGCGTCAAACAGCTATGGCACTGGATCTACCACCAGGGCGCCACCGATTTTGCCCGCATGACCAGCATCGCGAAACCGTTTCAGGCCAGGCTGGCGGAACAATTCGTTATCGGCCGCCCCGAAGCCGCCACCGTGCAAACCTCCACCGACGACACGCGCAAGTGGCTGTTTCGGTTCCGAGACGGCCAGCAGGTGGAAACCGTCTACATCCCCGACCCCACCGAGGACCGTGGCGCGCTCTGCATCAGCAGCCAGGTCGGCTGCACGCTCTCCTGCCGCTTCTGCCACACCGGCACGCAAACCCTTGTGCGCAATCTGGGTGCCGCGGAGATCGTCGGCCAGTTCATGGCCGCGCGCGATGCCTACGGGGAGTGGCCCAGCCCGAAAGGCGAAACCCCGCGCCTGCTCTCCACCATTGTGCTGATGGGCATGGGCGAGCCGCTCTACAATTACGAGAACGTGGCGAAAGCCATGAAGATCGTCATGGACAACGAAGGCATCGCCCTCTCGCGCCGCCGCATCACGCTCTCCACCAGCGGCGTCGTGCCGATCATGGACCGCGCCGGCGCCGAACTTGGCGTCAACCTGGCCGTCTCCCTGCACGCCGTGCGCGACGAGTTACGTGATGAACTGGTGCCGCTGAACCGCAAATACCCGATCGCCGAATTGCTGGCCGCCTGCCGCCGCTACCCCGGCGCCAGCAACGCCCGCCGCATCACCTTCGAATACGTGATGTTGCGCGGCATCAACGACACCGAGGCCGACGCACGCGAACTCGTCCGCCTGATCGCCGGCATGCCCGCGAAGGTGAATCTGATTCCCTTCAACCCCTGGCCCGGCAGCACGTTCGAACCGAGCAGCGGCAACGCCCTGCACCGTTTCGCCAAAATCGTCATGGACGCGGGGTATGCGAGTCCGATCCGCACGCCGCGCGGGCGGGATATCCTGGCGGCTTGCGGGCAGTTGAAGACAGACACAGAGAAAAGAAGGCCAGGGGCTCTGCCCCTGGACCCCGCTGGGGCCGTAGGCCCCAGACCCCATTTTATTGGTTCCGAATCCGGCACCGGCCGCGAGCTAAACGTCAAATTGTAACAAGTGCCGCCAGCTTCGCTCGCACCTGCGCCGCGATAGCAGCGGGCACGGCAGCCCCGGCATACCGCACCGGCCGCGCCAGCGTATCGATGCTGCGAACATGGCTGAGCAATATTTCGCCGCTCACCGGCAACCCCTCCGGCAAAACCACGCTGGAGGGAAACGGTCGAATCTTCGACGTAATGGGGCAAACGATCGCCAGCCCGGTGGCCTCGGTAAAAATCGCAGCCGAAATCACCAGCGCGGGCCGCCGCCCGCCTTGCTCCAGCCCCACCGACGGGTCGAAATCCGTCCACACAAGGTCGCCGGGCGCGGGCCGGTAGGGCACGCTCATTCAGCAACGCCTTCCCGCCCGACATCGGGCCCCCAATCGAAAGCGTCCGCGTAAAGCGCCCGCCATTCCGCGGCGCTCCGCCCCCGGAACAGTTCCGCGGCGCTAAGGCGCGGCGCGGCGGGCCGTATAATGACCGCATCGGCCCGCGCCTCGATCTCGACCGCGTCCCCGTCGGCTAGTCGCGCCGTCGCGGCCACATCGCCAGGTATGCGGACGGCCAGGCTGTTGCCCCATTTTCCAAGCGTGGCATTCGGCATGACACTGCCTCATTCGGATATTCAATGGATATCCGGCTAAGGCCCGAATGTCAAGCGGCCAAAACCGCCAGCGCCCCACTCGACTGTTGCTTCCCTTTCAATCCACGGAAACGACAACCTTGCCGATCTGCTCGTTGCTCTCCAAGAACCGATGCGCATCCACGATCTTCTCGAACGGAAAAACCTTGGCGATCACCGGCTTCAACTTGCCGCTCGCCAGCCCATCCAGCACGTAGGCCTTGCCCGCCGCCATCCGTTCCGGATTGTTGACGACCTCGAACAGCGAGTAGCCGCGCACGCTCAGGCCATTGCCGATGGCGGCGAACAGCGGAAATGGCGTCTCCGACAAGGCCAGCGCGCCGTACAAAATAATGGTCCCGCAATAAGACACCGCTTGCGCCAAGGTTTCCACGCCCTTGCCGGCGACCGGGTCGAACACGATCCGCGCGCCCTTTTCGCCCGTGATACGCTTCACCTCCGCGACCAGATCCTGTTCCTCCGTCGCGATCACGTGCTGTGCGCCGTGGCCCAGCAGCGCATCGCGCTTGGCACTTGTCCGCGTCGTGGCAATCGAAACCGCGCCGGCCGCATTTACGATCTGTATGGCGGCAAGCCCGACCGATGACGACGCAGCTGTAATGATCACCGCGTCTCCCGGGCCGACCCGCATCACGTCGACAAGCGCGCCGTAAGCGGTCATGTACTGCATCCAGATCGAAGCCGCCTCCTCCCAGGACAGGTTGGCCGGATGTTTTGCGGCCGCCGTCGCCGGAACGATCGCGTGGTCGCCGTAAACCCCGTACTGGTTCATCGAGAAGCTCGGTATGACGGAAACACGGTCGCCGATCGCGAACCCGGTGACACCGTCGCCGATCGCCTCCACCGTGCCCGCGGCCTCGTAGCCGAGCCTGGCCGGCAGCACCGGCGGCTCCAGATACATGCCGGATCGAAACATGGCTTCCGCGCGGTTGAGGCCCAGCGCATGCACCCGCAGGCGTAGCTCACCTGGCCCCGGTGCGCCAACCTCGATTTCGTCGATCTGCAGCACTTCGGGACCACCGGTTTTATGAAACCGAACTACGCGCGCCATTGCCTGCTCCCGTCGAGGTTATTCGGGATGAGATAGGGCATCCCGGGCCTCGGGCAAGACGGCGCGCCACGGATATCGGTGTCAACCGCGACCCATAAAATGCGATGTGGGGACTAGTCCCGAGCCAGGGCTGGTGTTACCCCGACGGCGCGCCGGTTCGCGCCGGCTGCGGCCGGGGGGGAGTGCACCATGTCCGTGATCGACTGGGCCGGAGCGCATAGCGGCAACTGGACCTATGCCAGTGATTGGGCCGGCGGTGTCGTGCCGGGCATCGACGACACCGCGGTCATCGATGCCAGCGGCGGCAAGTACAGTATCGACATAACGACCGCGGTGACCGTCGGCGGTCTTGAGCTGGAGTGCGCCACGGCGACGCTCAAGCTCAGCTCCAGCCTTGCGTCGCCGGACATCGCGCTGCAGGCCGGCATCCTGGATCTCGACGCGGCCACGCTGTCCGGCACGGTGGCCTGCACGGGTGGGGTGCTCGAAATTGGCGTCGGCGTTACCAGCGTGCTCAACGACGTCACATGGCAGGGCACGCTGGACCCGACCTACCTCTCACCCGGCGGGCACAAATCCTACGGCACACTGGTCATCAACAATGGACTGACGCTCACCGGCGCCGGCGGTGTCGGCCCCGGCAGCGCGACATTCACCGGCCCGGTTGTCTTCAATGACATCGCAACGCTCGACAATGCCACCATTACGCTGCCGTACCTCGACTTCACCAACAGCGCTACCCTGACCCTCGGCACCGGCCTCACCCTCAACGCCGACGGGGTCGGATCGAGCGGACAAACCATTATCAACGATGGCGTGGTGAATTCCAACATCGACGGCGGAACATTCATCAACAATGGCACGCTGAGTGCGAGCAACATCGGCGCAGGCGCCTTCACCAACAACGGCACGGTCTACCTGACCTCATACCTCACGCAGCTGGATTCCGGGTCGTTTACCAACAACGGCGCCATCATCGTCAATAGCGGGCAGGGGCTGATATTGGCGCAAGCCGATCTGCCCACCGAAGGCGCCACCGGCAGCATCGTGCTGAACGGCGGCGCGCTGATATACCAGGCTCCGTTCGGCGAGACGATTACCACCTCGCAGTTGCTCGCCCTTTACGGCGCCGAGAACATTACCAACACCGGCGCCAATGGGTTCGACGTTCTGACTACCAATATGTATGGGCAGACCGCATCGAGCACGCTGAACAACGCCGGCGCCACGCTCGATTTCGGCATCGGCACCACGGTCGGCACACTCGCCTCGCCCGGCGGTGAAATCGATGGCGGCACACTGGTTTTCAGCGGCGCCGGCCCGGTCTGCAACAATCAATCGGTGTGGAGCCTCAACGACCTTACCCTGCAATCCGCCGCCCCGACGCTCACGCTCGGCAATGTGTATTTTGTCGATGTAACGCTCTCCGGCCCCACCACGCTCGATGTGGGCGGTTCGGGGTCCGGTGGCCTGGTCAACATCATGGGCGGCACGCTCAGTGGCGTCGGAACCCTGAATGTCGACGGCCCAGGCGGCATAATTCTTACCGATGTTGATATAACAGGGGTCGGGGATTCCGGTCAGATCGCGATCGCCGTCGCCACCGGCGAGGTCCTTCAACTGACGCAGCAGAATACGGCCGGTTATTCGATCGATCTGACTGGCGGTACTCTGCTGTTCGAGTCTATCGACAACGCCACCATCAACGTGGATGCGAGCGCCGTTGCGTCCAATTTCTCCGCCGGAACGCTGGGCCAGGGCATGCAGGTGAATGTTGCCGGCGGCGCGACACTGGTGCTGGACGGCGGCAACGTAAATGCCGGCACGATTACCGTCAGCGGCGGCACGCTGGACGTGTTGCTTTCGGGCCTGACGAATACCGGCTCGATTTCCGTCGACGATGGCACGCTCATTCTGCAGGGCGCCCTAACAGTCGCATCGCTCTCCGCCATTTCCCACCCGGGCAGCCAGGAAGTGGTGAGCGGCACGCTCGACCTCGGCGGCCATATCGTTACGCCAGGCGTCGGCGACGTACCGCTTTTCACCTTGGGTGGCGGGACGATCGACGATGGAACATTGAAGATCGCGCGTGGGCAAGGCCTTGTCTGCACCGGGGCCGCCAGCATCAACACCACGCTGATCAACAACGGCAGCATCACTACCACCGGCGCCGGCCAATATAGCCCGATCACCGTGATCAATGGCGCGATCTCCGGGCTCGGAACCATTGCGATCGGCGCGGCCGGCGACGTCTACGGCCGCCTCGATCTCGGGAACACCGTCGCCACCGGACAAACGCTGAGCTTCCTGGGAGGTTCCGATATCCTGCAATTCGACAACAGCACCGCCTATAACGGCTTTGCCGGCACGCTGGCCGGCTTCGCGGTCGGCGACGCGCTCGCGTTCCCGACGTCCTACAATGATTCCGGCGTCTACGGCGCGGCCTTTTTCGGCAAATCGATCTTCATCGAATTCAAGGACGGCCACAGCATCGATCTGGCGACCACCACGGCACTCACCGGAACACTCACCGAGGGCGCGGTGAACGGCATCGACAGCATCATCTATACATCAAACACATTGGCCATTCAGGACTGGTCCGCGTGCGGCCTTGAATCGCAATTTCATAACGATCCGGCAACCGGCCGTTGCGAGTTCGTGCGGAGCCTGGCGGGTCCGGACCATATCCCGGTCGAGTGGTATCTCCCGCATCTGCCTGCGTGAGCGCCTTGCGGCGCTGGCCTGCTACTGGATCAGCGTGCCCGTCTCGATGCAGCCGGCGGGGTCCACGCCGCCGAACAGGATGGTCGTTGCAATACCTTTTACGACCGCCTTGTAATAGGCATGGAAAACGAACAGCCCAATCGTCAGCGTGGTGTCGGTATAGTTGTACGGCTCGACGGTTGAAACACTGGTCTCCGTGCCGTATGTGTTCGATGGCGTGATCGTATCCTCGAAGCCGGTGATCGTCAGTGCCTTGGTGCTGAGTTTAAACGACGCCTGCCCGTATTCCACGGTCGTCGATGGACCTGATCCGCTCAGACAGCTCTTGTTCAATTGCATGGCGTAGGCGCCCTGCACATTTACGCCGGCATGCGCGGAGCCTGTCGCCGCTGCCAGGATCGCCGTCGAAGCGGCAACCAACACGATCCGCGTCATGCTTTGTCTCCCTGTGATTGGTCGCATGCTTTGGCGTCAGGAACAAAAGTTCCTAAAAAAGAACAGAAGAAAGCACTTCTTTTTGAAAAAAGAAGCAAAAACTTTTGTTCATTGGTTGCCTGGCCTTACTCCGCGGCCCGCAGCGACGGCTCGGGTTGCTTTATCGTTCCGTAGGCTAGCGACGCCAGCTCCATGTCGCTGCTGGGCTCCGCCACCAGTGGTTGCCGTGTCACGATCTCGGCCGCCACCAGTGCCGAGTGGTCGTTCTTCTGCTCCAGGCGCCATTGCGCGGCCTCGGCCAGGATCGCGGCCTGGGTTACCCGCGCCATGGCCTGCGCGATCCGGCGGCCCTCGGGCTCCTCGGGCGCCAACACCAATGGTCGCAGCTTGGTCAATGCGCCCTCGATGCGCGGCGTAATCGGCGCCAGCGCCGGGTGCGTGATGCCGGCGAGGCGCCGCTCGATGTCGAGCGTCCAAGCCTGACCCAGGGCGCGATCGGCGAGCGCGCGCAATACGTCATGCGCCAGAACGTTCGTGGTGCCTTCCCAGATCGTATGCACGTGCACGTTGCGGAACAATCGCGGCAGCCCGGTATCCTCGATGTAGCCGGCGCCGCCAAAACTCTCGATCAGCTCACTGCTGCCCCAAATGCCCTGCCGCGCGCAGGACAATTTTGTCAGTGGCGTCAGCAGGCGGGCCCAGGCGCTATCGCCGCCGTGTTCGGCGCGGCCGAGGGCGGCGGCGGTTTCGAAGCATAGGCCCAGCATCGCCTCGTATTCCGCCGCGATCTGCGCGAGCCAGGCGGTATGCATCGGATGCGTGTGCAGCTTGGCACCGAACACCTCGCGCTTGCCGGCGTAGTCGCGCGCCAGGGCCAGCAGGTGGCCGACGGACGCGGGGCCCGCCAAGGCCGCCCACAGGCGGGCGATGTTCAGCAGCGAGGCGATTTTGGCTACCCCGCGGCCGAGGCCGCCGACCGGGTAGGCCAGCGTGGCGGACAAATCGAGTTCGGCGGTGGGCAGGGCCTTGGTACCCATCTTCTCCTTGAGCCGGCGCACCTGGATGGCGTTCCAATGCCCGTCCGGCCGGCGCAACTCGAGCAAGAACAGCGAAAGCCCGGCGCTGCCTTCGGGCGCGCCCTCGGGCCGCGCCAGTGCCAGGGCCATGTTCGCCGATGTCGCGCTGGTGAAATATTTGCTGCCGGACAACAAAGCCGCGCCGTCCGGCAGCATGTGCGCGGTGGTTTCGGTGCGGCTTACGTCCGAGCCGCCTTGCTTTTCGGTCATCCACTGCCCGCTGGTCCAGCCGCCGTGGCGCGCCGTGAGCAGCGGCAGGTAGCGCGCCGCCAGCGCCGGATCGTGTTTCCGCAGCAGCCAGGCCGCGCCGTCCGACATCGTCAACGGGCAGCTCGCGACGGCCGAGACGGGATCGAAGAGGTTGATCAGCCCGGCCTGCACGACGCGGGTATGGGCGCCATAGGGTGCTTCGTAGGGCAGCGCGACCAGGCCTTCCTGCTGCCCGATCGCCACCAGCCGATCGAAGGCGGGGCTGCTCTCGATGCGGTCGACCCGGCTGCCCCAGGCATCGAACGGCGTCAGGCGCGGTGGGGTGGCCTCCGCCTGATCGGCGAGGTTGGGCAGCTCCGCGATCGCGCGTTCGCCCAGGCGATCGAGCGAGGGCGCCGCGGCGGCGAAGATATCGGGCGGCAGCAGCCGCTCCAAGGTCAGGCGCAGCGTTCGGTCGGTGCGGAACCGGTTGACGGGCTGTGGGGCGTCCTGGACGAATTCTGACATTGTGCTGGTCTCGATGGACGTTCGCAGAGTCGGCGCCTAGCGTGAAAACCTCGTAGCAATTCGCGGAATATTCAACCTTAGATTTGGCGCCGCGCCAGCAGTGCCAGCGCTTGGTCGGCCCACTCACGGGTCATCGTGCCGGCCGGCGCCGCGCGCGCCAGTTTTGCCGCCTGGCCGGCCCAGAGGTTGATGAAATCGGCGGAGCCGTGCGGTTCCGTCGCGGCCCGCAGCGGTGCCAGCGCGGCGCCGGCCAGCGGAAAGGCGGGGGCGTCCACGGAGAGCGGGCCGAGTTCGCGCACCAGGCGGTTGACGATGCCGCGCGCGGGGCGGCCGGTGAAAACATTGGTCACCACGGTGGCGTCGTCGCCGGCGGTGCGCAGCGCGGCCAGATGCGGGGCGGGAATTTTGGCTTCCGGGGAGAGCAGGTAGGCAGTGCCGATCTGCACGGCGTCGGCGCCGAGGGCGAAGGCGGCGACGATGCCGCGGGCGTCCGCGATGCCGCCGGCGGCGATCACCGGCACGCGCACGGCGTCGGCGATTTGCGGCACCAGGGCGAAGGTGCCGACCTGGCGGGCCATGTCGTCCGAGAGGAAGTTTCCGCGATGGCCGCCGGCTTCGAGGCCCATGGCGATGACCGCGTCGGCGCCGTTGGCTTCGAGCCAGCATGCTTCTGCCACGGTCGTTGCGGACGCAATGATTTTTGCGTTTGCCGCGCGAACGCGGTCGAGCAGCGCGGGTGGCGGCAGACCGAAATGAAAGCTGGTGACCGCGGGGCGGTATTCCTCGACGATCGCGCAAAGGCCGGCGTCGAACGGGGTGCGGCCGGCGGCGGGCGGGGCTGCTTCGGGATCGAGGCCGAGCTCAGCATAGTACGGCGCGAGCCGGGCGCGCCAGGCATTTAGACGCGCCGGGTCCGGTTGCGGTAGGGCGTGGCAGAAGAAATTGACGTTAATCGGCTTGGTAGTGCGCTGTCGGACTGTATCGAGTGCCGCGCGGAGTTGCGGGGGGCTGTATTGCGCGGAGGGGAGCGAGCCGAGGCCGCCAGCCTCGCTGACCGCAACAACCATTTCGGGGGTAGTAGCGCCCGCCATAGGCGCCTGGATAATCGGCAATTCAATGCCGAAAAGGTCTTGGATTCTGCTTGCCGGCCAACCTGGCATTATGAATGGGGGTCTGGGGCCTCAGGCCCCAGCGGGGGTCCAGGGGGCAGAGCCCCTTGGCCTTCTTTTGTCGGTAGTTTGACTCTTACGCGCCTGATGCGCCGGGCGTCCGCCTCCAGCACACGGAACTCCATACCTGAAGGATGGCTAATCACCTCGCCGCGCGCCGGCACGCGGCCGGCCAACGTGAATACCAGGCCGCCCACCGTATCGATATCCGCCTCGCGTTCCTCCTCCGTTTGGATTGCGCCGAAGCGGTGTTCGAAATCCTCGACTTTGAGGCGCGCATCGATGTCCAGCGTGCCGTCGGCGCGGTCCACCACCATCGGCAGGTCGGGTTCGTCGTGCTCGTCGGCGATGTCGCCGGTGATCGTTTCGACCAGGTCCTCGATCGTCAGCAGCCCGTCGATGCCGCCATATTCGTCGACCACCAGGGCGAGGTGCATGCGGTTCACGCGCATTTGCAGCAAAAGGTCCAGCACCGGGATTTGCGGCGCCACCAGCAGCGGCTTGCGCAGAATGGCTTCCAGGGAGAATTGTTCCGGTTTGCCGACGTAGGCGAACACGTCCTTGATGTGCACCATGCCGGCGATCGCATCGAGCTGCTCGCGATAGACCGGCATGCGCGAATGGCCTTCGCGGCGGATCAGTTCGAGCGCCTGTTCCAAGGTCAGATCGATCGGCATGGCGACGATGTCGGCGCGCGGGATCATGATGTCGTCGGCGGTGATGCCGCGCAGGCGCAGCACGTTGGCGATCAGGATGCGCTCCTCGCGATCCAGCTCCGGCACGTTGCCGCCATCGCCGGCGGCACCGGCCGCCTCGGCCACCAGCTCGGCGATGCTTTCGCGCACGCCGTGCTCCTGCCGGCGGCGCACGCGGCTGCCGAGAATGCCGCCGATGCGGGTCAGCAGGGTCGGGGCGGTGGCTTCGCTCATCTTCGCTTCCAGGGATTGGGCACGCCGATGCGGTGCAGGATGCGTGCCTCCGCCATCTCCATGCGCCTTGCCTCGGCAGGGTGATGATGGTCATGGCCGCGCAGATGCAACGCACCGTGCACGACCAGGTGGGCCAGATGGTGCGCGGGCTTGCGGCCCGCGGCCAGCGCCTCGCGCCGCACGGTTTCCAGCGCGAGCACGATGTCGCCGCCGGCGAAGCCGCGCATGGGTTCGAAGGTGAGCACGTTGGTGGGCTTGTTGCGGCGGCGGTGGCGGGCGTTCAGGCGTTTTACGGCGCGGTCCGACGACAACACGACGGTGCCCGCACCGCCGGCGGCCAGGGCAGCGCGCGCGGCAACGCGAACGGCACCAAACACCAATCGATGCCAGCCGGCCGCTTCTACCAAAACATAGGAAGAAGGCCAGGGGCTCTGCCCCTGGACCCCGCTGGGGCCGTAGGCCCCAGACCCCGATTCTTTTGGCTCCGCCGGAGCTGAGGGCCCCGGCGGACTAGTTCGGTCAGGCGCCATCGTTCTCCCGGGAATGCTCCCGTGCCGCCGCTGCGCGCTGATCATAGGCGTCGACGATGCGCGCTACCAGCGTGTGACGCACCACGTCGCGGGTGCCGAAGCGCGTGAAGCCGATGCCGGCCACGCCTTCCAGCGTTTCTACCGCGTCGCGCAGGCCGCTGCGCACACCCGGCGGCAAATCGATCTGCGTCAGGTCGCCGGTAATCACCATGCGGGTGCCCTCGCCCATGCGAGTCAAAAACATCTTCATCTGCGCCTCGGTGGTGTTCTGCGCCTCGTCGAGGATCACGAAGGCATGCGCGAGCGTGCGGCCGCGCATGAAGGCCAAAGGGGCCACCTCGATTTCGCCGTTGCCGAGGCGGCGCAGCACCTGATCGACCGGCATCATGTCGTGCAGCGCGTCGTACAGGGGCCGCAGATAGGGATCGATCTTTTCCTTGAGGTCGCCGGGCAGGAAGCCGAGGCGCTCGCCGGCCTCCACCGCGGGGCGGCACAGCACGATGCGCTCCACGCGGCCGGCCATCAGCATGGCCACGGCCTGGGCGACCGCCAGGTAGGTCTTGCCGGTGCCGGCCGGGCCGAGCGCGAAGACCATTTCGTGGCGCTGCAAGGCCTCCATGTAGGCCATCTGGCCCGGGCTGCGGGGGCCGACCGCGCCGCGCCTTGTGCGAATGGCGGGCAGGTCCGAGAGCGGCAGGCGGGGATCGTCGTCGGCCGCGCTGCGCAGGCGGATCACCGCGTCCACGTCG
>Ga0181531_10000417_pt1 | contig 28736 bp, 27 predicted proteins | sample PEATcosm2014_Bin_38_FD_119743 | JGI IMG/M metagenome (GOLD analysis project Ga0181531, IMG submission 119743) | Peatland microbial communities from MTU Mesocosm Facility, Houghton, MI, USA - PEATcosm2014_Bin11_10_metaG | ecosystem: Environmental > Terrestrial > Soil > Wetlands > Peat | place...
ACGAGTCCATATGAGTCTCGAAGGGCTCAATTGCCACGCGGGCAAGCAGGAGTTGCACCGGGCGGCCTCCGCTGCCGGAAAGAGCGAGACGCTCGAAGCCTACGCGCGCGATTACCCGCTCGGTCCACACGATCAGCCGCAGAGCATGTGCCCGGCCTTCGGATCGCTGCGGGTGGGGCTGCGCATGCGGCGCACCGCCACGCTGCTGAGCGGCTCGGCCTGCTGCGTCTACGGGCTGACCTTCACCTCTCACTTCTATGGCGCGCGCCGCACGGTCGGCTACGTGCCCTTCAATTCCGAGACGCTGGTTACCGGCAAGCTGTTCGAGGATATCCGCGAGTCGGTGCTGTCGATGGCCGATCCGAAGCTCTACGATGCCATCGTCATCATCAATCTGTGCGTGCCGACGGCCTCGGGTGTGCCGCTGCAGATCCTGCCCAAGCAGGTCAATGGTGTGCGCATCATCGGCATTGACGTTCCCGGCTTCGGGGTGCCCACGCATGCCGAAGCCAAGGATGTGCTGGTCGGCGCGATGTTGCGCTATGCCCGCACCGAGGCGGAGCAGGGACCGGTGCAGGCGCCGCGCGGCGCGCGTGCCGAGCGTCCCACCGTGGCGCTGCTGGGCGAGATGTTTCCGGCCGACCCGGTCGGCATCGGCATGCTGCTCGAACCGCTTGGGCTGGCAGCGGGCCCCGCAGTGCCAACGCGCGAATGGCGCGAGCTGTATGCCGCCCTCGACAGTCCGATCGCCGCGGCGATCCATCCTTTCTATACCGCCGCGATACGCGAATTCTCGGCCGCCGGCCGTGCCATCATCGGCTCGGCGCCGGTGGGCTACGAGGGTACCGCCGCCTGGCTCGAGGCCATCGGCGCGCTGGCCGGCGTACGGGCTGAATCGATCGGCGCCGCCAAGAACAGATTCCTGCCGGCCATTCGCGCCGCGCTCGATGCTGCGCCGATCAACGGGCGCATCACGGTGTCCGGCTATGAGGGTTCCGAGCTGATCGTCGCGCGGCTGCTGATCGAGAGTGGCGCCAGCGTTCCCTACGTGGGTACCGCCTGTCCGCGCACGCCCTGGTCGGAGCTCGATCGCGCCTGGCTCGAGGCCCACGGTGCGCGCGTGCAATACCGCGCCTCGCTGGAACAGGACCAGGCGGCCGTCCAGGAATTTGCCCCGGATCTTGCCATCGGCACCACCCCGGTGGTGCAGGCGGCCAAGCAGCAGGCGATCCCCTCGATGTATTTCACCAACCTGATTTCGGCCCGCCCGCTGATGAGTGTCGCAGGCGCGGGCTCGCTGGCGCAGGTCATCAATGCCGCGCTCGGCAATCGCTCCCGGTTCGAGGAGTTCAAGTCCTTCTTCGGCGACACCGGCAGCGGCTATGCCAGCGGCGTCTGGGAACAGCAGCCGAAGGATCGTCCCGAGTTTCGCGCGCAATTCAGCAAGCAGCTGGCCCGGCAGGCGGTGCGCTCGACCGCCGAGGATGGCATCTGATGCTGGTGCTCGATCACGATCGCGCTGGCGGTTACTGGGGGGCGGTGTATGCGTTCACCGCCATCAAGGGGCTGCAGGTGATCATCGATGGGCCGGTGGGCTGCGAGAATCTCCCCGTCACCTCGGTCCTGCATTACACCGACGCGCTGCCGCCGCACGAGTTGCCGATCGTCGTCACCGGTCTGTCGGAAGATGAACTCGGACAGCACGGCACCGAAGGGGCGATGCGCCGGGCGCACCGCACACTGGATCCGCAGCAGCCGAGCGTCGTGGTCACCGGCTCGATCGCGGAGATGATTGGTGGCGGTGTCACGCCGGAAGGCACCAGCATCCAGCGATTTCTGCCGCGCACCATCGATGAGGATCAGTGGCAGAGCGCCAATCGGGCGATCTACTGGCTCTGGACACAGTACGGCAAGAAGCGCGTGACGCCGCCCAAGGCACGCGCCCCCGGCCAGAAGCCGCGCGTCAACATCATTGGTCCGATCTACGGTTACTTCAACACCTGGTCGGACCTCGCCGAGATCCGCCGCTTGATCGAGGGCATCGGCGCCGAAGTCAACATGGTGTTCCCGCTCGGCAGCCACATTGCCGATGTGCCCAAACTGCTGGATGCGGAAGTCAACGTCTGCATGTTCCGCGAATTTGGCCGCATGCTGTGCGAGGCACTCGAGCGGCCCTACCTGCAGGCGCCGATCGGCCTTCACAGCACCACGCGCTTTCTGCGCAAGCTCGGGGAGCTGCTCGGAATCGATCCGGAGCCCTTCATCGAGCAGGAGAAGCACACCACCATCAAGCCGCTGTGGGACCTGTGGCGCTCGGTGACGCAGGATTTCTTCGGCACCGCGAGTTTCGCGATCGTTGCCACCGAGACCCATGCACGCGGCATCCGCAACTTCCTCGAGCGCGACATGGGGATGCCCTGCGCCTTCAGTATCTCGCGCCGCGCGGGCGTCAAACCCGATAACGCGGAAGTGCGACGGCTGCTGCGCGAGAAGCCGCCGCTGATCGTGTTCGGCAGTTACAACGAACGCATGTACCTGGCTGAGTCGGGCGCGCGCAGTATTTTCATCCCCGCCTCGTTTCCAGGCGCCATCGTCCGGCGTCATACCGGCACGCCCTTCATGGGATACAGCGGCGCCACCTACCTCGTGCAGGAGGTCTGCAATGCGCTGTTCGACGCGCTATTCAACATTCTTCCGCTGGGGAGCGATCTGGATCGTGTGGACCCCACGCCCGCCCGCCTCCACCGGGAGCTCGAGTGGAGCGAGGCGGCCAAGGCGCTCCTCGATCGCGCGCTCGAGGCCGAGCCTGTCCTGGTGCGCATATCGGCGGCCAAGCGGCTGCGCGATGCAGTCGAGCACGCCGCGCGCATGGCGGGCGAGTCGCAGGTGAGCCTGGAGCGGCTGCGCAGCTGCCCGCAGGTACGCGAGTTCTCGGAGGCAACGACGTGATTTCAGTTCGGCAAGGCGTGGAGTCGGAGTCTGTGCTACGGCGCGGCGATGACGGCGCGCTCCGGAATCCATCCGACGACGGGATGGAGTGGCGACCGTGGCGGCAACTGCCGGCGCGGGTTTCTGGCCGCGTGGGTCGACGCGGTGATGGCCTGACGGCCTGTGTACGGAGGTTCTATGGCTGACGATAGACGGACCTCGCTTTCCGGATTGACGGAAGGAGAGGCGAGGGAGTTCCACAAGATTTTCGTGACGAGCTTTTTGATCTTCACGGCTATCGCTGTGGTCGCCCATATTCTGGTCTGGCAGTGGCGTCCCTGGCTCTGACGGGTACGACCGCTGCCCGTCTCCAGGGTAGAAATGCAAAAGGAGTATGAAAAATGTGGCGGATTTGGCTGCTGTTCGATCCACGCAGAGCATTGATCGCTTTGTTTACGTTCCTGTTCGTGCTGGCGCTGGTGATTCATTTCATCCTGCTCAGCACCGACCGGTTCAACTGGCTAAAGGGACATGCGGGCGCGCCGACTGCAAGCGTGCAACAAATGTCCTCGCTGCCGGCGGCGGTGGGGTCGAACTCCCAATAGTACGGAATGGGAGAGTTGACGGCGGCGAACGGGGTTCGGAGATATCTGATGCCACCGTTCGCTGCCGAAGACTCTCGAGGATGAGGAGCCCGCAATGTCGATGCTCAGTTTCGAAAGAAAATACCGCGTTCGCGGCGGCACACTGATCGGCGGCGATCTGTTCGACTTCTGGGTCGGACCGTTCTACGTCGGATTCTTTGGTGTGACGACCATCTTCTTCTCGCTGGTCGGAATTGCGCTGCTCGCCTACGGTGCGGCCATTGGTCCGACCTGGAACTTATGGCGCATCAATATTGCGCCACCGGACCTGAGTTACGGACTCGGGCTGGCGCCGCTGGCGCACGGCGGCATATGGCAAGTGGTGACCGTCTGTGCCGTGGGCGCGTTCGTGTCCTGGGCGCTGCGCGAGGTGGAAATTTGCCGCAAGCTCGGCATCGGCTATCACGTGCCCTTCGCCTTCGGCTTCGCCATCCTGGCGTACGTGACGCTGGTGGTGATCCGACCGCTGCTTCTGGGCGCCTGGGGTAATGGTTTCCCCTACGGCATCCTGAGTCATCTGGACTGGGTGTCGAACACCGGCTACCAGTACCTGCATTTTCACTACAACCCTGCCCACATGCTGGCAGTGAGTTTCTTTTTTACGACCACGCTGGCGCTCGCCCTGCACGGCTCGGTGATCCTCTCGGCCGCCAATCCGGCGCCCGGTGAGCTCATGAAGACCGCGGAGCACGAGAACACATTCTTCCGCGACACGATCGGCTATTCGATCGGATCGCTCGGCATTCATCGGCTCGGGTTGTTCCTCGCACTCAACGCGGTGTTCTGGAGCGCGGTCTGCATCGTCATCAGCGGACCGTTCTGGACGCGCGGCTGGCCCGAGTGGTGGGGCTGGTGGCTCAACCTGCCGATCTGGCATTAGACGGGGAGCGCAATCATGGCCGAATACCAGAATTTCTTTACCCGGGTCCAGGTGCGGGCTCCGATCTATGCCGGCACGCCGCTCTCAGGCGGGGTGTGGAAGCGACAAGGTCGGGGATCCTTCAGCCATTTTTTGGGGCGACTGGGCGATGCGCAGCTCGGGCCCATCTATCTCGGCACGCTCGGGGTGATGTCGCTGTTCTGCGGCTTCATTGCCTTCGAGATCGTCGGGCTCAATATGCTGGCCTCGGTCAACTGGAGCCCGATCCAGTTGGTGCGGCAATTGCCCTGGCTGGCGCTGGAGCCGCCGGCACCCGGCAACGGTCTGCACCTGCCACCACTCAACGAAGGGGGCTGGTGGCTGCTGGCGGGGCTGTTCATGACCTTATCGGTGCTGCTGTGGTGGGCGCGCATGTACCGGCGCGCGCGCGCGCTGGGCATGGGCACGCATGTAGCCTGGGCCTTTGCTTCCGCCATCTGGCTCATGCTGGTGCTGGGCATCATCCGGCCCGTGCTGATGGGAAGCTTCGGCGAAGGCGTTCCCTTCGGCATCTTCCCGCATCTCGACTGGACGGCGGCGTTCTCGATTCGCTACGGCAATCTCTTCTATTGCCCCTTCCACATGCTCTCGATCGCTTTCCTCTACGGCTCGGCACTGCTGTTCGCCATGCACGGCGCCACGATACTGGCCGTGAGCCGCTACGGCGGTGACCGCGAACTCGAGCAGATCGCCGATCGCGGCACGGCCGCCGAGCGCGCGGCCCTGTTCTGGCGCTGGACCATGGGGTTCAACGCCACGGTGGAATCCATCCATCGCTGGGCCTGGTGGTTCGCGGTGCTCTGCCCGCTGGTGGGCGGCATCGGCATATTGCTGTCCGGCACCGTGGTGGATAACTGGTACCTGTGGTCGGTCAAGCACGGCGTCGCGCCCGCGTATCCGCATGTGTTCCCGGCCGTCACCGATCCGAGCACTCTGCCGGGAGCATCACGATGAATGCGCGAATCGGCCTGTCCCTGGCAACGACCCTCGGTGCCGCCTGGTTGCTCGCCGGCTGCGAGCGCACGCCGGTCGATGTGGTGCAGCGTGGCTACCGCGGGGTTGCCATGGGCGAGGTCTACAATCCAAGAACCGAAGCCGTGCTGGCGGCCGCCAACCAGGCCCCGGCCGCGGTCTCGCCCGAGCCCGGCAGTGAAGGCCCGCTGGCCACCAGCGCGTATAAGAATGTGCAGGTGCTCACTGATCTGAACGTGGCGCAGTTCACTCGGCTGATGCTGGCGATGACTCAGTGGGTGGCGCCTCCCGGACAGACCTGCAACTACTGTCACAGCACCGACCTGGCCAGCGATGATAATTATCGCAAGGTGGTCGCACGCACGATGCTGCGCATGGTCCGTCATATCAACAGCGACTGGAAAGACCATGTCGGCGCGACCGGTGTGACCTGTTACACCTGTCATCGAGGACAGGATCTGCCCGCGAATATCTGGTACGTCGATCCGGGTCCGGCGCATGCATCCGCCATGGCCGGCAATAAGGCCGGACAGAATGCGCCCGCCGAATCGGTCGCGCTGGCCTCGCTGCCCAACGATCCCTTTACGCCGTTCCTGGACGGGCAGCCGGCCAACATTCGCATCCAGTCCCTGACGGCGCTGCCGGAGGGCAATCGCAGCTCGATCAAGCAGGCCGAATGGACCTATGGGCTGATGATCCACATGTCCAAATCCCTGGGCGTCAATTGCACCTACTGCCACAACAGCCGTGCCTTTGAGAATTGGGATGAGAGCACGCCGCAGCGCGCCACTGCCTGGTACGGCATCCGCATGGTCCGGGACGCCAACACCAGTTACCTGGCGCCGTTGGCCTCGACCCTGCCCGCGGATCGCAAGGGTCCGCTCGGCGATGTCGCCAAGATCAATTGCGCCACCTGCCACCAGGGTGTCTACAAGCCCCTGTACGGCGTCAGCATGCTCAAGGACTATCCGGAGTTGAGCGGCCAGCAATCAGCCGGTCAGCAATAAGGCGGTCAGCAAGTCGCGCCGCGCGAGGCCGCTGATCGCCGGCCCGCGCGGCGCATCCAGCCCCAGAACGCATCGGCCGGCAGCGACAGCGTGAGCATGCCGTGCTCGATGAGCCCCAGCGTACACAGCGTGGCCAGCAGCGTGAGCCCGGTGCCATGCAGCGGCTCGGCACGGGCCTTCCAGCCCGCATAGACCAGCGCCACGCTCGAGACGGCGGCGATCAATACCGAGAGCGGAAACAGCGCGCTGGTGCTGCTCTGGCGGAAAAAGCTCGCCAGGTATTTCAGATGCGGCGGCAGCATCGCCGCGCCGACGTTGGGTACGCCAAAGTGCAGATTGAGCTTCGCACTCACGCGCATGCCCCAGAGCAGCAGCAGCGTCCACAATCCGTATTGATTGGCCGCACGCCAGCTCAAGGCCAGCGCCAGCGCCAGCAGCAGCAGCGACACGATCTCGTGATAGAGAATCGCTTCCACGGCGTGCCGGAAGTGCCGCCGGCCGCCGCAGTCGGCTGCGCAGGCGGCGCGTCGCGGCCCGGTCAATGCGCCGAGCAGAAAACTGATCTCGAGCCACGCCCACACCGCGATGGCGGCACCAAAGCCGAGGCAGGCGCCCAGCGCGGTGCTGGCATTGCTGCTCGCATGCAGCATCCATAAGGCCACGGGCAGCAAGGCCGTGGCGCCGAGCATGCTCCATCGAAAGGTGGCAGGCGAGAGCCGCCCGAGCAGGAAAATGAACCCGGTGCTCAGCCACCAGGCAGCAATGACGCCGACGATCAGCCCAAGTGATGACAGCACGGTGGGGTGCCGCTGGGTCTTCGAAGTTACCAGGCCGGAGACAGTCGGACCTGGTGCGGCAACTCGTTCGGCCGCGTGGGCAGCAGATACAGCCGCACGAATTCCACCGCGATCGCCACACCCAATCCGGCACGCACGATCGGCGACCAGAAGCGCCCGGATTTGCGGGACGCATCGGCAGCGGCGGTCAGGCGCGCCAGCCGCGCCAGGCCGGCGATGAAGCGCGGGTGCTTCAGATCAAGCGTGAACGGAAACACCTGGCGCGAGATCTCGGAGGTGATCTCCAGCACCTGCAGATCGTAGTCGGTGGGATCAAGTCCAAAAGCCCGGTGCAACTGCGGGCGCGCGTGATCGCGAACGTACATGGTGGCGAACACGGCCAGCAGGAAGAAGCGGATCCAGAGCTTGTTGAAGCCCCGCAGCAGGTGCGGGTTCAGCCGCAGCATCAGCGCGAACGCTTCCCCGTGACGGAATTCATCGTTGCACCAGCGGTCGAACCAGCGAAATATCGGGTGGAAGCGGTGCTCGGGGTGGCGCTCGAGCTGCCGGAAGATGGAGATATAGCGTGCGTAGCCGATCTTCTCGGACAGATAGGTGGCGTAGAAGATCGCCTTGGGGCTGAAGTAAGTATATTTCTTGGCCTTGGTCAGGAAGCCCAGGTCGACGTTCAGCCCATAGTCCTTGAGCGTCTTGTTGATGAAGCCGGCGTGCCGGCTTTCATCGCGCGCCATGAAGCCCATGAGCTCGCGCAGCTCCGGATTTTTCACGTGGCGCTTGATCTCGCTATAGAGCACGCAGCCGGAGAATTCCGCGGTCACCGAGCTGACGAGAAAATCCAGGAACTCCTGGAACAGTTCCGGCGGCAGCTCGCGCACCTGGGCGCTGAAGGCCTCGTCGCGCTCGAAATGGTTGCGATTCAGGTCGGTGCGGAATTCATCCAGCAGCTGTTGCCATTCCGCGCGCAGCGGCGTGATGTCCATGCGATCCAGAGCGGCGTAGTCAGTGCGATAGAAGCGGGGGCTCAGCAGCGTGGTGGCCACCGCGCGGGCGGTGACTTCCTCGCGGCTGGTGGCCGTCGGCGTGATGGCGCTCATGGTGTCGATCCTTGAAGTTCGGTCGCGGGCGCGACAGTGAAGAGATCAGCGAACGGCTGCGCGTTGCTGGGTCCGAATACCTCCAGGCTCAATTGCCGCTTCGTCTGCGGATCCTCGAGCGTCAGTCGGCCATCGCTCCAGCGCGTGAGCGTAAAAGGCGGCGCCGCGCCGACCCCCTCGGCGCGCCGCTCGCGCGCGAGGCCCCGCAGCACGCCGCGGGCAAAGCCATTGGTGCCGGGCGCGATCACGTGCACCAGCGCCTCGTCATGGTCGGCATCCCGCACCTCGACCGCGCCGCTGGGCCGATCGCGAAAGCTCAGGTGCAGCACCGTCACCGGGCTTGCCGCGGGCAGCGGCGTGGCCTGCCAATGCATGATGCGCGCGGCGATAACCGCCACCAGCGAAAAGCAGACCAGCGCGGCGGCGCCGGGTACCGCGCCGCGCGGCAGCGCGGAGTTGTGGGAACCGTGTGAACCGTGTGCGGTGGCCTGGGGTTGCATGGGTGACCTCGGAACTTCAGGCCGCGTGGGGCGTGGCGCTGCCCGCGGCATCAGCCGTTGCCGGTGTTGCAGCGGCGGGCACCGCTCCGCTTGAGCCAACGGCGCGCCCCATCAGCGCGGCCACGTGCGGTGCATCGGGCAGTGCGCGCAGCGTTGGCTGCGGCCGGGAAAAACGCCACGGACGCACATGCGGCCAGTTGAGCAGATAGCCGATGCGCTCGCCGCGCGGCAGCCCGAGCGCGATGTCGCCGCTGCCATCCGCGTGCCGGCTCAGGGCCATGGTTTCAACCAGGCGCAATGGGATGTTCAGCGACATCGGCAGTGAGATGCCGTGGCGAATCACCAGCCGCCGGTTGGTGAGGCTGTATACCGTCGCGCGCGCGCTGGCCCATGCCACGAGACACAGCAGACCGACCGTGACAACCCCGAGTGCCAGCAGTATCCCGCTGATGCGCAGCGCCGGTGCCCAGGGTGCCCGCGTATACAGGGCGTTGCCCAACTCCCACAGGATCAGCAAGCCGAAATAGGTAGCCACCGCGGTGGCGTGAAGCGCCCGCCGCGCCAGCGGCCGCCATGCGGGACTGCCCTGCCAGAGCAGGGTTTCGCCCGCGGGCAGAGCGCCTGGCAGGCCGCGGATGGGCTCGTAGTCGTACTCCCCGAGGCTCATAGCAGCGGTTCCGATCGTGACGGCGTTGCGTACAGCGTGCCGCCGCCGAAGTACGCGGTGATGCGATCCTCCTCGAGCAGCGTGATCTGATCGGGACTCGCCAGCGCGGGCACCTGCGCAAACTGCTGCGCCAGGATGGCGCGTACGCGCACGCAGCGGCTCAGCAGATCGAAGCGCGCGAACCCGATCGGCAGCAGCACGGCGCGCGTGCCGGCGTCGGCGGGAACTTCCACCTCGAGGTAGCGAATCTGCGGCTCGCTGCGATCCACCCACAGATCGCGCACCACGCCCGCCGTGCTGCCATCCGCGCAGCGCACCGACATGCCGCGCGGATCCGTGTCGCGCGCGGCGATGGTGAAGTCGTCCGCGACGCGCATCGGCACGATGCGGGGGTGGCCTTCAAAGGTGAGATCCGGTGTATCGGCGCGTGGCGCATAGGCTGCCGGACCGGCGCCGGCGAGCATCGGATTACCGATGGGCTGCCACGGCGCGCCGGGCCACAGACCCGTGGGCTGGGCTGCGATCTCGCGCTCCTGACGCGCCAGATTGGGTGCCTCGGCCGTGCCGCCGTGCGCCAGGCGGAAGATCTTGAGTGCCGGGCGTCGCGGAAAGCCCTGGATCTCGATGCGCGGCGCGCGCGCGCTGCGGTCGGACTCGAGCGGGTAACCCTCGCGCTTGTCCTCGCGCCGCAGGTAGATGATGAGTCCGGCAAAGAAGATCCAGAACGCGTAAAGCAGGATCTGAGCCACGTCGATGTACTGAGTGATGGCGCCACGCATGATGCGTCCTCCAAAAGTTCAAAAATCCATTACCGCTGTCCGCGAGGCATCGCGCGCGCCGCCGACCAGCGGCCCGAGCACCACGAGCGTCACGAACAGCAACCCGATCTCCAGCTGATAAACCACTTCGTATCCCACCGCGTGCTGGGTGAGACCCGGTCCGAGCGCACCGCGGGTGGCCAGCGCGGAAATCCCATCGCGCAATGCGCCGCCGATGGCGATGGCCAACCCGGCGGCTCCCGCCTGCGCGGCGCCCCAGGCCCCCAGTGCAAGTCCGGTGTTGCCGCCCCGATCGCGATCCATGGCTTCGGCGAGCGTGCCCACCGAAAACAGGCCCGCGCCAAAGCCCAGCAGTGCGGTGCCGATTCGAAACAGCGCCGCGGCATGCAGTGGCGCGGCGAAGCTCACGAAGGTGAAGGCGAGCACGCCCACGAGTACGCCGTTGCCCGCGAGGCGGCATGGATCGGCGCCGCGCGCCAGCGTGCGCGCGGAGAGCGCGAACGCCGTCAGCATGCCGGCGGCCAGTCCCGCGGTCAGAAGCGTGGTCTGGCCGACGGTGAGTCCGAGGATCTGCCCGCCATAGGGCTCCAGGATGATGTCCTGCATGTTGAAGGCGGCGGTGCCCAGGCACACGGCCCAGAGAAAGCGCACCGCGCGGCGCTGCGAGGTAAACGCGCGCCAGACCGAATCGAAGTAGGGAGCGGGCGGGGCATTGATCGTGCCACCGGGTTGGCGCGGCTCCTGCTTCCAGAGCGCAAAGATGTTCAGCGCCATGGTGATCATGGCGCTGCCCTGTACGACCTGTATGAGCCGGAACTGGCTGAATTTGGCGAGCAGCACGCCGAAGGCCAGCCCGCTGATGACCATTCCCACCAGCAGCATGACGTACATGAGCGCGATGACGCGCGGCCGAAGCGCCCGCGGCGCCAGGTCGGTGGCGAGCGCGAGTCCCGCGGTCTGCGTGGTCTGGAGGCCCGCGCCCACCAGAAAGAAGGCCAGGGCGGAGGCGATGTGTCCGATGATGACGGGCCCATGCGTATCGCCCGACAGCACGATCAGCGCAAACGGCATGATGGCCAGTCCGCCGAATTGCAGCAGCGTCCCGATCCACAGATACGGCACCCGCCGCCAGCCGAGCACCGAGCGGTGGTGATCCGAGCGGAAACCGACGAAGGCCCGAAACGGCGCAAACACCAGCGGCAGCGCGACCATCAGCGACACCAGCCAGGCGGACAAACCCAGCTCCACGATCAGCACGCGATTGAGCGTGCCGATCAGCAGTACCGTCGCCATGCCGACGCTGACCTGGAACAGCGACAGCCGCAGCAGCTTCGACAGCGGCAATTGATCGCTGGCGGCATCGGCAAAGGGCAGCAGATCCGGTGTCAATCGCATCCAGGCGCGCGCGAGACGCGAAGCGGAGCGGGGGCGCGCGGGCTGCAGCACGGCACTCATGCGCGCACCAGCTCCAGCGCCTGGGAGGTGTAAAAGCCGTGAGCGATGCGCTCGCTGCGCCCGATCTGCCAGCCCCTGAGCGCCGCGTCGGCGCTCAGCAATCGCCGCAGCCGCGTCTCGGGCAACGGTTCGATGGCAGGTGCACGGTCCGAGCGCGGGAACAGTCGCCCCACGCCATGCATCACGGCCAGCAGCGGGGTGCTGGGCGCAAAGGTGAAGAGCAGCGAGCGTTCGCAGCGCGCCGTCAGGCGCGCGAGCACCTGCAGCACATCGCCGGCGCTGTAGTGAATCAGCGAGTCCATGGCGACGATGTGATCGAAGCGTCCCAGCGAGGGATCGGTCATGTCGCCGGCTACGAACCGGATGGCATCCTCATCGGTGCTCGTGACGCTGCGCCCGCGCGCCAGTTCGACCAGGTTGAGCGACAGGTCGATGGCCACCACCTGCGCGCCGCGCTGCCACAGCTCGCGCGCCATCGCGCCGGTGCCGCAGCCGGCATCGAGTATGCGGCGCCCGTGCAGATTCAACGGCAGCATCTGCAGCATGGCCGCGCGCATCTGGTCGCGCCCGGCGCGCACCGAGGCCCGAATGCGGCTCACCGGCTCATCCGAGGTCAGTCGTGCCCAGGCCTGCACGGCCGTGCGATCGAAATAATGTTCGAGCTCGCCGCGCCGCTGCAGATAATTGCTCGCCGCCATCAGTCGAATCCCAGCAGGTCAAAGATCTCGCGGTCTTTCAGCGGCGCGACGATGATCGGATCGGTGCCGTCCCAGAGCGCCTGGGCCAGCCTCAGGTATTCCGTCTTGACGGCATCGAGCTCGGGTGAGGCGTCCATCTCGAACAAGGTCGATTTCTTCAGCCGGCTGCGGCGGATGATGTCCAGGTCCGGGAAGCGCGCCATGGTCTTCAGTCCCACCCGCTCGTTGAAGCGATCGATCTGGTCGGTGGCGGTGCTGCGATTGGCGATCACCCCGCCGAGCCGCACGCCATAGTTGGCCGACTTGGCCTGGATGGCCGCGACGATGCGATTCATCGCAAAGATCGAATCGAAGTCATTGGCCGTGACCACCAGCGCACGCTCGGCATGCTGCAGCGGTGCGGCGAAGCCGCCGCAGACCACATCGCCCAGCACATCGAAGATCACCACGTCCGTGTCCTCGAGCAGGTGATGCTCCTTGAGCAGCTTCACGGTCTGGCCGACGACATAGCCGCCGCAACCGGTGCCCGCCGGAGGGCCGCCCGCCTCGACGCAGCGCACGCCGTTGTAGCCCTCGAACACGAAGTCCTCGGCGCGCAGCTCCTCGGCATGAAAGTTCACCGACTCGAGGATGTCGATGACCGTGGGGACCAGGCGCTTGGTGAGCGTAAAGGTCGAGTCGTGCTTGGGATCGCAGCCGATCTGCAGCACGCGCTTGCCGAGCTTGCTGAACGCCACCGACAGGTTCGATGAAGTGGTGCTCTTGCCGATGCCGCCCTTGCCATAGACCGCGAACACCTTGGCGGTGCCGATCTTGACCGCGGGATCCAGGTGCACCTGCACACTGCCGGCGCCATCGGTGCGCCGCGGGCGCGCGCGAATCGAACTGATTGGGACTTCGGTCGTTACTGTCACGCGGCCACTCCTTCGATGATGCCTTCAACGCGGTCTTCGAGTTCCTCGCCCGCGCGGCGCAGCGCCTCGAGCGTCTCTGCATCGGGTTTCCAATAGCTGCGCTCCTGCGCCTCGATCAGGCGCCCGGCCAATTTGGCGGAGGCAGTGAAATTCAATGACGCCAGGCGATCCCGCATGCTCTTGTCGAGCACGAAGGTGCGCGTGAGCTGCTCGTACACCCACGGTGCGACCTCACCGGTGGTGGCTGACCAGCCCATGGTGTTGGTGATGTGCACTTCGATCTGGCGCACGCCCTCGTAGCCGTGGTCGAGCATGGCTTCGTACCACTTGGGATTGAGCATGCGGGTATGGGTTTCCAGCGCCACCTGCTCGCCCAGCGTGCGCACCACGCCGGCGCCCTGGGTCTGATCGCCGATGTACACGGGCGGTGCCTCGCCGCCCTTGGCGCGGCGGATCGCCCGGCTGATGCCGCCGAGCGTGTCGAAGTAGTGATCCACCGTGGTGACACCCAGTTCGACTGAATCCAGGTTCTGATAGGCGAGGTCGGTCGTAGTGAGGATGCTCTGCAGCAGTGCGCGCTGCTGCACGGCGCGGCCGTCGCGGCCGAAGGCGAATCCCTTGCGCCGGGTGTAGGCCTCGGCGAGTTCGTCCTCCTGCTCCCAGCGGCCGTTCTCGATCAGGTGATTGACGTTCGAGCCGTAGGCACCTTCGGCATTGCCGAACACGCGCAGCGATGCGGTCTCCAGATCGCAGCCGTGCTGACGCTGATAGTCCAGTGCGTGTTTGCGCACAAAATTCATTTCCAGTGGTTCATCGGCGGATGCGGCCAGGTGCACCGCCTCGGCCAGCAGCCGCGTTTGCAGCGGCAGCAGATCGCGGAATATTCCCGACACGGTCACCAGCACATCGATGCGCGGCCGCTTGAGCTCAGCCAGCGGAATCAGGCTGGCGCCGGCCAGCCGGCCGTAGGCATCGAAGCGCGGACGCGCGCCGAGCAGGCTCAATACCTGGCCGATGGGACCGCCCTCGGTCTTGAGGTTATCGGTGCCCCACAGCACGATGGCGATGGACTCGGGCAGCGCATGGCCCTTTTGGCGATGCGCATCGAGCAGGCGCTGCGCCTGGCGCGCGCCATCCTGCACGGCATAGGCGCTGGGCAGGCGGAAGGGATCGAAACCATGCAGATTGCGCCCGGTGGGCAGAATCGCCGTGTTGTGCAGCAGATCCCCGCCCGGAGAGGGCCGCACAAAGCGGCCGTCGAGCGCTGCGATGAGTGCGGGCAGTTCGTGATCCTCGGCCAGCAATGCCGCGGTCTGCGCCAGCTCGCGCACGGCGGTGAGCCGTTGCGTCTCGAGGCTGGCGTCGGCGGCCGCGGGTCCGGCGGCGCGCAGCACCTGCTCGAGGGGTGCCAGATCGACCAGGGCCTCAATCGCTGCTGCCGGGAGAGTCAGTCCGTGCAGCGCGCGCGCCAGGCTGTCGAGCAGCTCGATGCGCTGCGGCCGCGCCGAGGGCTCGCCCACCACGTGCAGACCATGCGGTATGAGCGCGTACTCGACTTCCAGCATGCGCTGGCCAAGCGCGACCACCTCTGACTCCGTCAATTCGCCCGCGTGTTGGGGCAGCAGCTCCAGCGGCTTGGCCTGGGTTTGAATCAGTGCGCCAACGCGGGCCCGCTCCTCGGCGGCATCAGGGCCCAGGGTGCGCCAGCGCTCGAGCGAACTTTTCAGGTCCGCCAATCCGCGGTGCAACCCGGACTGCACCACGGGCGGGGTCAGGTAACTGATCAGGGTGGCAGCGGCGCGCCGTTTGGCGATGCTGCCCTCGGAGGGATTGTTGGCGGCATAGAGATAGAAGTTCGGCAGGTCGCCGATCAGGCGGTCCGGCCAGCACTGCCCGGACATGCCGCTCTGCTTGCCGGGCATGAATTCCAGCGCCCCGTGGGTACCAAAATGCAGCACCGCATCGGCCGCGAAGTCCTGCCGGATCCAGCTGTAGAAAGCCGCGAAAGCGTGCGTCGGCGCGAACCCGCGCTCGAACAGCAGACGCATCGGATCGCCCTCGTAGCCAACACTGGGCTGAACGCCGACGAACACATTGCCGAACTGTGCGCCAAGGACGTAGATCGAGCTGCCGCTGCTCTGCTGCCGGCCCGGCGCGGGACCCCACTGCGCCTCGATGTCAGCCAGCCAGGGCTCGCGCCGGACATGGGTGTCGACGGGTATCTGCGCGTGCACATTGGCATGCGTTCCACGCCGCGAGGCATTGCCGCAGACGATGCGTTCGCGCAGCGCATCGACGCTGGCGGGCAGCTCGACGCGGTAGCCGCGGCGCGCCAGCGCGCCGAGCGTGCGATAGAGCGACTCGAATACCGACAGATACGCCGCAGTGCCGGTGTTGCCCGCGTCGGGAGGAAAATTGAACAGCACGATGGCGAGCCGACGCTGGGCGCAGGCCCTGCGCCGCAGATCCACCAGCCGGGCCACGCGCGCGGCGAGGGCGGCGGCGCGTTCCGTGTGTGAGCACATATCGCGCGAGAGCGCATCGCCGCTGGAATCGCTGCGTCCGCCGAAGACCATGGGCCCGGTGCCGCCGTCGAGCTCCGGAATCGCCACCATGATGGTCGATTCCACCGGCAGCAGCCCGCGCTCGGAAGCCTCCCATTCGCGCAGCGTCTGGAATTCGACCGGGTGGGCGACGATGTAAGGCACATCCAGGCTGGCGAGCATTTTCTCGGCGGCGCTGGAATCGTTGTAGGCCGGACCACCCACCAGCGAAAAGCCGGTCAGCGACACCAGCGCATCGACCGTAGCGTGGCCATCGCGCATGAAGTACTGCTCGATCGCGCCGCGCGCATCGAGTCCGCTGGCAAAGGCCGGTATCACCCGCAGCCCACGCGCCTCGAGCGCGGCGATCACACCGTCGTAGTGCGCCGTGTTCTCGGCCAGCACGTAGGAGCGCAGCACCAGCACGCCCACAGTGCCGCGCGAGGTGGCATGTGGGGTGCTGCGCGCGTCCGGTAGCTGCTGCAGCTGGCGGCAGACGCGCTCCGGCAGTCGCGGGTGATACAGGCCGACTTCGGGGTAGTCGATCGGCGCTTCGGGGCGCAACTGACCGCGCAGCCCGCGCCGCGGCCCATCGGCGTAGCGATTGACCAGCAGCCGCACCATATTGGCCAGGTTGTCGGCCGAGCCGCCCAGCCAATATTGCAGGCACAGAAAATAGGCGCGCACGTCCTGGGCCGTGCCCGGAATGAAACGCAGCAGCTTCGGCAGCCGCCGCAGCATGCGCATCTGCTGCGCGCCGCTGTTCGCCTCGGGCTGTTTGCCGCGCTGCCCGCGCAGGCGCCGCAGCATGCTGAGCAGTCCGGCATCCTTGGAACTCATGTCGAAAGCGCCGACCTGCGTCAGCGACACCACTTCTCCGGCCGACATCGCGCACAGCAGCGCATCACAGTGCCCGCGGCGCGCGCGCAGCGCGGCCACGATCGGCAGGTAGTGATCCTCCATGAACAGCATGGTCGCGACGATGAAATCCGCCGCGGCAATGTCGGCCAGCACGGCCTCGAGCGCCCGCGCCGAGGCGCACCATTCGGATGCCGCATGCAGGGTCAGCGTCAGTCCCGGCAGCTCGCGCGCGAGAGTCTTCTGCACTCGCGTGGCACCGCTGGCCAGGTGCGTGTCCATGGTCAGCATCACCACCCGAAGCGGGGTGCTGTCAGCGCGCGAAGTGTGCTTTGGCGTCATAGAGTGTTTCGAGAGTGACCAAGGAGAGTTGCCGTTGCGCGGCGTAGCTTTCGGTATTGCGGCGGGCCTTGCCGCGCACGAAGAATGGAATCTTGCCGAGCTCGCGCTCGGCCTCATCGCTCCAGCTCACGCCAGCTGCTGTCGCTGCCGCCGCGGGCGTCGGTGCGGGCGTGACGGCTGCGGCGGGACTGGCGCCCAGGTGGGAGGGCGCGGCCTCGTCGTGAAATTCATGATCGCCGCGGAACATCGTCAGCAGATGCTCTTCGAGTCCCATCATCAGCGGCTGCACCCAGGTATCGAAGATCACGTTGGCCCCTTCCCAGCCCATCTGCGGCGCATAGCGGGCCGGAAAGTCCTGCACGTGGATCGGTGCCGAAATGACCGCGCAGGGAATGCGCAGCCGTTTGGCGATGTGGCGTTCCATCTGTGTGCCAAGCACCAGCTCGGGCTGCAGCTCGGTCACTGCTGCCTCGACCGCCAGGTAGTCGTCGGTGATCAAGGCCTCGAGTCCGTGGCGGGCGGCGGCCTCGCGCACCTCGCGGGCATGTTCGCGGCTGTAGCTGCCCAATCCGACGACGCTGAAGCCCAGCTCATCGGCTGCAATGCGCGCGGCGGCGATCGCATGCGTGGCATCGCCGAAAATGAAGACGCGCTTGCCGGTCAGGTAATTGGAATCCACCGAACGCGAGTACCAGGGCAGCCGCGAAGGTGCGCCCTCCAGCACTTCATCGGCGCTCACTTTCGCGAGCCCGGCAACCTCGCTGATGAAAGCGCGCGTGGCCGCGATGCCGATCGGAATGGTGCGCGTCCAGGGTTGCGAGAAGGTCTTCTCGAGCCACTCGGCCGCAGGGCGCGCGATTTCCGGATACAGCACCACGTTGAAATCGGCAGCACCAAGGCGCGCCAGGTCGGCAGGGGTCGCACCGAGCGGTGCCGTGACGTTGATATCTATCCCCAAGCGGCCGAGCAGCCGCGTGATCTCGCAGACATCATCGCGATGACGAAAGCCAAGGGCCGTGGCGCCGAGCAGATTGCAGCGCGGGCGACGGACTGCGGCCGGATCCACCTGATTGCCAGTGCCGCTGCGATCGCCGCCGGTCGGCGCGGCCAGCGTGCGCACCAGTCGATAGAAGGTCTCCGCAGCGCCCCAATTCTCTTTGCGCTGATAGGCGGGCAGTTCCAGCGCCACCACCGGCACCGGCAGATTCAGCGCCCGCGCGAGACCGCCCGGGTCATCCTGCAGCAACTCGGCGGTGCAGGAGGCGCCTACCAGCATGGCCTGGGGCTGATGGCGTTCATAGGCGGCGCGCACCGCGGATTGCAGCAGTTGCGCGGTATCACCGCCCAGATCCCGCGCCTGAAAGGTCGTGTAGGTGACCGGCGGCCGCTGGTCGCGCCGCTCGATCATGGTAAAGAGCAGGTCCGCGTAGGTATCTCCCTGCGGCGAGTGCAGCACGTAGTGCAGACCCTGCATGGCCGTGGCGATGCGCATCGCTCCGACGTGCGGCGGTCCTTCGTAAGTCCAGAGCGTGAGCTGCACGATTACACCGCCAGACGCGTGCGCCGCACCAGCGGCCGCGCAAACAGTTCGGCCAGATCGCCCGCCTGTTCATAGCCCTGGATGGGCGCGAACATCAGCTCGATCGACCACTTGGTGGCCAGTCCCTCCGCCTCGAGCGGATTGGCAAGCCCCATGCCGCAGACCACGAGGTCGGGCTGCTCGGCGCGGCAGCGATCCAGCTGCGCGTCGACTCCGGGACCCTCGATGATGCGCGAGTCGGGCGGCAGCAGTGCCAGCTCCCGGTCAAGATGGCCGCGATGGAGATAAGGAGTGGCTATCTCGACCGCCACCATCGACAGCTCGCGGGTCAGGAAGCGCGCCAGCGGTACTTCCAGCTGCGAATCCGGAAAGAAGAACACGCGCTTGCCGGCGAGCAGCGAGCGCTGGGCCGCCACGGCGCGCTGCGCGCGCTGGCGGGGCGGGGCGATAATTTCCTCGAGCCGGCGGCGATCCACCCCGTACGCATCGGCGGCGGCTTCCAGCCAGAGCGTGGTGCCTTCGGCGCCATAGGGCATCGGCGCGGCGATGCGCCGCGCGCCGCGCTCCTCGAGCGCTCGCGCGGTATCGGCCAGGAACGGCTGCGCCAGCAGATAGCGCGTACGCGCTCCGATGCCGGGGAGCCGCTCGGCGTGACGCGGCGGCAGGAACTGCACTGAGGGAATTCCCATCTGCACCAGCAGCCGCTGCAACTGCGCCTCGACCACATCGGCCAGCGATCCGACTACCAGCAACCCGGGCTGATCGTCGGCCGGCAGCGTCGGCACCAGCGAAGCCAGGCAGGCGTCCTCGCCCTGGGTGAAGGTGGTCTCGATGCCGCTGCCCGAATAGTTGAGCACTCGCACGCTCGGGGCAAAGCGCGCCGAGAGGCGCTGCGCCGCGCGCGACAGATCCAGCTTGATGACCTCGGACGGACAGGAGCCCACCAGGAACAGCAGCCGGATGTCGTTTCGGCCCTCGAGCAGACGCGCCACCACGCGATCCAGCTCCGCGTTGGCGTCCGACATGCCGGCGAGGTCCCGTTCCTCGATGATCGCGGTGGCGAAGCGCGGCTCGGCAAAGATCATGACGCCGGCGGCGGACTGGATCAGGTGCGCACAGGTGCGCGAACCCACCACCAGGAAGAAGGCGCCCTGGATCTTGCGATGCAGCCACACGATGCCCGTCAGCCCGCAGAACACCGCGCGCTGGCCGCGCTCCGCGCTCACCGATGCGCCCCCAGGGGCAGCGGCGCCGGGGGTGGCGAGGGCGCGGCTGCCGTTGCCGGCTTTTCGCGCCTAGCGGCTCGTAATTTAATAAGAAACTGGGAGGCGTTAACGAGGTAGGTGGCATACGCGGCCAGGGCGAGCTGCATCTGCTGCCGGCCGCTGAGCCAACCGGTCATTAGCGACACGACGTAGGCGCCGTGCAAGGCCAGCACCAGCATGCTGACCACGTCCTCCCAAAAGAAAGCCCTCGCGAACAGATACTTGCCGAATACATCGTGCTCCCAGAGGGAGCCGGTCAGCATGATCGTGTAGAGCAGGGCAGTTTTGACCAGGATCGAAGCGGTGGCGGCCGCGAGGCCCGTGCCGTCGACCAGGTAGCGCAGCACCAGCCCGAGGCTGATCAGAAAGGCGGCGAATTGGATCGGTGCCAGGATGCCCTGTACGAGGGTCCACTTCGACGCATCGCGGCGCGCGCGTTCCGCGGCGCTGTAGAGGCGGAATTCGTTGGACTTGGGCTTGCGCATTGTTATGACTCCCGCCGTCCGAACCCTAGTCTGCCCTTGGCCGAGTGTCAACTAGATGGAACGTCTATCTTGCTTGACAACTTTCATCCGCGGAGAGAAGGTACTTGGGGACTCGAAATTCCCGGGGTGACGGGATAGAGTGCGATTCGACAATAAGCGTTCTCCGAATCGGCGAGGCAAACGCATGAGCTTTTTTGGCGCCACAGGGGCAGGGTCCACCAAGAGTTGCTCTACACCAGTCGAGTCACCACCGACTGGAGAGACACGCGCTCGTAAGTCGGGCGGCTCGCGCATGACGCGGCTGATCCGCACCGTAGAAGCGGAAATCGTCCCGCGGCTGCTGTTATCCCGTCGCAGTGCGGCGATGACGCCGGTGACAGCGATGCCCGCCAATGCAGTCGCCACCGATGCGCGCGTTGATGCGGGTCTGGATGCTGCCGCTACCGCAGAACTCGCGCGCCTGCTGCTCCAGGTCGATCTCGAAGTGCCGCTCGCCTACGTGGAGGCGCTTCACTATCGCGGCATTTCCCTGCAGCAGATCTATCTGCAGCTGCTCGCGCCCACCGCGCGCTGGCTGGGCCTGCTGTGGGACCGTGACGAATGTGACTTCATGCAGGTGACCATTGCGCTCGGACGCCTGCATCAGCTGCTGCAGCGTCTGAGCCTGCTGCAGGTGGAGCCGCCGCGACGCGATGCCAATGGCCACGTGCGCCGCGCGCTGCTGGCCACCGCACCGGGCGAGCAGCATGCGTTTGGCATCCTGCTGGTGACCCAGTTTTTCCGTCAGAACGGCTGGGAGGTGTGGAATGAGTTTCCCGCTTCCGGCCAGGAATTGATCGAGACCGTGCGCGCGCACCGGTTTTCGCTGGTCGGATTGTCGGCGGCCACCGAGCCGCACCTGAGCGGCCTGGGCGCCACCATCCGCCAGCTGCGTCGGGCCTCGATGAATCCGGCGCTGTGCGTCATGGTGGGAGGGCCGCTGCTGCTCGAGCGTCCCGAACTCGCGCGGCGACTGGGTGCTGACGCCACGGCCTGTGATGGCCGTGAGGCAGCGCTGTGCGCCGAGAATGCGCTCTCGTTACTGAGCCAGTCGCGCTGAGCGGGCGCAGGAGGAATTCGGGCGCAGGAGGAATTGTGTAACCGATCCAGCAGGGATGCTGCTTACTAGCTAATATAGCTGGATTGCCAATGCGTTCGGCTACTTAAGTGAAGAAATTTTCTGCGGCCAAGAAGTGGCTCGGTGAGGTCGACGCCGAGACGGCTTCTACTTTGATCACGGCAGCATCCGATATTGCGCTCGTGATCAACGGTGGTGCGGACGGCATTATTCGCGACGTCGCCTTCGGCAGTGACGATCTGTCCGCCGACTTGAGCGCTGAGCAATTGGTCGGCAAATCCTGGCTCGATCTGGTGACGCCCGAGAGTCGCCCGAAAATCGAATCGATGCTGCGTGATGCCCTCGCCAAGCAGCCGCCCCGCTGGCGCCACGTCAATCATATCTCGCCCAAGGGCGATATCCCGGTGCTGTATGCCGCGGTGCTGGCCGGTGCCCGCGGGCGCGTGGTCGCCGTCGGCCGCGGCATGCGTTACCTCGCGGCCATGCAGCAGCGCGTGATCGATGCGCAGCGCTCGATGGAAATCGAATTTTCGCGCCTGCGCCAGGCCGAGACGCGCCATCGGCTGCTGTTCCAGATGTCATCCGAGGCGGTGCTGATCGTGGATGCGGTCAGTCGCCGGATCCTGGAAGCCAATCCGGCCGCATCGCACCTGCTCGGAGAGACCGGCAAGCGCTTCATCGGCAGTTCGGTGCTCGAGATTTTCGATGCCTCGAGCCGCCGTGCCATCGAGGCCCTGTTCGGCACCGTGGCCGCGGCCGGGCATGGTGAGGAAATTGCGGTGCAGTCGGGCCAGGCCGCGCGCCAGTATCGTCTCGGCGCTTCACTGTTTCGCGAGGGCCGCTCGGCTTACTTTCTGCTGCGTCTGCAGCCCGGTGAGGGCGAAGCGCAGAGTGGATCATCGCATCGGAAACGTTCTCGCGTGCTGGAACTGGTGGAGAGTGCGCCCGATGGTTTCGTAGTGACCGACATGAGCGGCCGCATCCTGCTGGCCAATCGCGCCTTCCTCGATGCGGCGCAGCTGGCCACCGAGGAGCAGGTCAAGGGCGAGTCGCTCGATCGCTGGCTCGGGCGGCCGGGCGTGGACTTCACGCTGATGACCAATCAATTGCGCGAGCATCGCACGCTGCGGCTGTTTGCGACCATGCTGCGCGGCGAGTACGGACTCACCACCGATGTGGAAATCAGTGCGGTCGCCGTGCCCGATGGCGAGGAGCCCTGCTGCGGCTTCACCATCCGCGATGTCGGACAGCGCCTGAGTTCCGAACGCCGCGCCAGTGCCGAGCGGCCGCGATCGGTGGAGCAGCTCACCGAACTGGTCGGCCGGGTACCGCTCAAGGACCTGGTGCGCGAATCCACCGACATGATCGAACGGCTATGCATCGAGGCCGCGCTCGAGCTCACCAATGACAACCGTGCCTCGGCAGCGGAGATCCTGGGCTTGAGCCGCCAGAGCCTGTACGCCAAATTGCATCGGCATGGACTGGCTGACGTCGACACGGAAGCCTCCACCGCGCAGAGCTGAGCACAGGGCTGAGTGTAAAAGGCGATTGACACTGATTAGTGTCAGACCTAGATTACGGACATGACACGGCTGGCGGCGGCAAAGCCCCTGTACGCGATTCCAGAGGCCAAGGCCGCGCTGGAATTGCTCAAGCCCATCACCTGGTTTCCGCCCATGTGGGCCTTCGGCTGCGGAGTGGCCTCGGCGCTCGGAATTGCGCGGCCGCAATGGGGTGTGGTGGTGCTCGGGGCACTGCTGTGCGGCCCGCTGGTGTGCGGCACCAGCCAGGCCGTCAACGACTGGTTCGACCGGCACGTCGATGCCATCAATGAGCCGAACCGGCCGATTCCCTCCGGGCGCGTGCCCGGCCGCTGGGGACTCTACATTGCGATCGGCTGGACGCTGCTGAGCCTGGCGGTTGCCGGCGCGCTGTCGCGCTACTGCCTGCTGGCCACGATCTTCGGCCTGTTCCTGGCCTGGATCTACAGCGCGCCGCCGCTGCGCCTGAAGCGCAATGGCTGGTTCGGCAACGCCGCTGTCGCCATCTGCTATGAGGGGCTGCCCTGGCTCACGGGTCTGCAACTGGTGACCGGCGCGGCCCCCAATGCGCGCGTGTGGCTGATCGCCGGGCTCTACAGCGCCGGTGCGCACGGCATCATGACGCTGAATGATTTCAAATCGATCGCCGGTGATCTGCGCTTCGGCCTGGGCTCGCTGCCGGCGCGACTGGGCGCGCCGCGGGCAGCACGCGTTGCCTGCTGGTTCATGGCGCTGCCGCAGCTGGGAGTCATCGCGCTGCTGGCATCCTGGGGACAGACTCGCATGGCCGCGGCCATCGCCGGGCTGCTGCTGCTGCAGCTGCTCTGCATGCGGCGCCTGCTGCGCGATCCGCGCGCCTATGCGCCCTGGTACAACGGCACCGGCATTACGCTCTATGTAATCGGCATGCTGATCAGTGCGTTCGCGCTGCGGGCGGTGGGACCGGTATGAATGCGCCGGCGGTCAATCTGGCGCAGCTCTGGGATGTGATCGTGATCGGCGGCGGACCCTCGGGTGCCACCGCAGCGCGCGAGCTTGCCGTCGCCGGTCAGAGCGTGCTGCTGCTGGAGCGACAATCGCGCATCAAGCCCTGCGGCGGTGCCGTGCCGCTGCGCCTGATCGAGGACTTCCACATCCCGGATCACCTGCTGGTGGCCAAGGTGGGCGCAGCGCGCATGGTCGCGCCCAGCGGCCGCACGGTGGACATGCCGATCGAATCCGGATTCGTGGGCATGGTGGATCGCGAACATTTCGATGAGTGGCTGCGCGAGCGCGCCGCAAGCCAGGGCTGCGCGCGCCTGCGCACCGAATTTCGCACCATCACGCCGGTCGAATCCAGCGCCGGGGAGCCATTTCACTATCGCATCGACTGCGCCGGGCAGGACGTATCGCTGCGCGCGCGCACCGTCATTGGCGCCGATGGCGCGCACTCCTCGGTCGCACGCCAGCGCATCGCGCACGCGGGTCGCGGCCGCTTCGTCGCGGCGTATCACGAGATCGTGCGCTCGCCGCCGGGTCGCGATGGCGGACTGTGCGAAGTGCACTACGATGGCCGCGTATCGCCGGATTTCTACGGCTGGGTATTTCCTCACGGCGCTACCACCAGCGTGGGCGTGGGCAGTGCGCGCCGCGGCTTCTCCCTGCGCCGCGCCACGCAACGGCTGCGACAGTCGGCGCGGCTGGAGGATGCGGTCACTGTCAGACGCGAAGGCGCGCCCATTCCCCTGCGTCCGCTCAAGCGCTGGGATGACGGTCGGGGCGTCATCCTGGCCGGCGATGCCGCAGGGGTCGTGGCGCCCGCGTCCGGCGAAGGCATCTATTACGCCATGCTCAGCGGACAGCTCGCCGCGCAGGCGCTGCTCGAGTTTCTGCGCCATGGAAAACCGGCGGCACTGCGCGTCGCGCGCCGCGCCTTCCTGCGCGCGCATGGGCGCGTGTTCTGGATACTGGGCGTCATGCAGTGGTTCTGGTATCGCAGCGACGCGCGCCGCGAGCGCTTTGTGAGCATCTGTCGCGACCCCGACGTGCAGCGCCTGACCTGGCAGGCCTATCTGCACAAGCGCCTGGTCCGCGAGCGGGCCACGACCCACGCCCGCATCTTCTTCAAGGACCTGGCGCACCTGTTCGGATGGGCACGCGTATGAACGCCCTGGCGCGCTCGAGCTGGAAGCCGATCATCTCGGCGGGAGTGGCCGCGAGCCTGGTGGCTTTGCTCGGCGCCACGATCACCGCGCTCGGCCCCTGGTACTACGGTCTGCACATGCCACGCTGGAAACCGCCGGACGCACTGTTCGGCCCGGCCTGGACGCTCATCTTTGCACTGGCCGCCACCGCAGGCGTGCTGGGGTGGCGCTCGCTGCCCACGCGCGTGAGCCGCGCAACCATGTGCGGGTTCTTTGCCGCCAATGCGCTCTTCAACGTGCTCTGGAGCGTGCTCTTCTTCCGGCTGCATCGCCCCGATCTTGCGCTGCTGGAAGTGTCGCTGCTGTGGCTGTCGATCCTGCTGCTGATGCTGCTGCTGTGGCGCGGCTCCAGGCTGGCCGCCTGGCTGCTGTTGCCTTACCTGGTCTGGGTCAGTTACGCGGCCGTGCTGAATCTTGCGGTCGTGCGCATGAATCCCGTGGCGCATGCCAGCGCGATGAGAGGTGAATCATGATGGAATTCAATTCCGGCGCCGAATCCCCGGGCGCGGCGGCGGTCAAGCCACTCGAGCTCGATCGGGCGCGACCGTCCGGCGCCCAGGTCAACCCGAATCGCCGGCCGCACGGCATCCTCTCGCTGCTGGAGCTGGTGCGCGATACGGTGCTGGTGACCTTCGATGCCTTGCGCGGCCGGTACGATGGTTAGCGCCTCGCCGCTCAACTTCGTGCTCGCGACCATCGCGATCGAGCTCACGGTCTTCATCGCCTATCGCCTGATCCGCCATCGCCACGTGGTGGCACTGGATGTCTACGCCAACCTATTGGCTGCGGCGGCACTGATCGGCGCCGCGCAATGCCTGATGAGCGCCACCGCCGCAGGCTATGCGGCGCTGTGCCTGCTGATCTCACTGCTGAGCCACCTGGTCGCGCTGCGACTGCGCTGGCAGGGACTGCCCGCCGCACGCCACTGATCTTCGGGGCAGCTAAACTGCCGCGATGATCGAGACCCTCCAGCTCCTGATCGTGCTGCTCGTGGTCATTGCGGCCGTGGCCGTGCTGGCCGCGCGACTGCAGGTGCCCGCTGCCATCCTGCAGGTCATCGCGGGGGTGATCCTGGCGCTGGTGCCGGGGCTGCCGACCGTGACCCTGCCGCCGGAACTGGTGCTGCTGCTGGTGCTGCCGCCGGTCATCTATTCCTCCTCGGTGGCCATGAGCTGGCGCGAATTCCGCTTCAACCTGCGGCCGATCTCGCAGCTTGCCATCGGCTGCGTGGTATTCACCACCGCGGCGGTAGCCGCGGCCACTCACTGGTTCCTGGGTCTGCCATGGCCCGTGGGGTTCGTGGTCGGCGCGATCGTCTCGCCGCCCGATGCCGTCGCGCCGCTGTCGATCGCGCGACGCATGCAGCTGCCGCGCCGCATTCTCGTGATCCTCGAAGGCGAGGGCCTGGCGAATGATGCCACCGCCCTGATCCTCTATCGCTTCGCGGTGGCGGCGGTCAGCATCGGGGTGTTTTCCTTTTCTCACGCGCTCGCCACCTTCGGCGCCATCGTGGTGGGCGAGATTCTGTGGGGCCTCGCCGTGGGCTGGCTCATGCTGCATCTGCGGCGCTGGGTGCGCGAACCGCGTATCGAGATCCTGCTCTCGGTGTTGACGCCCTACGTGGCCTACTGGCCGCCCGAGCATCTGGGCGGCTCGGGTGTGCTGGCAACCGTCGCCGCCGGGCTTTTCATCAGCTGGAACGGCCTGCGCCTGATCGGCGCCGAAACCCGCCTGCAGGGCATCTTCTTCTGGGACTTTCTGATGTACCTGACAGAAGGCATGATTTTTCTGATCACGGGGCTGCAGGCGCGGCCGTTGATGGCGGGCATCAAGGGCTATTCGCTCTCGCAGCTCGGCGTTTCCGCGGCGGTGGTGTGCGCGGTGGTGATCCTGACGCGCATGGTCTGGATGTTCCCGGCCACCTACCTGCCGCGCTGGTTCTCGGCCGCGCTCGCGCGCCGCGATCCCTCGCCGCCCTGGCAATGGCCGTTTGTGCTGGCCTTCACCGGGGTGCGCGGCATCGTTTCAGTGGCCGCGGCATTGGCCATACCCCTGGTGACCGATAACGGCCTGCCGTTTCCCGCGCGCGATCTGATCCTGTTCCTGACCTTCGCGGTGATTATCGTCACGCTGGTGGGGCAGGGTCTGCTGCTGCCGATGGTCATCCGCGCGCTCGGTCTTGCCGAAGCCGGCCGCATCGAGCGCCACGCGGTTCGGGTCGAGGAATTCAGCGCGCGCCGCCAGGCGATCGAGGCTGCGATCGAACAGCTGGATGAACTGACCACCGCGCGCGGCCTGCCCGAGGAAATCGTGGCGCCGATCAGGCTGCATCAGCAGAGCCGGCTCAACAGTGTCTGGCATCGTGGCGAGGACGGTGAGAGCCATCAACGCATTGTCAAAACCCACGATGAGCTCGAACGGCTGCTGATCGGGGTAGAACGCGATCGGGTCAACGAGCTCTACCGCAGCGGCAGCCTCAAGGACGAGGCCCGCCGGCGCATCGAGCGCGACCTGGATCTGCGCGAGGCGCGGCTGACCAATCTGCTGGCCAATGAGTGAGCGCGCTATGATGAGAACATGCTGGCCACGAACATGAGCGCAATTGCCGAACTCCGCGCGGCGACCTGGCCCATTCATCAGCGGCTCGAGAAACGACTCGACGTCAAACACCGCTTCAGCATGCTGGCCAGCTATCGCACCTACCTGGAGAGCATGTGGGGTTTCTGTGACGCGCTCGAGCGGCGCGCGGCGAAGGCATTGGTCGCGGATGCGCTGGGCGATTACGAATCGCGGCGCAAGCTGCCGCTGCTGACGCAGGATCTGCTGGCGCTGGGCGCCTCGGCCGATGACCTGCAGCGTTTACCCCGCTGCGAGACTCTTCCCGAGTGCGAGGAGCCCGCGGCCGCGCTGGGCTGCCTCTATGTCATCGAAGGCGCCACCCTGGGCGGCCAGACATTGCTGCCGCTGGTGCACAGGCGCCTGGGACTGGACGCGGCCAACGGCGCGGCCTTCCTGGCCAGCTACGGTGACGAGGTGGGGCCGATGTGGCGCGCCTTCGGCGCCGCGCTGGATGCCTGGTGTGCGGCGCCGGAACGGCGTGCGCGCGCCGCCGCGGCCGCGGTCAGGACTTTCGGCGCGCTCGAGCAATGGTTGTGCCGGCAGGCCGCATGAGCGCCGCATGAGCGCCGCATGAGCGTTGAAGAGGTTCGTTTCGGCGAAGCCGATCTGACCACCTGCGATCGTGAGCCCATTCACATCCCGGGCTCGATCCAGCCGCATGGCGTGCTGCTGGTGATCGACCGTCAGGGCCTCGCCATCGAACAGGTGGCCGGCGACACGCGATTCCTGCTGGGCATCGATCCGGAACGGGTGCTGGGCCTGTCGGTGTCGACGCTGCTGGAGAACGACACCGAAGCGTTCGTGAATGCGCAGCTGTCCACGGCCGCGGCGTTCGTGCCGCCCATGATGCGGCTGGGTGTGCGCTCGCG
>Ga0181531_10000419_pt1 | contig 28716 bp, 22 predicted proteins | sample PEATcosm2014_Bin_38_FD_119743 | JGI IMG/M metagenome (GOLD analysis project Ga0181531, IMG submission 119743) | Peatland microbial communities from MTU Mesocosm Facility, Houghton, MI, USA - PEATcosm2014_Bin11_10_metaG | ecosystem: Environmental > Terrestrial > Soil > Wetlands > Peat | place...
CAGCCCGGCCACGATGCCCGTCAGCACGTCGCGGAAAAACGCTTCGTCAACGCCCATGAGCAGCGCGTCGTCGAAGGCGTCCTGCATCGTTTGCGCGAGCTCCGCATGGTTTTCCGCCAGCACCGCCAGCTTCTCGCGGCACGCAATCGGCGTGCCATCCGCCTGCTTCCAGGCAATGGCGGCCGAGAAACTCATTTCAGCGGGGCGATGCTGCCCCCGGCCTTTGGATCGCTACTCTTGGGATCGCCGCCCTTGGCATCCCCACCCTTGCCGGTGCTGCCAAAAATGTATTTGCCGAGCAGCGACTCCAAATTCACCGAGCCCTGCGTAATCGTCATCGTGCCGCCCGGCGCCAGCATCTTCTCCTCGCCGCCCGGCTGCACATCCAGATACTTGCCGCCTAACAGCCCATCGGTCGCCACCGTCGCGCTGCTATCGGTGGAAAGCTTCACCCCGTCCGCCACGGTAAACGTAACGTCCGCGAGAAAATTCTTCGGATCGAGCCGGATCGCCTCGACGCTGCCGACTTTCACCCCGGCGACGCGCACATCGGCACCGAGTGCCAACCCATCGACGTGGTCGAAATTGGCATGCAGCGCGTAGCCGCCATCGCCAAAACTCTTGCCGGTATTAGCGACAGCGAACACCAGGAACACGCCGGCCACGGCCAGTACCACGGCTCCGGAGGCCAATTCCGCCACATTGTGCCGCGCCATGCTGCTAGCTGTCCGGTGACCAGGCTTCGTAATCGCCGGTCGCGGCGGCGCGCTGGCCGCCCTGATAATCGTGGCCGGGCGGGCGGTAGCCCAGCGCGGTGCCGGTCAGGTTCGGCTCGTGCGGCTTCTGCCAAGGCCGCCGCGCGGTTTCCGGAATGGGTGCCGCCGTCGTGTAATGCAGCCAGGCGTGCCATTCGGGCGGCACGGCAGAGGCATCCTCGGCGCCGGCGAACAGCACCCAGCGGCGCTGGCGCTGCTGCCCGGCGGCGTGCGTTTTCTCCTCGAAATAGCGATTGCCGACCGCGTCGCGGCCCACGGAGCGGCCGCGGAAATAAGTGAACAGCCTGGTGCCAATTGTCATGGCGCGAGATATAGGGCGATCGCCCACCCCGGTCCAGCGCACCCATGTAACCGGCTTATCCACAAGATTTTGTGTTCAGACGACCGGTGACACGCAAAATATGTGTTTCCGAGTCCTTCGAAGGCCCGTAGCATCAGGCCATGCGAACGATCCGTCTATGGCAGGGTGTGCGGATGCGCCAGGTGATGGCAGGCGCCGATCCCGACTGCCCGGCGCGCGAAGTGACCATTCCGGCCGCCTGGGACGATGCGGCCGCGGAAGCGTTGTGCACCCTGGTGCCGGGGGAGGGCCCCTTGGCGCTGGCGGCCGCCAGCGCGGTGTGGCTCGGCGTGATTGGCCAGCGCGCCAGGCAGGCCGGCCAGTCCCCGGATATCGCACTGGCCCTGCACGGACTGTTGCGTCGCCGCCAGGCCGCGCCGACCCCATCGGTATGGCGGCTGGATGGCGGCGTGCCCGGCTATGTGCTGAATTTGGGCGGCTTTCACGACCCACAAACCGGCTTCGAACTCGCCGCGTTTCAGGAAGCCTGTCGCCACGCCGCGCGCGCCTGCCGCCTGCTGGCACCCGAGGCTCCCCGATTTGAAATCGGCCTAGCCGGCCTCGACGATCTGCTGGCATCGATCGGCCTCATCTATGAAAGCCGCGCCGCGCGCGATACCGCCGCCTGCCTTGCCGCCCTGCTCCGCGCCGAGGTGACGCAGGCGCTCGACAGCGACCAGCGCGACCTGCTTGCCATCGGCCCGGATTGGCCCTCGCCGCCCACCCGCACCGCGATCCCGGGTCTGGCCGAGGCCGCCTGGACCGCCCGCGGCGACATCCTCGTCGCTCCCGGCCAACCGCTGGCCACCGGCATTTTCCCACCCGGTCCGGCCGAGGCCCTGCTCGGCGTGGAAACCGGCGGCATCGCGCCCGCGTTCGCCCCGGTGCGCGCCGGCCGCCTCAGCCGCGCGGCCCAGGACCGCCTGGCCGCCGCCGGCATGTCGCCCGAGGCCGCGCTCGCCGCGAGCCTGCAAGGCGACGACCCGCTGCCGATGCCGCCGCACGAGGCGCACGCCGCCATGCACGATGCGATCGCGCCCTTCCTGCAGCACATGCCGCCGCGCCCCGCGGTGCTGCCAAGCCCGGCGCCCGGCGAGGCCGCCGCGCCCAGCCGCGCCCGCCAGCCGCGCCCCCTGCCCTCGCGCTACGAAGGCATCGCGCACAAGGCCACCGTCGGCGGCCATCGCATTTTTCTGCGCACCGCCGAATACGACGACGGATCGCTCGGCGAAATCGATCTGATCCTGCCGCGCGAAGGCGCCGCGCTGCGCGGCCTGATGGAATGTTTCGCCCAGGCGGTCAGCATCGGGCTGCAGCACGGCGTGGCACTCGATGCGTATGTGGAAGCGTTTGCCCATAGCCAGTTCGGGCCGGCGGGCGCCGTGGAGGGCGATCCGGCGGTGGCGCAGGCGACGTCGCTGCTCGATTACGTGTTTCGCTCGCTGTCGGTAAATTATCTCGGCCGCCCGCTGCCGGAGCCGGAGCTTGTGCCCGCGCAGGCTGGGCGGGAGGATGCGCCGCTGCTGCCACTCGATTTGCCGCGTGGAGCTAGCCCGCGGATGCGGCGGCGGGCTTTGCGGGTAGTGGCATAGGAAGGCCAGGGCTCTGCCCTGGACCCGCTGGGGCCGGGGGCCCCAGACCCCCGTTAGCGCTGCGCGGCATTTCCTGAACCTTAGTCGAAACCATTAAATGAAATGGATTATTTGGCTTCGCCGTTTCCCAAGACGATTCTTAATGAATGGGGTCTGGGGCCTACGGCCCCAGCGGGTCCAGGGCAGAGCCCTGGCCTTCCTTCCCTGCCTTGCCTTTGCCCCCTGCCCCGTGCAAGCAGCGCAACTTCATGCCGCGGAGGGAAAATTGACCGCACGGATCCAGGCCAGGCTGACGGAACTCGGCATCACCCTGCCGGTCGCGCAACCGCCAGTGGCCAACTACGTGCCCTTCGCGCGCACCGGCAACCTAGTGGTGATCTCCGGCCAGCTACCTATGTCGCAAGGAAAACTCACGAGCGTGGGCAAGCTGGGCGAGAGTGTCTCGCTCGAGGACGGCCAGGCCGCGGCGCGCCAATGCTTCCTTAATGTGGTCGCGCATATGAGCGCTGCCTGTGACGGCGACCTCGATCGCGTCGTCCGCATCGTCCGCCTCGGCGGCTACGTCGCCTGCACCGCCGCGTTCACCCAGCACGCCGCGATCCTCAACGGCGCCTCGGACCTCGCGGTGGAGATTTTTGGCGATGCCGGCCGCCATGCGCGCGCCGCGGTAGGCATGGTCAGCCTGCCGATGGACGCCCCCGTGGAGCTGGAGGCGATGTTTGAAATTGGCTGACATGAACCCGCCGCCCGCGCCCCGCGCGGCACAAGGAGGAATGATGCAGCGTCTCCCGTTTTGCCTTGCCGTGCTGTTATTCGCCCTGCTGGCGTCCGCGGCACCGGCCCAGGTTGCCTCGCTGCCGAGCGAAACGCCGCCAAGTTTTACACCCGCGACGGCGACGTTCGACTATGTACGCCGCACCGCGATGATCCCGATGCGCGACGGCATCAAACTCTTCACCGTAATCCTGATCCCGAAGGGCGCGCACCGGGCGCCGATGCTGCTGACCCGCACGCCGTACGGCGCCGACGACCGCACCATGAAGACCTCCAGCTCCCATCTGGCGGCGATCATCGATTCCAGCGACGTGGCCGACGAACTCGTGGAGAGCGGCGCGTATATCCGGGTGTTGCAGGATGTGCGCGGCAAGCACGGGTCTGAGGGCGACTACGTCATGAACCGGCCGCTGATCGGGCCGCTCAATCCGACAAAAGTTGATCACGCAACCGATACTTACGATACGATCGACTGGCTGGTGAAGAACGTGCCGGAATCGAACGGGCGTGTGGGCATCCTCGGCATTTCCTACGACGGTTTTACCAGTTTGATGGCGCTGGTGCATCCGCATCCGGCGTTGCGCGCCGCGGTACCGATCAATCCGATGGTCGATGGCTGGATGGGCGACGACTGGTTTCATAACGGCGCGTTCCGCCAAAGCAGTTTTAATTATGCGCACGACCAGGAAGCCACTCGCGAGAGCAGCATCACCTGGTGGTCGGACAATTACGACGACTATGCTTCGTGGCTGAATGCCGGCAGCGCCGGCGACATGGCGAAGCTGCACGGTCTCGATACGATCGGGTTCGCGCAGAAACTGATGCAGCATCCGGCCTACGATGCGTTCTGGCAGAACCAGGCGATGGACAAGATCTTGGGTGCGCAACCGCTGCAAGTGCCGGTGCTGCTGGTTCACAGCCTGTGGGATCAGGAAGACATCTACGGTGCGATCCATGTCTACAAGGCTCTGAAGCCGAAGGATACCGACAACAGCAAGGTATTCCTTGTGATGGGCCCGTGGTTCCATCACCAGGCGCGGCTCGACGGCAGCATGATCGGGCCCTTCGCGCTCGGCACCGATACCACTTTGACGTTCCGCCGGGTGTTCCTGAAAAACTTTCTCGATCATTTCCTTCTGGATAGCCCGCCGCCGGGCCGTCTGTTCCCCGTCGTGGCGTTCCAGACCGGCGCCAACCGCTGGAGACCGATGGGCGTATGGCCGCCGCAATGCCCGCCGAACGGCTGCGCACCGGAATTAAGCCATCTCTATCTTCACCAGGGCGGCGGCCTCGGATTTACCGCACCGCCGGCGGACGAGAAATCCGGCTTTGACGAGTACGTTTCCGATCCCGCCAAGCCGGTGCCGTTCCTGCCGCGCCCAGTACATCTGGACGGCGAACAGGGCGAGCGCGACTGGCAGACCTGGCTGGTTTCCGATCAGCGGGAGGCAGCCAGCCGCACCGACGTGCTCAGTTTCGAAACCGACCCGCTTACCGCGCCGGTGCTTGTCGCCGGCGAGCCGGGCGTCAACCTGGTTGCCAGCACAAGCGGCACCGACGGCGATTTCGTGGTAAAGTTGATCGATGTGTACCCGGACGAAATGGGCCGCGATCCAAAACTCGGCGGCTACCAGCTGATGGTTTCCGCCGACATCTTCCGTGGCCGCTACCGCGACAGTTTGGAAACACCCTCGGCGATCCCCGCCGGTGCGAAGCAGACCTACCGCTTCAATTTGCCGGACGCGAACCATGTGTTCCAGCCGGGCCACCGCATCATGGTGCAAATACAGTCGAGTTGGTTTCCGCTCTATGACCGCAACCCGCAGAGCTATGTCGATAACATCTTCTTCGCCAAGACGTCCGACTATCGGAAAGCCACGATCCGGGTGTTCGATGCCGGCAAGGACAGCTCATTCCTGACGCTGCCCGCTGCCCACCCGTGACCATGATGCGAGTGCGGGGCGCTAGCGGTGGCGGATAGCGCCGCGGCCGCGTTGCGGACTTGCGGCGGCTGCACCGGTTGCTGCCGCATACTGCCGATCCGCGAACTGGAAAAACCCGCCAACGTCACCTGCACTCATTGCAATGTTGGCCTTGGATGCGGCATCTACGCGCAACGACCGCAGGTTTGCCAAACTTTTGTCTGTGCCTGGCTGGCACACTCCGAAGTCGGCGCGCACTGGTATCCGTCGATTTCGCACATGGTGCTGGCGGAGGACCGCAACACCGCGACGCTGGTGGCGCACGTCGACGCCGCGTTTCCGCAGGCCTGGCGGCAGCCACCCTATTTCGATGAGCTGCACACCTGGGCCGCCAATCCGACCCCGACACGGCAGCGCGTCGCGGTGAAGCTCGGCGACGAGCTGATTGCCATTTTTCCCGTCGGCGAAAGGTTATTGGGACCCATGCGCAGCAACCAGGTGGTGCTGGTTCATGAACCCGGAATGACAGAGTGGGCGGCCTATGACGCCGGTTAGGAAGGCCAGGGCTCTGCCCTGGACCCGCTGGGGCCTGAGGCCCCAGACCCCCATTCATTAAGAATCGTTGGGAGAACGGCGAAGCCTAAAACCCATGTTGTTTATAGGCTTCGCCGAAAAGGCAGGGATAAGCCGCGCAGCGCTAATGGGGGTCTGGGGCCGCCGGCCCCAGCGGGGGTCCAGGGGGCAGAGCCCCTGGCCTTCCTTGCCTTTAACCCGAGAACTGCGCAACTTGCCGACACACCAAGGGAGCCCATCTTTCATGTTCACACGCGCGCGCCGCCTGGTGCTTGCACTCGCCTGTACTACGCTGGTGGCCGCCGCACCGCCGGCGCTCACGCCGGATACCCCCGCCCACTTCACACCTCACACCGCGACGTTCGATTACGAGCGGCGCGAGGTGATGATCACGATGCGCGATGGCGTGAAGCTCCACACGGTCATTTTGATCCCGCGCGGCGCCCACCGTGCGCCGATGCTGCTGACGCGCACGCCGTACGACGCGGACGATCTCACGAACCACGGAATGAGCGCCAGGTTGATCGCGGCACTGGACGGTTACGATAACGCGGACGATGCCATCATCGCCGCGGGCTACATTCGCGTCGTGCAGGACGTGCGCGGCAAATACCATTCGGAAGGTGACTACGTGATGAACAGGCCGCTGCGCGGCCCGCTCAATCCGTCGCAGACCGATCATGCCACCGACACGTACGATACGATCGACTGGCTGGTGAAGCACGTGCCGGAAAGCAATGGGCGCGTCGGCACCATCGGCATATCCTACGACGGTTTTACCACCCTGATGAGCCTGATCGATCCGCATCCGGCGCTGAAGGTCGCGGTGCCGATGAACCCGATGGTGGATGGCTGGATCGGCGATGACTGGTTTCATGGCGGCGCGTTCCGCCAGCTTGGCAGCATCAATTATATCTATGAGCAGGAAGCCACGCGCAGCAATGACGAGAAATTCTGGACCGACCATTACGACGACTACGACGCATTCCTCGAAGCCGGGCCCGGCGACGCGGTCGCCATGCAGCACGGCGACGATCAGTTCGGGTTCTACCGCAAAATCCGGGAGCACCCGGCTTACGACCAGTTCTGGCAGTTGCAGGCGGTGGATAAGATCCTGGCTGCGCGCAAGCTCACCGTGCCGACACTGCTGGTACACAGCCTGTGGGACCAGGAGGATATTTATGGCGCGATCGCGGTTTACAAGGCGCTGAAGGAGGCCGATCCCGGCAACACGAACCTGCATCTTGCGTTTGGCCCGTGGCATCACGGCCAGGGCATCGACAACGGCAGTTCGCTCGGTCCGGTCCAGTTCGACAGCGACACGTCGAAATGGTTCCGCTTTCATGTGCTGCGGCCGTTTCTCGACCATTACCTGAAGGATGGCGCGCCGCAGGCCGATATCGCCCCGGTTACCGCGTTCGAAACGGGTACCAACGATTGGCACCGCCTGCCGACCTGGCCGGCCGGGTGCGCGGCGAATTGCAGCATCGAAAAGCAGCCGCTCTATCTTCAGCCAGCCGGCCAGCTTGGCTTTACAGCAGCGACGCAAGCGGATCCCGGCTACGCTGCCTACGTTTCCGACCCGGCCAAGCCGATTCCGTTTGTTCCGCGGCCTATCCACATGCTGGCCGACGACGAAGGCACGCAGTGGGTTGAATGGCTGGTCAGCGACCAGCGCGACGTCGGCACACGCCCGGACGTGGCGACATTTGAAACCGATCGCCTGAGCAAACCGTTGAAAATCGCCGGGCAGCCGATCGCCAACCTGATCGCGTCCACGACCGGCACCGATGGCGATTTTGTTGTCAAACTTATCGACGTCTATCCGGACCTGGTGCCGCAAACCCCCGCCATGGGCGGCTACCAATTAATGATCTCGGCCGACATATTGCGTGGCCGCTACCGCAACAGTTTTTCCAAGCCCGAACCGATCCCGGCCAATCAGCCACAAACCTACCGGTTTGCCCTGCCGACCGCGAACCATGTCTTCCTGCCCGGCCACCGCATCATGGTGCAAGTGCAGTCCACCTGGTTCCCCCTCTACGACCGCAACCCGCAAACCTACGTCGCCAACATTTTCGATGCGAAGGCCGGGGACTATGAAGCCGCCACGATTAAATTGTTCGATACCGGCACGAACGCCAGCTTTGTAGAACTGCCGGTGGTGAAGTAGGTCTTCGGTCTTCGGTCTTCGGTCGTCGGAGTAAGGATGGGACTCCACACTGTCTGGCGACCGAAGACTGACGACCGACGACTTATATGCCATATCCGACTTCATGCCCGATGGATCGCCCGCCTTTACGCTGAGCCTGCACGGCTCCATCCATGATATCGAGCCGGCCGCATGGGACCTCTGCGCCGGGCCGGATAACCCATTCGTCTCGCACGCCTTTCTTGCCTGCGTGGAGGATAGCGGCAGTGCCGGCGCGCGCACCGGGTGGCTGCCGCGCCACGCGGCGTTGCGCGACGAAGCGGGCACGCTGGTCGGTGCCGCGCCGATGTATGCCAAGTCGCATAGCTACGGCGAATATGTCTTCGACCACGGCTGGGCGCGGGCCATGGAGCAGGCGGGCGGCGACTACTACCCCAAGTTGCAAGTCGCGGTGCCATTCAGCCCGGTGCCCGGGCCCCGTCTGTTGCTCAATCCGCATGCCGGCGTGCCGCTAGCGGTACTTGGCGACGCGCTGGTGCAGGCCTGCCGCCAGATGCGGCTCAGCTCGGTCCACGTCACGTTCTGCCAAGCGGACGAATATGCAGCGCTGGGCGAGGTGGGCTGGCTGCGGCGGCTGGGCCTGCAATATCACTGGCACAACGAAAACTACGCCACTTTCGACGATTTCCTGGCCGCGCTCAGTTCGCGCAAACGCAAGACAATCCGTCGCGAGCGGCGCGATGCGCAGTCGGCCGGCCTGGAATTCGTAACGCTGCGCGGCGCGGAAATAAGCGACGCCGACTGGGCCGCTTTCTTCCGCTTTTATGAATCGACGGTAGACCGCAAATGGGGCAGCGCCTACCTCACGCCCCAGTTCTTTCCGCTGCTCGGCGAGCGGCTCGGCGATCGCGTCGTGCTCATGCTCGCCCGCCACGGGAACCTGCCAGTGGCCGGCGCGCTCAACCTCGCCGGCACCGATACGCTGTATGGCCGCAACTGGGGCTGCCTCGGCAACTTCCCTTTCCTGCACTTTGAGCTTTGCTATTACCAGGCGATCGATTTTGCCATTGCGCACGGCCTCAGGCGAGTCGAGGCCGGTGCGCAAGGTGAGCACAAAATCCAGCGCGGCTATCTGCCGGCGCTGACCTACTCCGCGCACTGGATCGCGCATCCCGGCCTACGCCGCGCGGTGGCGCAGTTTCTGGATCAGGAACGCCCGGCGGTCCTTGCCGAAACTCAAGGGCTAGCCGCCTACAGCCCATTCCGGCAGGAAAGCTGACGCAGTCATCGCCGCGCCAGCGATCCCATTCGGCATAACTCACACGCCCCAGTGTCCCGGGACCCAATGGTAGCGGCCGAGCCGCCCCACGAACCAGTGGCCCGGCACCCAGTGCGCCCAGCCCGGCTGGCGCACCACCCAATGGCGGGGAACCCACACATAACGCACGCCGTTCCACTGCCAGTGGCCGGGTTCCAGCAAATAGCCGGCGGCCGGGCCGGGGACCGGCGGGGGCGGGCCGACTTCGACCTGCGGTGGTGGGATCGGCGCATACGGCGCCGGCTGGGCCACAGCGGCACCCGTGGCCAACACGCATGCCGCGATCAATACGGCGGAAATTCTCTTCATCGTGGTCTCCTGTCGGGAAAATGCCCGATCGCTCTTTCGATCGTCACACCATAACGCGCAACACCACACAACGATGCGACGGAAGCATGAAAGCTCCGCCACGGTATCGCAACACTACGCAACAGAATCCTAAGCCAGGCCTGACGGCGCAAGAAGTAATGGCTTCGCCGACCAGGGGCTCCGCCCCCTGGACCCCGACGGCGCGCGGCCGCCGGCGTTAGCGCTGCGCGGCGGCACTTCTCTGTACAGCGCGCGAGGAACGGTTTATGGCGTGGACCATAGCGTGGGGTCTGACGTCCACGGCCGGAGCGGATCAAGGGGCAAGCCCCGTGGTCGGCGACCCCAGTCGACTTTAACCTGCCATCGCCTAGGGCCGTTGGCATCGGTCGGTGTCGCAGTGCGTCACCGGCCCGCCTGCCGCCAGCCAAAATGCGGGTGCTTTGGCACGCGCTGGGGTCCAACCGTCGATGTCCGATCCGCGGTGGTTGCCGGTATCCACGGAGAGATGGCTGACATTGCCGATGCCACGACCCGCTTGCATACGTTGTACCTCGCGCGGTCAAGCATACAAACGAGCGCGTGCATCGACAGCGGGGGACAGGCACCGCAAGTGCTGCGTAACGACTTCAACGGCGAGCGGCGAGATGTCTTGCGGCGGCGGGGTGCGCCTGCCAAGCGCGGGCGGTCTGCTCGGAGCCCGCCGCGCGCTGCGCGGACCAACTGGCCCGCGACGCCGCCCCTCGCTTGATCTGCCGCCTGCACGGACGCTATACGGTCCTGGACTAGAGATAATTGTTTTGGAGACTTGCACCGTATGGGTGCCCGTCGAATTATGTTACACATCGGCACTGAGAAGACCGGTACCAGCACGTTGCAAATGCTGGCGGCGGTTAATCGCAAGCTGCTGCTTGCGAACGGCGTCTGTTACCCTCTGCTTCCTGGTGATACCAGCCATGTCGGCCTTGCGATATATGCAGCCGACCCCAATCGCGGCAATAGTCTCCACGCCATATTGGGACTGCGGACACGCGCGGCGGTGGCGGAGTTCCGCGACAACTTCCTGGAACGCCTCGGCCAGGAAATAGATGCCTCTGGCTGCGATACGATCCTGCTATCAAACGAGCATTTGTCCTCACGTGCCAGCCGTCCGGAACATGTCCTGCGCATTGTGCAGGGTCTGCGGACGATCGCCGAGGAAATCCGTGTGTTTATCTATTTGCGGCCGCAGTACGAACTGATCGTGAGCGGCTATTCGCAGGCGGTGAAGTCGGGCCGAACCGAGCCGATCGACACCGGCTTGAGCGTGACTAATCACTACTTCAACTATGACCGCATGCTTTCATACTGGGAGAGCGCCGTCGGCATTGAGAGCATCACTGTACGGCGTTTCCTTAAGCAGCAGTTCGTGGGCGGCTCGCTGATCAACGACTTCTTCGCGACGCTTGGTATTGTGTTGCCGCCAGATATCGTCATCCCGCCAAACCGCAACATCAGCCTGGACGCGGAAACGGTGGAGTTCCTGCGCTGCGCGAACTGCATAGCGGCGCGGCGCGGCAAGGATGGGCACATCGAGGGTCGCCGTAGATTGATCGGCGCTCTGGAGGACCTTTCGAAAGGTCCTCGGATCACCGTGCCGGCGGAAGAACTTGCGGCAATTGACGAGGCATTCGCTGCCGGCAATCGCCGCGTTAATGAGCGCTACTTTCCTGGTTCCACGGCCCCCCTGTTTCCGGCCTTCGCGGGCGAGGGCGCCGGCGAAATCTTCACGCTGACCGCGGAACGGGCGGTGGAAATTGGAATTGCCCTGTGGCGCGAATCGTCGTCGGCAGCCGCCCGCAAACGCGCGATCGGGGCGGCGCCAGGTGATTGGCGCCGGCCCATCCGCGGGTACGGCCGATCGCGCCACAAGGCGACACGCGCAGTGGAAAACGAAGCGTTCGGTGAGGACGACGACAGCGCCGTGAACTGACATTTACCTTCGCTGCCCGTAAGCCTCGCTGGTGGAGCTCTCCGTAATGAGGCAAAATTAACAGCGGCCCGACTCATACCACCCGTCCCAATTTCTGCCTCTTCAGCAATTCTAGCCATTGGTATGCGCACCGGGAAATCATGCGCGCTCCCCATAAGCGCCAGCATGAGGAGATCGAAGCGTTGGCAACAGAAAACTGAAGAATTGATTCGAAAAGTTAAGCCCATGGCTCTGCTCTTAACCCGCTGGGCAGAGAGGCCCGAGACCCCGTTCAATAAGAATTGTCGGGACAATGGCGAAGCCAGGACCCCAATTCACCTGGCGGCTTCGCCAAAAGGAAGACAAGGAAAAGCCGCGCAGCGCTAATGGGGGTCTGGGGCCTCAGGCCCCAGCGGGTCCAGGGCAGAGCCCTGGCCTTCTAAATATCCGCATAACAATGCGTCTCGGCCGCCGCCCCCGGATGCGTCACCGCACCCAAATGCGCCGGGCCGACCAACTGCGCGAATTTCCAGATCGCGCCGCTCTGGTAATCGGTGCGCCGCGGTATCCACTCAGCCCGGCGCGCCGCCAGCGCCTCGTCGCTCAACGCCACCGCGATGGTACCAACGGCGGCATCGATCGAGATGCGATCGCCGTCGCGCAGCAGCGCGATTGGGCCGCCGACGGCTGCCTCCGGCCCGACGTGGCCGACACAAAAGCCACGCGTCGCGCCTGAAAAACGGCCGTCGGTGAGCAGGGCCACGTGCTCGCCCATGCCCTGGCCGTAGATCGCCGCCGTGGTGGACAGCATTTCGCGCATGCCTGGCCCACCCTTCGGCCCTTCGTAGCGGATGACGATCACATCGCCGGCCTTGTAGGCGCGCGCCTGCACCGCGGTGAAAGCGGCTTCCTCGCTGTCGAAGCACAGCGCGGTGCCGTCGAACCGCAGGGTTTTCATGCCGGCGACTTTCACGATGGCGCCGTCCGGCGCCAGGTTGCCGCGCAGGCCGACCACGCCGCCGGTCGGCGAAAGCGGGGCGCTTACCGGCACCACCACATCCTGATCCGTGGGGAACCCGACGCCGGCGAGGTTCTCCGCCATGGTGCGGCCGGTCACGGTCAGGCAGTCGCCGTGCAGCAGGCCGCCATCGAGCAGCGCCTTCAGGATCACCGGCACGCCGCCGACGCGGTGCACATCGAGCGCGACGTAGCGGCCGCCTGGCTTGAGGTCCGCGATGTAGGGGGTGCGGCGCATGATCGCGGCGACGTCGTCCATGGTGAAGGCGATGCCGGCCTCGTGCGCGATCGCCGGCAGATGCAGGGCCGCGTTGGTGGAGCCGCCGGTGGCGCCGACGATGGTGGCGGCGTTTTCCAGCGCGCGGCGGGTGACGATGTCGCGCGGCCGCAGTTGCCGCTGGACCAGCGCCATGACCGCGCGGCCGCTTTCGGTGGCCCAGCGGTCGCGCTCTTCGTACGGCGCCGGCGAGCCGGCCGAACCCGGCAAGGCGAGGCCAATCGCCTCGCTCACCATGGCAATGGTGTTGGCGGTGAACTGCCCGCCGCAGGCGCCGGCGCTGGGGCAAGCGACGCATTCCAGCTCGTGCAGGTCGGCGTCGGACATGTTGCCGGCGGCGTGCTGGCCCACCGCCTCGAACACATCGAGCACGGTTACGTCGCGGCCGTGGAATTTGCCGGGCAGGATCGAGCCGCCGTACATGAATACGCTCGGCACGTTGAGGCGGAGCATGGCCATCATCATGCCGGGCAGGCTTTTGTCGCAGCCGGCGAGGCCGACGAGGGCATCGTAGGCGTGGCCGCGCATGGTCAGTTCGACGGAGTCGGCGATCACCTCGCGGCTGACCAGGCTGGATTTCATGCCCTGGTGGCCCATGGCGATGCCGTCGGTGACGGTGATGGTGGTGAATTCGCGCGGCGTGCCGCCGGCCTCGAGGACACCGGCTTTGACGCTCTGCGCCTGGCGGCTCAGCGCGATGTTGCACGGTGCGGCCTCATTCCAACAGGTCGCGACGCCGACGAAGGGCTGCGCGATCTGATCCTCGGTGAGCCCCATGGCATGGTAGTAGCTGCGGTGCGGCGCCCTACCCGGCCCCACGGTCACATGCCGCGAGGGCAGTTTAGCCTTGTTCCATTTGTGACCAGTCACATGCGTGACCCCTTGCCTTAATGAAATGGGGTCTGGGGCCTACGGCCCCAGCGGGTCCAGGGCAGAGCCCTGGCCTTCCTTAATTACCTGCGGCCGCCAACCCAGCCAGCCGTGGATCAGCGATAAACCGGCAACTCCGAGAGTCGCCCGGTAGGTAGCTTGTACAACTGATTGTGTTCGCACGGCCCGGTTCCGGCGCCGGCGCCGCGCCGCCGCCGAGCGCCTGCGCCATGGCGTACGCGGCGGCCAGGCCGGCCGCATTTTGGCCGCTGCCGCCCACCGCGGCGCGGAAGGCGTGGCGGGTTCGGCTCCAGGCCATTGAGACTGCCAGCAACGGTGCGGGTTTGGCCGACGGCGAGGCCGCCAGCAGTATGCCGGTGCCCGGGGCGATGCGGCCGGTGCCGAATAGATTGTTGGCGGTCAGCGCGCAGGCGACGGCGCCGCCCTTGCCGTCCATCACGACGAAGCTGGTGGATGCCGGCAAAAGCGGCAGCGGCGGGGCGGAGCCCGATGAGGCCAGCAGCGCGTCGGCGGCGCCGCCCTGGGCGCGGAAGCGCGCGGCGGCGGCTTCCGAGGCCTCTCCGGCGGCCTGGATGGCGGACGGATCGTGGCGCAGCACCTGGAACGCGGCCGCGGCGGCCAGCCCACCGTCGGCGGGGAGCGGCAGGAAGCCGACAGTATCGTCGCCGTTATCTTGGGTAATCGGGGGCACCAGCGACGGCCGCGAGAGACGCAAATCGTCGCCTGAGACCGGCCCGCCGGCGGCGGCCGTCCCCTCCACCAGCTTTTGTGCCAGCAGGCCCTGATACATGTCGCCGGCACCGACCGAACGGATTTGTGCCAGCGTGCCCGCCAGATCGGTCTGCAGCAGTGTCGCGCCCTCGGTCAGCGGCGTGCCGCTCGGCGCAAAGACCGGCTGGGTGCTGGGATCCGCGGTCAGCGGCCCGGCGACCGGGGCCAGATCCAGCGCCAACGCACGGGACACCGGGATGCCGAACCGGGCTGCTTTTTCAGCCGGGTCGATCAGCGTCGCGAAGTCCCGGGTGCCGTAGCGTGCGCTCAGCAAATAGAGCCCGCGCACCAGCATCGGCACAGCGGCGGGGCGGTCGCCGGCGGCGCTCGCGGGTGCCCCGGGCACAAACATCACGGCCTCCGGCACACCACCGTTGGCTGTGGACGTACCTGGCTGATAGGCGAGGCAGGCGCCGCCGCCGCCCAGCGAGGCGCGCGACGGCAACGTCACCGACAGCATAAACCCGAGGGCGACCGCCGCGTCCGCCGCGTTGCCGCCGGTCGACAGCACCTGGCGCGCCGCCAGCGCCGCGCGCGGCTCGTCCGCCACCGCGCCGCCGATAAAGCCGGTAAGAACCTTCGGCTCGTTGGACCCGCCGCCGAAGATCGACCGCTTGACCGCGCCGACCGTGCCGCACCCGGAAAGCGTTACGGCCATGGCGCCGGTTAGCAGCACATACCGCCTGGCGCCTGAAATCCCTACGAACACGCGCTCAAATTCTCCCGCCAACCCGCTCCGCTTAGCCACGTTCACCCCGGTTGGCCAGGGGTGCGGATGGGTAGAAGAAGGCCAGGGGCTCTGCCCCTGGACCCCGCTGGGGCCGTAGGCCCCAGACCCCGTTCATTAAGTCAGGGGACGGGGAGGGGGCCGGCACGCACTTCCCCACACGCTCGTTGCCCCCCTCCCCGTCCCCTGACTTAATGAATAGGTTCTAAGGACTTGTCCTTAGCGGGGGTCCAGGGGGCAGAGCCCCCTGGCCTTCTTTTGCCCACCCACCCCCATGCTATCCTGGCGCGATGGTGGACCGGGCTTTGGTGTTTTTTGACATTGAGGATCGCCAGGCGGAATTGCGCGATGGCGTGGCGCCGGACGATTTCGTGTTGCGCCGGCGTGAGTCGCCGCTGCCGTTTCCCGCCGGCGCGCTGGCTTATTGCGCCGATTTGCAGGCTGAGCGCGTGTTGTTTTCCCATCATGGCGCGGCGCTCCACGAGCTGTTCGCGGCGCCGTTTCTGTATGCCGCGCAATTGCAGGGCGCCGTTGGCGTGGCGAGCGTACCGTTCGAGCGCCTGGCCGAATGGGAGCACGATTTGCCGCCGCCCCGCCCCACTCTGATCTTTTCGCCGGGCCGCACGGGCAGCACGCTGCTGGCACGCCTACTGGCGGCGAGCGGCGCGCCGTGTGCGTCCGAGCCCGACATGTTGTCGCAGGTTTGCCGGTTCAATCGCGAGGACCGGATGCGCATGGGCCTTGCGATGGAGCCGGCGCTGCTGCGCGCGTGCCTGGTGTCGCTGTGCCGCGCGCTCGGGCCGGCGCCCTTCATAAAACTGCGCAGCCAATGCAACGCGCGACCGTTGGCATTGTTGGCGGCCGCGCCTGAGGCCTCGGCGATTTTTCTGCTGCGGCGGGTGCGATCCTGGGCGCGCTCGCGGCATCTGGCGTTCGGCGAGCCGCCGGTCGCGGTGGCCGCCGTGCTGCGCGAGGCGATCGATGCGCTGGATAAGCTGCGGGCGGCCGGCGTGCCGTTCCAGGTATTTTGGTTTGAGGATCTGGTGGGTGACCCGGCCGCCGCGGTGCGCGCTTGCGTGCCAGGGTACGAGGCGGACGAGGCGGCCGTTGGCCGCGTCATGGCGCGGGACTCGCAGGGGGGTACGGGGGTCGCGCGGGAGATGGTGGCGGCGGCTTCGGCCGATCCGGCGTTTGGTGACGCCTTCGCCGCGGCTTGGGAGGAGGCCCGGCAAGGGGCCGAGTGGGCGGCAGGCACGCTGGCGCTGCTGGCGGCGATGCACGATGATGCGCCATGACCGGGGAGCCGCCGCGCTGGATTTATCGCCTTGAACATTTTTCGCGCGCGAATGCCCGGCTACAGGGCGCTGTGGAACTCTTCAGGCAGCGCAAGCTCAGCGACCTGGAGCGCGAAGGGCTGGTCCAGAGATTCGAATACACCTGGGAGCTCGGCTGGAAACTCCTGCGCGACTATTTGGAGTTCTCGGGTGTCGCGCTGGCGACGATCACGCCGGCGGCGGTGATACGTGCCGCGTTCGCCGCCCGCCTCATCGAGGACGGCGACCTTTGGATGGCGGCGCTGGAGGCCCGCAACCGCGTCGCTCACACGTACGACGAGGCTGCCTTCGACCGCATCGTTGCGGAGATCGCGGAACGCTTCGCTGCCCCGCTGCAGACGCTTCTAGCGTTCATGCGGGCCCGCGCGACCGAGGCCGGCCATGTCTGAGCATGGGATGCCGCAAGCCCACCTTGCCATCGTGCGGGACATCCTGACGCGGTCCGGCGTGGCGTTGGACCGGGTGGCCTTGTTTGGCTCGCGCGCCACCGGCCGCGCCCGCCCGGACTCCGACATCGATCTGGTGCTGTATGGGCAGGTGCCCGAGGCAACGCTCGCCCTGCTACACCAGCGTTTCGAGGACAGTTTGCTGCCTGTCACCGTCGATTTGCTGGTCTATGACCGCATCGAACACGGGGCGCTGAAGGCGCATGTCGACCGTGCCGGCCGCAGGCTGTTCGCGCACGCGCAAATCGGCCAGGGTACGGACCATGATTGAAATTAAACTAAAATGAACAAAAGTTTTTTGGTTCTTTTTTTCAAAAAAGAACAGAAGAAAGCGCTTCTTTTTGAAAAAAGAAGCAAAAACTTTTGTTAATTGGTTGGTTGCCTTAAGGGACGCATGCCCGAATTCGTCATTCATATCGGTCCGCATAAGACCGGAACCACCTACCTGCAGCTGCATTTCCGCGCCATGCGCGCCGCGCTGGAGGAACGCGGCATCGTTTTTCCGGAGTTCTGGGAACTGGCACCCGGCAACCCGAGCCAACTGCCGCTGATGCACCAATTGCGCGCTGGCCAACTCGAACAATTGCGGCCGCGATTCGCGGAATTGCTAGCCAGCGGTGCCGAGCGAATCCTGCTATCCTCGGAGGATCTGTCCAATCTGGAACCGCCGGCGATCGAGCTGCTGCATGCACTGATCGCCGGCAACAAGGTGCAGATCGTCTTCTACCTGCGACGCTGGTCGGAACTGGTGCCGTCATCCTGGCAGGAGGGCATCAAGCAGGGGCAGTTCCGCAACCTGCCGGAATTCATCCTGTCGCACATCCAGAAGCCGCAGCTTTCCCGGCTGATGAATTTCGACCTCAAACTGTCGCGCTTCGCGGCGGTGTTCGGCGCGGACAGCATCAAGCTCGTGTCCTATAGCGAGCTACGCGATCGTAACATCGATCTGTTCAGGCATTTTGCGGCCAGCTTCCTCGATTGGCCGGATGCCGATGTGCGCCGCAAGCTGACTTCACCGAATTCATCCCGCACGCCGGAGAACGCGGAATTGCTGCGCGTGGTGAATGCGATGACGGCGCAGCGCGGCTTTACACCGAATTCCTTGCTGCGACGGCGCGTCGACGTGCACCGGCACCAATTGGACCTGGAACCTGTGCTCACCGCCATGCGCAACCATCAGCGCACGGTGCATTTCAACGATTCCGGTACGGCCCTGCGCGATTTACACCGCACCCTGATGCAGGCCCATATCGGCCAGGTTGTAGAGCCGAGGCGAAACAAGCTGCTGTTCCGGCCGCGGTCAGCCAATCTCGCCTATATCGATGGAGATTACCAGTTGGAACCTGGGGTTCTGACGGCACTGAACGCCATTCTGGATCGGCTTGCGGAAATTGAGAAGGAAGCAAGTCCAGGGGCTTTGCCGCTGGAGCCGGCGGGGGACAGGCCCCTGGACCCCGATTTCGTCGGGTCGGAAGTCGAGATCGACACCGAGGCCGAAACTCTCGATCTCTGATAATCGCTACGCCAATGCCGCGCCGCGGATCGATAGCGCATTGCTACGTTCCAAGGCGGTCATGATCTTGCCATAGACGATCTGATCCTCTGCCACCATCTCATCGATGAAATCAAGGTCGCCAGCGGGCGCCAGCTCGGGCGTATAAAGCGGTTGCGATTCGTTAACCCGGCGTTCCGATGGCAACCCGAACTTGTGCAACTTCCAGGCAGAGTACCGCCCTGTCTCGGTAATCTCGATGCCGGTCAGCACCGCGTTCTCAATCGCGCCGGCGGCCTGGCCGCGGCCCAGATTATTGCAGATCATGTTGCGTGAGGTCACCGCCGGCGTGCGCAACAGCCGTGATCCGATCTCCACCAGATACTCCGGCGTGGGATCGGGTACGATTTCGGTCATGCCGATCGCCTTCAGCCAATTGGTGGTGTCGTTGCGCGGTTTCCCGACGAATGTCTTAAGGCGGGTCAATATGAACGAAATATACGAAAAAATCATGCTGCGCGGTTCGCGCACCACGGTGAACAGGTCGTCTTCGAAGCGCACCAGGTTGCGTTCCTGATACCAGCGCAGCGGCACATGGCCGGAAATCGCGATCGTTTCTGAAAATGGCACACACAGGGCGATCTCCTTTAGCGCGGCAAAAAAATCCGGCTTCGACGTGATCTCCGGCGTGGCCAGATTATAGTGAAGCACGGGGACCTGACGGCGCAAGCCGACCGTCAGGTCGCTGCCGGCGCATTTCGGGATGTGCACGAAAATGGAGCGGCGCTTCTCGGGGTAGGCATGCAACACGATTTCCCGGATGCGGGTCTGGAATTCCACGCTGTTCAGCCGGTTGGCCAGCACGGCACGCGGCACGAAATTCTCCCCGTCCAGCGCGGCCTGCCAATTGTCTGGCGCGCGGCCCAGCACACAGGCGCTGATCTGGCGCTTGCTCATCGACGTGCAATCCAGACGGCTCAGAATCGATGGCAGCCCCCGCTCTGCCTCGTAGAACCCGAACAGGTTGAGCATTTGCCTCGTATTGACGGGGTTGGGAATGAGTTGGGGCATCTTTCCGCGACGCGTTGCGCGCTCCTGCTACACGAGGCCGGCCGGGCCGTAAAGCCGGCCGCCGACACTGCGCTTGGGACTGGTTCGACGATAACTCAGCCGCTTGATTGCATTATAACTAGTATGAACAAAAGTTTTCGCAAAAGAAGAGAAGGAAGCGCTTCTTTTTGAAAAAAGAAGCAAAAACTTTTGTTTATTGGTTGCCTGGGCGGGCTCAAACTTCACGCTTTTGTATATCGACATGCCTTGGACTTACGCAAGGGCAGTGCCGTTGATCGATAGTGCATCATGCCGCTCCAATGCCGCCATTACCTTGGCATAGACAAGCCGATCCTCGGCTACCATTTCGTCGACGAAGTCCCGGTCCGCGGCGGATGCCAGTTCCGCTGTGTAAAGCGGTAGCGACTCGTTCGTACGTTTTTCCGACTGAAAGCCGAACTTGTTTTGCTTCCACGCTGAATAGCGTGTTGTCTCGGTGATTTCGATGCCGGTGCGCACCGCGTTCTCGATCGCGCCCGCCGCCTTGCCGCGGCCGAGGTTATTGCAGATCATGTTGCGCGAGGTCACAGCCGGCGCGCGCAGCAGGCGCGACCCTATTTCCAGCAGGTACTCTGGTTTAGGATCGGGCGCCAGTTCCTTCATGCCGATGGCGTTCAGCCAATGGGCGATGTCATTGCGCTTGGCGCTACCGAAACGTTGGAGCCGCGTCAGGATGTAGGAGATAAACGAGTAGATCATGCTGCGCGGCTCACGCACCACGGTGAAGAGATCGTCCTCATAGCGCACAAGATCGCGCTCCTGATACCAGCGCAGCGGCACATGGCCCGAGGCCGCGATGCTGGCGGCGGACGCAATCCCGAGTGCGAGGTCTTTCAGGGTGGCGAAAAATTCCGATTTTGGCGTGGCTTCCGGTCTCGCCAAATTATAGTGCAGCAAGGGAGCGTGCCGCCGCAACTCGATCGTCAAATCGGAACCGGCGCATTTCGGAATGTGTATGAAAATGGTGCGGCGCTTTTCGGGGAAGGCGCCCAGCACGATTTCGCGAATGGCGGTTTGAAACGTATCGCTGTTCAACATGCCGGCCAATTCCGCAGGCGGCGCAAAATTCTCGCCGTCGATCGCGGCCTGCCAATTCGCGGGCGCGCGCCCCAACACGCACGCACTGATCTGGCGCCGGCTCATCGCGGCGCAATCGACGCGCTCGAGAAGCGAAAGCAGACCCTTTTCGGCCTCGTAGAACGCAAAGAGGTTGAGCAGTTGGCGCGGATTGACCGGTGCGGGAATCAGTTGGGGCATTTCTTGGCGGTGGTTGGGCGCGCACGTGCTACATGAGCGCAGCCGGCCCGTAAAGGCGGGCGGTGGCCAGGAACAGGAAGGCCAGGGCTCTGCCCTGGACCCGCTGGGGCCTGAGGCCCCAGACCCCCATTCGCGCTGCGCGGCTTTTCCTTAACAATTTGGCGAAGCCATTAAATGAAATGGATTATTTGGCTTCGCCGCTCCCCCCAAGGACTCTTAATGAATGGGGGTCTGGGGCCCCCGGCCCCGTCGTGCGCAGCACGCCTCCGGCGTGACGGGTCCAGGGCAGAGCCCTGGCCTTCCCTTACCTTCCTGCCCCTAAGCCGCGATCTGCAAGGCCTGCAGCACTTCCTCCAGCTCGGTAAACCCCGGCATATGCTGGTTCGGCACCATCTTGCGGCCGGTTTCGACGCTGACCTGCGGCGCATTGCCGTGCAGGTGCGCCACCAGCACGGCGCGGATCACCTCGCTATACTTGCTATCGGCTTCCACGATGCTCTTCATGCGCGCGGAACATGGCGCCGCGATGCCGTAGGCCAGCAGCACGCCGAGGAACGTGCCGACCAGCGCGCCGCCGATCATTTCGCCGAGCACGGCCGGTGGTTCGTTGATATGCCCCATGGTCTTGATCACGCCGAGCACGGCGGCCACGATGCCGAGGGCCGGCAGCGCATCGGCCATGGTCTGCATCGCGTGCGAGCCGTGCAGCTCCTCGTGCAGCGTTTTTTTCAATTCGCGGGCCATCACATCCTCGATCTGGTGCGGATCGTCCGCGTTCATGCCGACCATGCGCAGATAGTCGCAGATGAGTGCGACTGTGTGATGATTTTTCAGTATTTTATCGAAATGCTTGAACGCAGCGCTTTCCTCGGGTTTTTCGATGTGCGGCTCCAGCGCCATGGCACCGCGCTGGCTGGCCAGCCGGGTAAACCAGTAGAGCAGCGAGAGCAGATCCATGTAGTCGATTTTCTTGTAGCGCTCGCCTTTCAGGATCATGCCGAAGCCGGCCAGCGTGTGCTTCACGTCGTGCATCGAGTTGGCCATCACGAAGGTGCCGATGGCCGCGCCGAGAATGGTCAGCAGCTCGAACGGCATGGCGCCCATCAGCGCGCCGAAGGCACCACCGCTGGCCACGAAGCTGCCGAACACGCAGGCCAGCAGAAAGACCAGGCCGCCGATCGTCAGCATGCGGGCGGCTCAGCGCGGCGGCGCGGTGCGCAGCAGCACGATGGCGATGCGGCGGTTCGCCGCGGCGAGCGGATCGGCGGGCAGCAGCAGATCGCGGTCCGCGTGGCCGGTGACATCCTTGATGCGCGTCTCAGCCAGACCGCCTTCCACCAGCAGCCGGCGGGTGGCGTTGGCACGCTCGGTGGAGAGGTCCCAATTGCCGCGGCCGGTGCCGCTGTAAGGGGCGGCATCGGTATAGCCGGCCACCGAGACCGGTTCGGGCAGTTTCTGCAGGATCGGGATCAGGCGCAGCAGCAGCGCGCGCGCTTCATCGTTCGGCTCGATCGAGCCGGTGGCGAACATCGGCCGGCGGTCGGCGTCGCGGATTTGCACGCGCAGACCCTGCGGCGTGAGGTCGATCGACAGCTGTTTTGCCAGCGGGGACAGCGCGGGATCGGAGGTGACCGCCTGCTGCAGCGCGGCGACCGCCTGGGTGAGGCTGAGCTGCTCCTGCCGCCGCGCCTCCGCCGCCAGCTTCTGTGCCGCCGCGATTTGTGCCGGCGTGCGCTCCGCTACGTGCGTTTCGCCGCGTCCGCCATCGGCGCCGTCGGGGCCGACCGCCTGGCTATGCACCGACCGCGTAACGAGCGTGTCGCTGTCGTCGTCCTCCACATCCACGGGCGGCGCATTGGCGTTCATGACCGCGATCGTGCCGCGGTCGGACAGCGCCGGCCCGTCCTCGAACGGCGAGTGGCCGCCGAACGGCTTGCCGCTGCCGGAGGTGCCGCGCGAGGTCGCGATCGTCGGGCTGAGATAATCCGCGAGGCCGCGGCGTTGCGCCTCGGTGGGCGCGTTCAGCAGCCACATCAGCAGGAAGAACGCCATCATCGCGGTGACGAAATCGGCGTACGCCACCTTCCAGGCGCCACCATGGTGGCCGCCCTCGATGATCTCCTCCTTCTTGATGATCGTAATGCCTTTCTTGTCGCCTCGCTTCGCCATGGTCCCCGCCGCTACATCGCTCGGGGTATCCTGGATGACGCGGCTTAAGGCGTGGCTAACCCCGCGCCGGCAGCAGCACGGCCCCGGCCGGAGCCGGCGCGCGGTAGAAACGATAGCGCTCGGCCACGATGCCGCCGCGGGCCCGTGCGGCCTGCCCCGCGGGCATGAGCACCGGCCACATGCCACCCGGCGCCAAGGTCGCGCGCCGCACACTACGCACCAGCAAAACGCTGGCGCAGCTGGCCGGCGCCGGCGGCAGCGCGAACAGCGCCCAGCGCGGCTCGGCGCCAAGCACCGGGCCGGGCAAGTGATAGGCCAGCTCGGCAGCCAGCCCATACTCGTCAGCCGCGACGCAATCCGCGCCCGCGGTGATGCGCGCCGCCTCCGCTTCACGCGCCAAATCGTCCCAGCCGGCCAGACGGATCAGCGAAAAATCCAGCCGCCGCGGCAGGCCAAACGGGACAACGGTCGCTTGCAGATAAACCAGGCCGGAGAGTCCCAACCCGACCGCCACGGCGGTGCGCCAAAACCTCTGCACGGTCAGCGCGGCGCCAAGCGCGGCCCCGGGGTACAGGATCGCCGGCCAATTCGCCTGCACCCGGTCGCCCAGCGCGTGCTCCGCGAATACCGCCAGTGGCACCAGCGTGGTCGCGGCCAGCAGGCTCATTTCCGGCGCCCGCCATGCGCCGCCGCGCACGCAACGCCATAGGCCGACCGCGAACAATGCGGCCAGCAGCGGCGTGGCCAACCCGACTTGGCCGGAGAGGAACTCGACCAGGAAATGCCACGCATCGGCTGGGTGCCAGTCGCCCGCGCGGCCACCTTGCCTGGCGAAACTGACCCAGCCGTGGTCCGCGTTCCACACCAGCACCGGTGTCGCCATCACAAGAGCGGCGACGGCGGCCGCCCAAAGTTCCCACCGCTTTAGCCAGTGCCGCAACGACGGCACCGCGAGCAGCCAGGCCAGCACGCCCGGCACGAGGAGAATCGCGGTGTACTTGCTGTCGAACGCCAGGCCGGCGGCGGCACCGGCCGCCAGCCACCAGGTGCCCCGCCCGGTGCGCAGCAGGCGCGCGAGAGCCGCGAGCGACGCCGTCCAGAACAGCAGCAATGGCGTGTCCGGCGTCATCACCACCGCGCCGGCATTCAGCAGCAAGGTGCCATTCAGCAGCCACACCGCGCGCTGCCCGGCCCCCCGTCCGGGCGCCAGATCTTCGCCGGCGCGCCATAGAAGAACGCTGCCCAGGAAGGCCGAAAGCGGGCCGAGCAGCCGAATACCGAGCGGTGTGTCGCCGGCGAGTGCGGTGCCCGCGCGGATCCACAAGGCAACCATGGGGGGGTGATCGAGGTAGCCGGGCGCCAGCGCGTGCGCCCAAACGCGGTAGTAGGCCTCGTCGGCCGAGAGCGGCATGGTGGCGGCTACGGCTAGCCGCACCATGGTGACCGCGAGGAGTAACCAGCGCATTGGCTGGTTCTAGGGAACAGAGAAGGCGGAAGGCCAGGGGCAGAGCCCCTGGCCTTCTTGCTACTTAGCGGGCGGCCAAGCCCAGATTGGCGGACTTCAACGTGGCGTGCAGGTAAGTAAAGTCCGTCGCGAACCGCAGCACCACCGTCTGTGCCTTCGCGTTATCAACACCCGGAACCGCCGCCGGCAGCCGCTCGGCGAAGCGGGATGCCGGGTAGACCAGGCTCAGCGCGCCATCGGGGTTCATGGTCGTGTCCATCGGCGCGCCAAGGCTTTGCTCGGCCTGAGCCACCGTGGTTACGCCCTTGACGAACCCACCGGCCGCCGCGGAACTCGTGGCGATCACCCCGCCCGCCACCAGCAGAAAAGTTGCTACATACAGGGTACGCATCAGAGCCTCCCAAAAATGCTATGCTGTCGTACACATTTTAACACTCGTGCGCAAGCATTAAAAATAGAAATTATAGTCCATAATGTCGCTATTATGATACTTAAATCACAAATTGACTATTTTCGTCCTCGGAACACCTGCCGTGGGCCGTACCCGCCACCCCCGGGGGTTTCGCACACGAATACGTCGCCTGCCTCAAGAACGGCGCTGTCGGAGGCTCGCAACGGAACCCGCGTGCCGTCCGACCGTTCGACCCATTGGCGGCCGGGCGCGCCGTCGCCGCCGCCCGCCAGGCCGAACGGCGTTACGGTGCGGCGTGAGGCAACCATCACGGCGGTCATGCGGCGCAGGAAGCGCACGCGGCGGATTGCGCCGTCGCCGCCGCGTTGGCGGCCGGCACCGCCGGAGTTCGGCCGCACCGAAAACGCCTCCAGCCGCACCGGATAGCGCAGTTCCAACACCTCGGGGTCGGTCATGCGGGTGTTGGTCATGTGGGTATGCACCGCGCTTGCCCCATCAAAGCCGGGCCCGGCGCCGGCGCCACCGCAGATCGTTTCGTAATACTGGTATTTGTCATCGCCGAACAAAAAATTGTTCATCGTCGCCTGCGCACTCGCCATCGTGCCGAACGCGCCGAACAGGGCACACGCGATGGCCTGCGATACCTCCGTATTGCCCGCGACCACCGCGGCACCCAGCGCGGGTGACAGGAACGTGCCGGGCGGCACAACGATCTCGATCGGCTGCAGACAGCCGTCGTTGAGCGGGATGTCGGCGCCGACCAGGCAGCGCAGCACATACAGCACGCAGGCGCGCGTAATGGATTGCGGCGCGTTGAAATTGTCGGCGCGCTGCGCGCCGGTGCCGGAAAAGTCGATTTGCGCGCGTCGGTTCTTGTGGTCGACGCGGACCGCGACGCGGAGTTTCGATCCGTCGTCCATTGTGTAAGTAAAATTGCCATCGCCGACGCGGTCCAGCACACGCCGCACACTTTCGGCGGCGTTATCCATGACATGACCCAGATAGGCGCGCACCGTCGGCCAGCCATATTGCTCGACGACGCGCAACAGCGCGCGCACGCCGGCCGCGTTCGCGGCGATTTGCGCCTTGATGTCGGCGACGTTCACATCGGGCGCGCGGGCCGGGTAGCGCGCCGCGGCCAGCAGCGCGCGAAACGACCGCTCGTGCAACGCGCCGCCGTCGACAATCAGGACATTGTCGATCACCACCCCCTCCTCCTCCAGCGTGCGGGAGTTGGGCGGCGTCGATCCGGGCGTGATGCCGCCGATGTCGGCGTGGTGGCCGCGGTTGGCGACGAAGAAACGCAGCGCGCCCTCGGGCCCGAACACCGGCGTCACCACCGTAATATCGGGCAGATGGGTGCCGCCGTTGAACGGGTTGTTGAGCGCGACCGCATCGCCCGGCTTGAGCGTGGCGCCGCGCAGGCGCAGCACGGTGCGCACGCTTTCGCCCATCGCACCCAGATGCACCGGCAAGTGCGGCGCATTGGCGACCAGCGCGCCGGCGGCGTCGAACACGGCACAACTGAAATCCAGCCGCTCGCGGATATTCACGCTCATCGCGGCGTTGCGCAACACGATACCGGCCTGTTCCGCCACATGCATGAACAGGTTGTTGAACAGTTCGAGCAGCACCGGATCGGGCCTGCCGGAGGCCGGTTCGGTACGGGCGGCGCGCGGCGCCGTACGGCGCAGCACCATGTTGTTGGCCGGCGTGACCTCCGCGGTCCAGCCCGGCTCGATCAAAGTGGTGGCGTTCGCCTCACGGACCAGCGCGGGCCCCGCAAGCCGGTCGCCGGCCAACAACGCCGCGCGATCGAACAAAGGCGCATCGTGGGCCGCGCCGCCGCTGAATATTTCGACGAATTCGACGGGCGCCGGCGCGCCCTGCGTACGATTCGCGAGGGTTTCGTCAGGTAAGGTTTCGCCAGGTGAAAGCGCCTCCACGCTCACCGTCTCCACCACCAATTCGCGCGCGGAGTCGGTGAATCCGAACCGTGCTTGATGGGTTTGTACGAACGCGGCCCGCATTTCGTCGATCGGCCCGAGCGGCACCGGCAACGTCGCCTCGGCGCCGGAATATTTTATTTGCAACGTCGTCCGCACGCCGATGCGCGCGGGGTTGGCACCCTGGACAGCCAGGGCCGCAACAGCCTGCTGCCCGAGGCGATCGGCCACCGCGTGCAACCCAGGCAACGCGTCAATCGAAAGCGTCAGCTCGACACCCTGCTCGCGCAAAGCAACCTGATCGGCAAGCCCCATCCCATAAGCCGATAGCACGCCGGCATTCGCATGGATCAGCACCGTTTCCATACCGAGTTCATCGGCGACAAGGCAGGCATGCTGCCCGCCGGCGCCACCGAAACATTGCAGCACGAAGCCGGCGGGGTCACGGCCTTTCGCAAGGGACACATGTTTGATCGCGTTGGCCATGTTGACCACAGCGATACGAATAAAACCTTCAGCAACCTGCCGCGCATCCACCGCGTGGCCGGTCGCGGCCCGAATTTCCCCGGCCAACGCCGCAAATCGTGCTTCGACCGTGCCGGCATCGATCGGCAAATCGCCCGCCGGACCAAAAATCGCCGGGAAGTGGCGCGGCTGGATCTTGCCCAGCACGACGTTTGCATCGGTGATCGTCAAGGGCCCGCCATTCCGGTAGCACGCCGGCCCCGGGCTCGCGCCGGCGCTGTCCGGCCCGACCACCATCCGCGCGCCGTCGAAATGCAGGATCGAACCGCCGCCGGCCGCCACCGTATGGATTGCCAACATCGGTGCACACATGTGCACACCGGCGATGTCCGTTTCGGAGCTACGCTCGAAGGCGCCGTCATACAGCGCCACATCGGTCGAGGTGCCGCCCATATCGAACGTAATCACCTGGCCGAACCCGGCCGCCTCCGCGGTGCGCGCGGCACCGACAATGCCGCCGGCGGGGCCCGACAGCACCGCATCCTTGCCCTGAAAAGCGGCCGCATCGGCCAGGCCGCCATTCGACTGCATGAAGAACACGCGCGCCGTGCCAAGTGCCGGTACCAGCTGGTCGACGTAGCGCCGCAGCACGGGCGAAAGGTAGGCGTCGACCACCGTCGTTTCGCCGCGCGGCACCAGACGCAGCAAAGGGCTGACCGCGTGGCTGGCCGACACCTGGGTGAAGCCCGCCGCAACGCCCAACGCCGCCAGGCGCTGCTCGTGTGCCGGATACTTCCAGGCGTGCATCAAAACAATCGCGCATGCGCGGATCCCGCGCTGGTACGCATGAGCCAGGACGGCGCGCGCCGCGCCCTCGTCGAGCGCCTCGATTTCCTCGCCGTTCACGCCGATCCGCCCGGCGATCTCCGCGACCGTTTCATAGAGTGGTAGCGGCTTGCGAATGTTCACATCGAACAGGCGTGGGCGAGCCTGATTGCCGATCAACAACGCATCGGCAAAGCCACGATTGACCAGCAGCAGGGTGCGGGCGCCGCGACGCTGCAACAATGCGTTGGTGGCGACCGTGGTGCCCATTTTCACGGAATGGATCAGCCCGGGCGGGACCGGTTCTGCGACGCCCAGGCCAAGCACGGCGCGGATGCCTGCGACCGCGGCGTCGTCATACCGGCGCGGGTCCTCGCTCAGCAATTTCGTGGCGGAAAGGTGGCCGTC
>Ga0181531_10000420_pt1 | contig 28710 bp, 24 predicted proteins | sample PEATcosm2014_Bin_38_FD_119743 | JGI IMG/M metagenome (GOLD analysis project Ga0181531, IMG submission 119743) | Peatland microbial communities from MTU Mesocosm Facility, Houghton, MI, USA - PEATcosm2014_Bin11_10_metaG | ecosystem: Environmental > Terrestrial > Soil > Wetlands > Peat | place...
AATTCCACCACCTGGTCCGAGCAGGTTCTGTACAATTTCACCGGCCTGCTCGACGGCGGCAATCCGGGCGCCGGGGTGATCGTCGACGCTTCGGGCAACATTTACGGCAGCACCGTTAATGGCGGCGCCGGCCTCTCGGGCGTTGCGTTCCAACTGGCGCCGCCGGCAGGGCAGGGCGGCGCCTGGACGGAAAATATCCTGTACAACTTTCCCGGCGGCGCCTATGGCGGCTACCCGCGTTCGCCGCTGAAGATGGACAGTTCCGGCGATCTCTACGGCACCGCGACAAATATCGCGTTCGAACTGACCCCGCCAGCCGCCGGCGGCGCATGGGGCGAGGCCATCCTGCACAGCTTCCAGACATTTGCCGATGGCAACATTCCATTTGCGGGCCTGACGATTGTCGATTACGGCGCTACCACGGCTTATTACGGCACCGCCGGTTTCGGCGGTACCAGCCGTGTCGGCGTGGTGTATAAATTGGTTGCGCCGAACGCAACAAATTCCGGCTGGACGGAGAGCCTGCTGTACCGTTTTTCCGGCGCCGGGGACGGTGGCAATCCATTTGGCGGATTGCTGTTCGCGCCGGGCGGTGTTCTTTATGGTACAACGACCTTTGGCGGCACGCTGACCAAGTGCGATGTCGGCTGCGGCACGGTTTTCGCGCTTTCGCTGCATTAGGGCTAACCGTACTACGAGAGACTCAGGGTTAAAGGAAGGGAAGCAGAAAAAAGCAGTTCTTTTTTGAAAAAAAGAACCAAAAAACTTTTGTTTATTTTGCGTGCGTGCCGGTCGTACCGGCCGCTGATGCCAAACTCGGAACAAATGGAATCGGGGTCTGGGGCCTACGGCCCCAGCTTGGTCCAGGGGCAGAGCCCCGGCCTTACTTCCTGATACAAAAATCCAAGAACGCACAAACTCGATTTTCCCGTATATTCAAATGGCTAGCCGCACTTCTGCGCGCCGCGCCGTAGCATTTTGTGTTGCATAGGCTACGCCGCGGTTGCAATCTGGTTACATGGTCGCGGGACTGGTGGCGTTCAGGCGGGCGATGGACGATGCGCGCACCTTCGGCCTCGCGCTCGCGGATCCGCGCGCCGGTTACGGATCGAAGCTCGTGCTGGCCATCGGGCTGGCCTACCCGTTTGGCCCGATCGACTTGATTCCCAACAGCTTGCCGGTGATCGGCTACCTCGATCAGGTGGGCTTCGTGGTCGGCGGCATTGCGCTGGCCTATTTGCTGCTGCCCGCCGATGCGGCCAGGGCCGGCAGCCCCGGCGGTTATGTCTGGCTGCCGCCGCCGAGTGCGATGCGGGCGCGCCTGATGGGGTGGATGCGCGCCAAGACGCTGGAAAGCTTCGCCTGGCTGTTCGCGCGGCCGATCTTGCGCCTGGCCACCGGTGCCTGGCCGACGCCCACGGATGTCGTGGTATTTCGCGGCGCGTTTCGGCGCTTCACGCCGTTGCCGCCGTTGCTGCGCGGCCTGGCGATGCTGCCCGCGGGGCGGCAGCAGCTGACGCGCGCGATGCTGGCGAGCTGGCTGCTCGCGGATGAGGCCTACCGTGCCCGCGTGAGCGCGGAGCTGGCGCCGGCCGCGGCGGGCCAGCCGGGCAACTGCCTGCGCATCTGGACCGGCCCGAAAGTGACCTTCCTGCACCTGGAGAAAACCGCCGGCATGGCGGCGACGGAGGTGCTGGCCGCGCAGTTCCATCCGCTGCAGATCGATGCCGATGTGCGACGTACGTTTCCGCCGCACGTGCTGACGCCGCTGCCGCCGTTTCTGCTCGAACGGGTTCGCCGCTGCGCGCTGGTGTGGGGACATTACGACGTGCCTTCCATCGCGCGGCTCGGCCCCGGGCGTTTCACGTTCACGCTGCTTCGCGAACCGAAGGCACGGATCCTGTCGCTGTACCGCTATTGGCGTGGCCAGGCGGCGCTCGATCTCGGCTGGAACGGCATGAACCAGCCGGTGCTGGCGGCGCAACGACTGTCGCTGGCCGCGTTCCTGGCCACCGATGACCCGTGGATCCTGGATTACATCGACAATTTCTATGTGCGCCGGCTGACCGGCCAATATTGCAGTTTTGCCGCGCGCGATCCTTTGCGGGCGGCCCCTGACGAGTGGCTCGCGCGGGCAGTGGACGCGCTTCAGGCGTTCGATTTCGTCGGGCTGACCGAGGATACGGCGGGCGCGATGGCGCGGCTCGGGGACCTGCTGGGTTTCCCGGCGCCCGCGGCGGTGCCGCGGGTCAATGTCACACGGTCGGACGATATTGCCGCTGGCACCAACGATCCGGCCGTGGCCGACGCGCTGGACCGGCTGACGCGGCTCGACCAGGTCGTCTATGAAGCGGCCGTCGTGCGGTATCGCGGCGTGGCGTAACTGCCGGGTGCGCACGGTCGGCGAGCTGTGGCAGGATAGCGCCATGCTGTCCCGTCGAGTCTTTCTTCCCGCCGCCTTCGCGATGCTGGCGCAGCCTGCGTGGGCGGCCAAGGGATTTGCCGGATTTCTGGCTGGTGTCCGCGCCGAGGCCGCCCGCGCGGGGGTGCGGCCGGACGTGCTGAATGCCGCGTTGAACGGGCTGTTGCCGAACCCGGAGGTGGTGCGGCTCGATCGCAAGCAGCCGGAATTTACCCTGACCTGGGCGCAGTACCGGGCGCGGGTGCTGCCGCAGAAACGGCTGGAAAAGGCGCGCGTTGCCTACGCGGACAATGCCGCGCTGCTGGCGGATACCGGCGCCCGCTATGGCGTGGACCCGGCGATTATCGTCGGTATTTGGGGGCTGGAGTCGGGGTTCGGCAGTAACACCGGCGGGTTCAATGTGGTGCAGGCGCTGGCGACGCTGGCTTATGAGGGGCGGCGGGCCAGCTTTTTCCGCGGCGAATTGCTGGCGGCGCTGCACATTCTGAACGATGGGGATATCGGCCCGCGGGCGATGGTGGGCAGTTACGCCGGTGCGATGGGCCAGCCGCAATTCATGCCGAGCGCCTACTTGCGCTACGCGGTGGACGGCGACGGCGACGGGCGGCGCGACATCTGGAGCAGCCGGCCGGATATTTTTGCCAGCGTGGCCAATTATCTGGCGCGCTGCGGCTGGCGCAATGGCGAGCCGTGGGGCCAGCCGGTGCTGGTGCCAAGGGGCTTTGCTGGCGAGACCGGGCGGGACCGCATGCGGCCGCTAAGCGTGTGGCAGGCGGAAGGGGTGCGGCGCATCGACGGGCGCGCCTTTTCGCGCGGTGACGTGCGCGGCGCGTTACTGCTGCCCGACGGCCCCGGCGGCGACGCGTTCATGGTCTACGCCAACTTCCACGTGATCAGGCGTTACAATCCGTCGGACTTTTACGCGTTGGCGGTAGGCCTGCTGGGCATGTACGCGGCTTAAGAAATGGGGTCTGGGGCCTACGGCCCCAGCGGGGTCCAGGGGCAGAGCCCCGGCCTTCTTGCCTTTTTTTGAAAGCCTTCAGCATGAAGCATTTTGTCGGAGCTTTTTTTACGTGTGTGTTGGTAGCGAGCGGCTGCATGCGCACGCCGCCGCCCGCGCCGGCATTGCAAGCGTCGCCGCACTATGTGCTAGGCGATCCGTATCAGGCTGACGGGCACTGGTATTATCCGGCCGAGGATTATGCGCTCGATGCCACGGGCATTGCCGCCGTTTTGCCCGCTGGCGCGCGGCTGACCGCGGACGGCGAGATTTACGATGCGGGCGCGCTGGTGGCGGCGATGCAGACGGTGCAGTTGCCGGCGATCGCGCTGGTGACGAATTTGGAGAATGGGCGGCAGATCCTGCTGCGGGTCAACGATCGCGGGCCGGCCGATCCCGGCCGGCTGATTGCGCTGTCGCAGCGTTCGGCCACTGACCTGTTGATACCGGATGGGGGCACGGCGCGGGTGCGGGTGCAGATCGATACGCAATTGAGCCACCGCGTCGTGGAGCAGGTCGGCGGCGGGCCGAAGCTGGCGATCAATACCGCGCCGGCGGGCACCGTGCTGGCGGAGGCGTTGCCGCCTTTGGGGGCGGCCGCCGGCGCGCATGGCGGGGGCAGCGTGGTTGGCGACGTGGCGGCGTTGCCGGTTGCCGCCGTGGTGCCGGAGAGGATGCCGGAAATTGTGCATGCGGTGCGGCCGGAGCCGGGGCAATTGTGGCTGCGCGCGGGAACCTTCGGGCGGTTCAATTACGCCAATGTGCTGGCGGCGCGGCTGGGCGGACTCGGCGGCGCTGTGCTGCGGTCGCGCGAGGGACGGCAGGAGAGTTATTCGGTGCGGGCCGGGCCGTTCGCGACGATCCCGGAGGCGGATGCGGCGCTGCGCCGGGCGCTGGGGGCGGGTGTGGTGGATGCGCGGATTACGGTCGAGCCGGAGTGAGCGGCCTGTGCAGATCCGCATGAGATTGAAAGGGTATCAAAATGCTGAACCGCCGCTTCATTCTGCTTTCGGGCGTTGCGCTGCTGGCGGCGCCGGCGGCGTTCGCCCGGCCGCGCAAGGCGTTTCACGAAGCGCCCAAGGCGCCGCCAGTGAAGAAGGAGGCGGCGGGGGCCGACGATGAGGAGGGCGGCGCCGATTTCGCCTCTGCCGGCGGGCCGCCCGCGCAAACGCCGCTCGGCCCGATGGATACCGTCGCGCAGTGGGCGTTCATTACTGATTTCAACACCGGTGCGGTGCTGCTGGACAAGCAGGCCGATGTCGAAATGCCGCCATCCTCGATGACCAAGCTCATGACGGCGTACATCGTCTACTCGAAGCTGAAATCCGGTGCGCTGCACCTGGATCAGATGCTGCCGGTCAGCGAAAAGGCCTGGCGGATTCAGGGCAGCAAGATGTTCGTGGAGCTCGGCGGCACTATCAAGGTGGAGGATCTGATCCGCGGCATGATCATCCAGAGCGGCAACGATGCCTGCGTGGTGCTGGCCGAGGGAATTGCCGGTTCGGAAGAGCAGTTCGTCGACATGATGAACGACGAAGCCAAGAAACTGGGGCTGACGCACAGCGTGTTCCGCAACACGACGGGCTGGCCGGACCCGGCGCACCACATGTCGGCGCGCGATATCGCCACCTTGGCGAGGGCGATCATCCGTGATTTCCCGGAATATTATCATTTCGACTCGGAGAAGGAATACACCTATCACGGCATCGTGCAATATAACCGCAATCCGCTGGTGCAGCGCGGCATCGCCGATGGGCTGAAGACGGGGCACACCGATGCGGGCGGCTATGGGCTGGTGGCAAGCGCGGAACGCAACGGCCGCCGCGTGATCATGGTGCTGAACGGCATGCCGAGCAAATCCGCGCGGGTGCAGGAAAGTCTGCGGCTGATGGAGTGGTCGTTCGCGAATTTCGAGAATGTGACATTGCTTGCCGCGAACGATATCGCCGATCGCGCGCCGGTCTATCTGGGGGCGATGCCGTCGGTGGCGCTGGTGGCGGGGCGGGATGTGGTGATGACCGTGCCGCGCAGTTGGAAGGCGCATACGAAGGTCACGATCGAATTCGATGGGCCGGTGCCGGCGCCGGTGCGAACCGGGGACCTCGTGGGCAAGCTGGTGGTGAGCGGGCAGGGGGTGCCGCCGCTGGAGGTGCCGCTGCTGGCTGGGGAGGATGTGCCGCGCATGGGTGTTTTCGGGCGCGCGGCGGCGGTGTTGGCGCATTACGCTACGGGGGCTTAGAAGAAGGCCAGGGCTCTGCCCTGGACCCGCTGGGGCCGTAGGCCCCAGACCCCATTTCATTTGTTCCGCGTATGGCATTGGCAGTGCGCCTACACGGCGACTCACGATATTGCACAAGCGTTACGGGCGATCCGGGACCTGCCATTGCAGTGGCGCGACCTTGCCGATCACCAGGCCCCAGCCGACCATGCCGAGGCTGGTCATCGCGGCGGCGGCGATGAAAGCCCAAAAGAATTCACCGGTGCGGTCGATGATAAGGCCGGTGACGATCGGTGCGATGATGCCGCCGACATTGCCGAACCCGTTTTGCATCGCGACCCATTTCCCGGCGCCGTGGGCACCAGCCAACGTCTGCGGAATGGTGTAGACGTTGGCACTCGCCATCCCGGAAGCGATGCCGTTGCAGAATAGACCGGCGATCGCGACATGGGTGTCGCCGAATGCCACACCGGCCAGCGTGGCCGTGGAAATCGCCAAGCCGCCGACCGCGCCGGCCTTACGCACCCGATTGACGCTGAAGCCGGCGGCAATCGCGGCATCCGACAGCCGGCCCGCGAGAAAAGTGCTGCCGGCGTAGACGATGTAGATCAGGCCACTGATCTCGGCCATGTGCGGTACCGAGAGACCGCGCGATTTGACAAGATAGAGCGGCAGCCAGGAGATCACGAAATAGAAGCTGTAAAGGCCGCAGAAATGCGCCAGGCAGGTGCCCCAGAACGCGCGCCGGCGCAGGATCGCGGCGAACGAGGGGGCCGCCGGATTACGGCCTGGCGCGATGCCGGCCGAAGCGTGCCGCGTGGCAGCGCGCCACGGCAGCAGCCACAGGATGGAAACGGCACCGAATAACCCAAACACCGTGCGCCATCCGTAGTGGGCCATCAGCAAGCCGCCGACAAAAGTGCCGAACGCGGGGCCGAGGCCGAGGCCCGCCAACGTAATGCCGTTGGCGGCGCCCAGTTTCTCGGCCGGAACATGTTGGGCGAGCAGCTTGGCCAGAGACGGAAACGCCGCACTTTCGCCGAGTCCCAGCAACAGGCGCAAATACAGCAGGCTGGCGAAACCTTCCGCCAGGCCCGTCGCGGCGGTCGCGATCGACCAGAGTGCCACGCCGAGCGCCAGCGTACGGTAGGCATTAATCCGGTCGACCAACCATCCCGCCAGGAATTGGGCCGGCACGTAGCTCCAGAAGAATGCCGACAGCAGCAGGCCAAGTTGCGTGCCGCTAAGCCCGAGCTCGGTCTTGATCAGCGGCGCCGCGGTCGCCAGGTTGCCGCGGTCCGCATAGTTGATGAAAATCGCGAGACCGAGCAGCGGCAACACCGCGGCACGCATCGCGGCCGGTTTGGTCGGGGCGGCGAGACTGTTGGCCGTGGCCGCCACTTCTTGCAAAACGGTTCGCCTGTTGCTGGTTCAGCGCAACACGCCGCGCCGAACCTGTCAACGCCGGCGGATAACGGCGGGCGCGCCTACCAGCTTTCGGCCCACGGGCGCAGGTCGAGCTCGTGGGTCCAGGCGCTGCGCGGCTGCTGGTAAAGATGCCAGTAATTGTCGGCGATGGCATCAGGGTCCAGCAAGCCGTCCGGGCCCCGCATGTCCTTGAGCGCCGGCAGGAAAGTGTTGATGCGGTCGCCGTCGATCGCGCCGTCGACAATCACCTGCGCCACGTGAATGCCCTGCGGACCGAATTCGCGGGCCGCGGATTGCGCCACCGCGCGCAACGCTGCCTTCGCCGCGGCGAAACCGGCGAAATTGGCGCGGCCGCGCAGCGACGCACTGGCACCGGTAAACAGCAGCACGCCGCGCTTGCGCGGCAGCATCGTTTTGATCGCCGCCTGGGCAAAGAAAAACCCGGCCAGCGCATTCACGCGCCACATGTTCTCGAAAAACGCCGCGTCCATATCGAGCAGGCCGTTTGGCCAATTGCCACCGGCATTGAAGATGGCCGCCTCGAGCGGCGCGTCGGGTAGGTCGGCCGCCGCGATCACACTGTGCACCAGGGCCTCGTCGGTGACGTCGCCGACAATCGGGGTAACCGCGGCGCCGGATACGCGCAGTTCGTCTGCCGCGGCGGCAAGCTTCTCCGCCGAGCGCCCGAGGATCGTCAGACGGAAATTTTCGCGCGCGAAACGCCGCGCGATCGCGGCGCCAAGTCCACGCGATGGGCCGACGCCGAAAACAACAGCGGATCGATCGGAATGCGGCATGGTAACCTCCCAAATGGTCAGGTCAGCAGCTTGACGATCAGATAGAAGAACAATGTCGCCTGGATCGTGAAGAACGTCGCGCGGATCAATACCAGCCAGTGGTTCACACCGGTCAGATGGGTGGCGATCTGCGCAATACGGGCCAGCAGAATTGGGGCCGCCACGCCGTCCACCAGGCTGTCGCGGCCAAGAAAATGGGCGGCCATGACAATGGCGCCAAAAACCGGCAGGTTCTCCAGGCAGTTGAGCTGGGCATTCTGGGCACGCACAAAAAAGCCTGGCACCGGCGCGCTCGCCCCGCGCGTCCAGGAATCCGCCTTCATGCCCGCGAATAAGACATTGCCAACGCGGTAGCCGACATAAATGGCCATCAGAATGAGCGGCAAGGCGGCAAATAGCAGCAGCGCGGTCAGGCCGGTTATGGGCATCGGTTTCGCTCCTAGGCTTTTCTTGTGTTGTTTTAGCGATGCTATCATTGGGGGGAGAGGAAGGCCAGGGGCTCTGCCCCTGGACCCCGCTGGGGCCGGGGGCCCCAGACCCCCATTCATTTGGTTGGGAGACTGGGCGGGGGGCTACCAGGATGTCGGCAACAACGTGGTGCCCCCCGCCCAGTCTCCCAACCAAAGGAAAAGGTTCTAAGGACTTGTCCTTAGCGGGGGTCCAGGGGGCAGAGCCCCTTGGCCTTCTTCCTACTCACTCGCCGGCCGCGAAACGCACGGCCTCCTCGGCGGCGCGAAACAGGGCCCGGCTTTTCTGGCGCGTTTCCAATTCTTCCAATTCCGGAACGCTATCCGCCACTACGCCGGCGCCTGCCTGCACGTGCATTACGCCGTGCTTCAGCACCGCCATGCGCAGACCGATGCAGGTGTCCATCGTGCCATCGGGCGCGAAATAGCCGATGCAACCGGCGTAGATGCCGCGGCGGATTGGTTCCAGTTCCTCGATGATTTCCATGGCGCGGATTTTCGGCGCGCCGGTCAGCGTGCCGGCGGGGAAGCCCGCCGCGAGCGCATCGACCGCGTCCAGGCCCGGGCGCAAGGTGCCCTCCACGTTGCTGCTGATATGCATGACGTGGCTGAAACGTTCTACCACGAAGCTTTCGGTGACGCGCACTGTGCCCGGGATGGCGACGCGGCCGACATCGTTGCGGCCCAGATCGACCAGCATCAGGTGTTCGGCGCGTTCTTTCGGGTCGGCCAGCAGATCGCGCTCGAGTGCTGCGTCCTGCTCGGCGGTGGCGCCGCGTGGGCGGGTGCCGGCCAGCGGGCGGATCGTCACGCGGTTATCGCGCAGACGGACCAGGATTTCCGGGCTGCTGCCGACCACGGCGAAGCCGCCGAAATCGAGGAAGAACAGAAACGGCGCCGGATTGATGCGGCGCAGCGCGCGGTAGAGCGCGAACGGCGGCAGCGCGAACGGCGCGGAAAAACGCTGGCTGGGCACGATCTGAAAGGCGTCGCCGGCGGCGATGTATTCTTTCGCGCGCAGAACCGCGTCGCAGAATTGCGGCACCGAAAAATTGCTGGTCGGAGCCGCTTGCGGCGGCAGCGACACCGGTGGCGCGATCGCGGGAAGCGGCCGGGCAAGCGCCGCGCGGGCGTGCTGCAGACGCCGTTGTGCTGCCTGCCAGGCGGCGTCGAACCCGGCTTGCGTCGTGGCGCGCGCGGGTGCCGCGAGTGTCAATTCATCGCGCACATTGTCGAAAATCGCGAACAGCGTCGGCCGCAGCAAAACTGCTTCGGGCAGGCCTAGCGGATCCTCGTTCTTGGCCGGCAGGCGCTCCATCTGGCGCACCATGTCGTAGCCTAGATAACCCACCACGCCACCGGCCATGGGCGGCAGGCCCGGCGGGTTTTCCAGCCGCGACTCGGCCAGCAGCGCGCGCAACGAGTCGAGCGGCGGAAGCGGGTCTGGCTCAAAAGCCTCCGGCTCCGTCAGGGCCAGCCGATTGATTTCGGCAACGCCGTTGCGGCAGCGCCAGATCAGGTCCGGCGCCATGCCGATGACCGAATAGCGGCCGCGCGCCGTGCCGCCCTCGATGCTTTCCAACAGAAACGAGTTCGCCTGGCCGTGCGCCAGCTTCAGAAACGCGGCCACCGGCGTTTCCAGATCGGAAACGGATAAAAACGTTGCAATGCGGTTCATGAAGAAAGTAGGGGAAGGAAGGCCAGGGCTCTGCCCTGGACCCGCTGGGGCCGGGGGCCCCAGACCCCCATTAGCGCTGCGCGGCTTTTCCTGACTTCTTGGCGAAGCCATTCAATGAAATGGATTTCTCTGGCTTCGCCGTGTCCCTTAACGAAATGGGGTCTGGGGCCTCCGGCCCCAGCGGGTCCAGGGCAGAGCCCTGGCCTTATCTTCTCCTGCGTCACTCCGCCGCCGCTGGCTGGGCAAATTGGTCGAAGACTTTTTGGTTTACCACCGGTTTCGCGTTGTCGCGCACGGCGGTGCCGTAGCTCACCAGAAGATCGTCCGACATCGATTTGGTCAGCGCCTGGCGCACCTGCTCCAGCCCGGCGGGGTCGGATTTGGGATCGGGCTTGGTGATTTCCGCCAGTGTGGCGACAACGAAACCCTTGTTGGTTTCGACCATGGTGGCCTCGCCCTTTTTCATCGTGAACAGCAGTTGCACAAGTTCCTCCGGCACGCCCGGGGTCGGCTTGTTGCGCAATTGCGGCGGCGTGCGGGTGACCTGCAGGCCGCTGCCCCAGGCGGCGTTGGCGATCGATTGGCCGCCATTGATGGTGGCCAGCAATTTGGCGGCATCGGTTTCCGCGGCGTGGCGCACCTGGTCGGCTTGCCAGTCGGCCAGCACCTTTGCCCGCACGGTGGCGAACGGGCGTGGCGCCGGCTTGATGATGTCCTGCACCGCGATCGCGTACCAGACATGGTCGGGGCCTTCGGTGAGCTGCACGCTGTCCGATTTCGGTGTCTTGAAGATGTCGGCGATGATTTGGGTGCGGGCGTTGCCGGTGGCCGGGATGGGGGCTGGGGTGCCTTCGGCGGTGTTGCCGTCGGCGTCGAGGGTACCCTCGGCGCCGCTGGCCCCCATGTCGGCCGGCACCTCGTCGATACGGTTGCCGCCGGCGAACAGATCTTGCAGTTTTTGCGCGCGCGGGTCGATCAGGTCCAGCGCGCGTTCCTCGCCGATGCGCTGCCGCACCGTGTCGCGCTCATCGTCGAAGCTTGGGTGTTTCGCCGGCGTGATGCTGGTGACGCGCACGACCTGAAAGCCGAGCGGCTCGGCCACCGGGCCGGTGATGGCATTGAGCGGGGCGGTGAACGCGGCCGCCGCGAGTTCGGGTGCCGGGATCGCTTCCTTGGTGGTGTTGTCGAGCGAGGTTGTGGTGGCGCCGCGGGTCTTGGCGCTCGCCGCGATCGCATCCCAGCTGGCGCCGGCTTTCCAGGATGCGGCCAGTTGGTTGGCGGTGTCGGCCGTGCTGGCGGTGATGACCTGCAGCGAGCGTTTTTCCGGCGCCTCGAACACGGATTTGTTGAGGTTGTACCAGGTGTGCAGGTCGGCATCGGTGATCGGCAGGGTGCGGCCGATGGTGGCCGGGGAGAGCACCACCAATTTTACCCGGCGATATTCCGGTGCGGTATAGCGGGCGATATTGTTGTCATAATAGCGTTGCAGCACAGTATCGGCGGGGGCCGGCGGCGCGGCGTGCGCGGTGAGCGGGATTTGCACCATGTCGGCGCGGCGGGTTTCAAACAGAAAACCAAATAGCAGGCCGGTGAACAGGTCACTGGGGTGGGCGGTGGCGACAACGGTTTTCAGCACCTGATCCTTGGTGACCTGAATGCGCATTTCGTCCTGGAAGCGTTGCGGCGTCAGGTTGTGCTGCTGCAGCACGCGCAGGTAGGTGTTGTGATCGAACTTGCCGTCGAGGCCCTGGAAGGCGGGAATGGCGGTGATGCCATCCTGGATCGCGCCAGGTGGGGCGGCGACGCCCATGCGGGTTGCCTCGGCGTCCAGCGCCTGTTCGGTGACGAGGCGTTGCAGCGTCTCGGCGGCGACCTGGCGGCGCAGTGAAGGCGGGACCTGGGTCGGATCGGGGTAGTGCTGCGTGGCCTGCGCCATGTCCTCCTTGAAGGCCTGGTCGAATGCGACCGTGGTGATCGGCCTTCCGTCGACGGTGGCGACGTGGGAGGGATCGATGCCGCCGAGATTGGTTTTGCCGGAAATGCCCCAGCCGACAAAGGCCGCCGCGAGCGCCGCGAAGAAGATGCGCGCGGGCCAGGTACCGGCGAGCCGGCGAAGAAAGGAGATCATGGCGTCCCTGCCTAGGTGCCGGCGGTCAGCCGGCGGTCAGGGCGCGTGGTGGACAATTTTGCCGGGGCTGGCAAGCCAGTGGCCAGCCGACAGCTTTCAGCGGACAGCTTTCAGAAGTGCGGACGACTGACGGCTGAAAGCTGACAGAAGATGGCTGGCTAAGCGGCTTTGACGGCGGCGAGGAAGGTGTCGATCTGCTGGCTGAAGGCGCTGGACTGGGTGCCGAGGCTGGATGCGGCGGAGAGCACCTGGCCTACCGTGGTGCCGGTTTCCTCCGCGGCGCCGCGCATGGCGTCCATGTTGGCGCTGACGGATTGCGCGCCCTGCGAGGTCTGCTGCACGTTACGCGCGATTTCGGCGGTGGCGACACCCTGCTGCTCGACGGCGGCGGCGATCGTGGTGGCGACGCCGCTGATTTGCTCCACCTGCTTGGTCATCGCCTGAATGGCCTGCACGGCTTGCCCGGTGGCGGCCTGGATCTGGGCGATCTGCTCGCCGATGTCGCCGGTGGCCTTTGCGGTCTGGCCGGCCAGGGTTTTCACTTCGCTGGCCACCACGGCAAAGCCGCGGCCGGCCTCGCCGGCGCGCGCGGCCTCGATGGTCGCGTTGAGTGCGAGCAGGTTGGTCTGGCCGGCAATGCCGTTGATCATTTCCACGACCTGGCCGATCCGCCCGGCGCTATCCGCGAGGGCCTGCACGATCTGGCTGCTGCGCTGCGCCTCTTGTACCGCATCGCTGGTCATTTGCGCGGATTGCGCGACCTGGCGGCTGATTTCGCCGATCGATGAGGCCAACTCCTCGGCGCTCGCGGCGACGCTCTGGATGCCGGCACCGGCCTGCGATGCGGCGCTTGCCGCCGCGTTGGCGCGCTGATTGGTGCCATCCGCGTTGCTCGACATGGCGTGCGCGGCGGCTTCCAGGGCGGACAGCGCGGTGCCCATCGTGGCGCTGCTGTGGCCCGCCTGGGCCTGGAAATTCGCCACCAGCGAGTCGACGCGCGCGGCACGCGCGACGCGCGCCACCGACGCGGCTTCGGTCTCGGCGGCGAGCCGCGCGTTCTCCGCCAGGCCTTGTTTGAACACGTCCACGGCCTTCGCCATGCCGCCGACCTCATCGGCGCGCCCGCCGCCGGGGACGGCAACGGCGAGGTCACCGGCGGCCAGCCGCTCCATCGCGGCGCGCAGGCCGACCAGCGGGCCCGCGATGTCACGCATCAAGAGCCACGCAATCAGCAGGGAGGCGACGGCGGACACGACGAGGGCCGCCAAGGTCAGGTTGCTCGTGTGGGTGTAGCTCGCGCGGCTGGCCTGGGCGGCCTGCTGGCCACCGTGCAGGTTGTAGTCCACGTCGGCGCTGATGATGTCGTGCAGGGCATCGAACTTGCCTTCGCCGGTGCCGACCAGCAGTGTGCGGGCGCCCTTCAGATCGCCGGCGTTCTCCAATTGGCGCAGCGGGCTGTCCACCGTCTGCCGGTAATCGGCGAGGGTTTGATCGAAGCGTGTGATGTTGCCGCGTTCCCAGCCCTCGTCCACCAGCGGTTCGTAGTCCGCGCGGGTCTTGTCCAGCGCGGCGGCGGCGGCGGCGAAGAGATCGGTGCTGGTATGGCGGTCCGGTTGAGCGCTATCGAGCAACATACGGAGTTCCTTGGCCCGGTAGCGCTCCAGCGCGACCGCAAGGAGGCCGACGGCGGTGACGCTCGGCAGGTAATTTTCCCCGACTTTCGCCGAGGCGCCGTCCATCGCCGCCATGCCATAGAGCGCGTAACCGCCCAGCGACAAAGTGAGCAGCGTGAGCATGGCAAATCCGGCGGCAAGCTTGCCGCCGATGCCGAGGCGGCCGATGACAGGCAAGGACATTGAGAGGGCTCCGGATCAGGGGTGCGCCCTGGTAACGCCGATCCGGTGTGCGGGCGGTTAATGCCGGCCGATTGTCAGGGGGGTGGCGAGGCTCCTATGCAGGGGCCGGGGAACCTGCGCGATGCGTCAACTGATTGCCGGCAACTGGAAGATGAACAGGTTGCAAAACCCGGCGGCGGCACTGGCGCGCGCGATCGCGGCGGATAGCCACAAGGTCGGCTGCGACCTGCTGATCTGTCCGCCGTTTACCGCGCTCGGCGCGGTCGCCGCGGTGATCCGCGGCAGCCGGGTGGCGCTCGGCGCACAGGATTGCCACACGGCCGAGAGCGGCGCGTTCACCGGCGATGTGTCGGCCGCCATGCTGGCCGACGCGAACTGCACCGCGGTTATCGTCGGGCATTCCGAGCGGCGGCGGCAGCATGGCGAGACCAGCGCCCAGGTGCGTGCGAAAGCCGCGGCCGCCGCCGCCGCCGAGCTGATGGCGGTGGTGTGCGTCGGCGAGAGCGAGGCCGAGCGCGATGCCGGGCGAGCGGTCGAGATCGTGCGCACCCAGGTGGCGGAAAGCCTGCCGGACGAGTTCGAGGGGGTGGTGGCCTACGAGCCGGTGTGGGGGATCGGCAGCGGCCGCACGCCGACATTGGACGATATCGCGACCATGCACGCGGCGATCCGCCAGGCGCTGGTGCGCCGGCTTGGCGCGGATGGCGGCAGCCTGCGGATCCTGTATGGCGGCAGCGTGCGGGCCGAGAACGCCGCGGCGCTGCTCGGGGTGCCCGAGGTCGGCGGCGCGTTGGTCGGTGGCGCGAGCCTGGATTCCGGCGAGTTCCTGCGCATTGCGGCGGCGGCGCGGCGGGGCTAGAAGCCCGGCTTCCCGCAAAGGCCCCCTGATGACTGCCCTGATCCCTGTTTTGCGCGTGGCGCACGTGTTCGTGACCCTGGCGATGATCGGCGTGGTGCTGATCCAGCGCAGCGAAGGCGGCGGCCTAGGCATCGGCACCACGCAGGGCATGGGCGCGTTCATGACCGGCCGCGGCACCGCCAACCTGCTGACCCGCACGACGGCGATTCTGGCGAGTGCCTTTTTCGCCATCTCGCTGACGCTGGCCGTGCTAAGCCGCGGCGCGAACGCCCCCGGCCGGGACATTCTGGCGCCAGTGCCCAAGGCCCCCGCGTTGGTGGTGCCGGTGAAGCCAGTGGTGCCGTCCGTACCGCTTAAATGAACAAAAGTTTTTGCTTCTTTTTTCAAAAAGAAGTGTTTTTTCTTGTTCTTTTTTGAAAAAAAGAACCAAAAAACTTTTGTTAATTTAGCCCGTGGCCTTCCAGCGATTCGCTCCGCTACAACGGTCGCCCATGACGCGGTTTGTATTTATCACCGGCGGCGTGGTTTCCTCCCTGGGCAAGGGCATTGCCAGCGCGGCGCTCGCGGCGCTGTTGCAGGCGCGCGGCTATCGCGTGCGGCTGCGCAAGCTGGACCCCTATCTCAACGTCGATCCGGGCACGATGAGCCCGTATCAGCATGGCGAGGTTTACGTCACCGACGACGGGGCGGAGACCGACCTCGATCTTGGCCATTATGAGCGTTTTACCGGCGTGCATGCGACGCGCGCGGATAATGCCACCACGGGGCGGATCTATTCCGAGGTGATCGCGCGCGAGCGGCGCGGCGATTATCTCGGCGCCACGGTGCAGGTCATTCCGCACATCACCGACGCGATCAAATTCGCCATTACGCGCGAGACCGACGACCTGGATTTTTGTTTGATCGAAATCGGCGGCACGGTGGGTGATATCGAAAGCCTGCCGTTCCTGGAGGCGATCCGGCAACTCGGCAACGAGATGGGCGCGGAAGGCACCATGTTCGTGCATTTGACGCTGGTGCCGTTCATTCCGAGTGCCGGGGAGCTGAAGACAAAACCGACGCAACATTCGGTGAAGGAGCTGCTGAATGTCGGCATTCAGCCGCAGATGCTGCTGTGCCGCTGCGACCGGCCGATCCCAGAGAACGAGCGGCGCAAAATCGGCTCGTTCTGCAACGTGCGCCAGAGTGCGGTGATCGCGGCGCTCGATGCCGACACCATCTATGCGGTGCCGATCGCCTATCACAATGAGGGCATGGACCGCGAGGTGCTGCGGCATTTCGGCCTGCCGCACGACCAGGCGCCGGACCTTTCGCGCTGGCAACGCATCGTCGATGTGGTGCGCGCGCCGGAGGGGACCGTGCGCATCGCGGTGGTCGGCAAATACACCAATTTGCTGGACAGCTATAAATCGCTGGCCGAGGCGCTGACGCATGGCGGCATCGCCAACCAGGTGAAGGTGCAACTCGACTGGGTGGACAGCCAGGTGTTCGAGCAGCCCGACACGGTGACGCGGCTCGAGGAAGTGCATGGCATTCTGGTGCCGGGCGGTTTTGGCGAACGCGGCACCGAGGGCAAGATCGCCGCGGTGCGGTTCGCGCGTGAGCGAAAAATTCCGTTCTTCGGCATTTGTTTCGGCATGCAGATGGCGGTGATCGAGTGCGCGCGCCACCTGGCCGGGTTGGCGGAGGCGAGCAGCACGGAATTCGCGCCGACCCGGGAGCCGGTGGTCGGGCTGCTGACCGAGTGGGCGCGCGGCAACGAAATCGAACGGCGCGCGGTCGGCGGCAATCTGGGCGGCACGATGCGGCTCGGCGCGTATCCGGCGCTGCTGGCGCCGGATACCTTGGCGCGCGAGGTCTATGGCGGTGCGGCCGAGATTTCCGAACGTCATCGGCATCGCTTCGAGGTGAACGTGCATTATCGCGACCGGCTGGAGGAAGCCGGCCTGGTGTTTTCCGGCATGTCGCCGGATGGCATTCTGCCCGAGGTGATCGAATATCCGGACCACCCCTGGTTTATTGGCGTGCAGTACCATCCGGAGCTGAAATCCAAGCCGTTCGCGCCGCACCCGCTGTTCGCGGGGTTCATTGCGGCCTCGGTGCGCCAGGCCCGCCTTGTCTGAGCGGCGCGTGGTTGCCGTCGGCGGGCTGTGGGTCGGCAACGATTTGCCGTTCGTGCTGATCGCCGGACCGTGCCAGATCGAAAGCGAGGCACACGCTCTGGAGGTGGCGGGGGCGTTGGCCGACCTGACGCGGGCGGCCGGCGTCGGGCTGATTTACAAAAGCAGTTTCGACAAGGCGAACCGCACGAGCGCCTCGGCGGCACGCGGCGTGGGCATGGCACGCGGGTTGGAGATATTGGCGCTTGTGCGCGAGAAATTTGGTGTGCCGGTGCTGACGGATGTGCATGCGGTGGAGCAGTGCAAGCCGGTGGCGGACGCGGTGGATGTGTTGCAAATCCCGGCATTTCTGTGCCGGCAGACCGATCTGCTGATTGCCGCTGGCGAGACGGGAGCGGCGATCAATGTGAAAAAAGGCCAGTTCCTGGCGCCGTGGGATATGAAGAACGTGGCGGCAAAGATCGCCGCTACCGGCAACGAACGCATTCTGCTGACGGAACGCGGCGCCAGTTTTGGATACAACACGCTGGTCAGCGATTTCCGCGCGCTGCCGATCATGGCGGAGACGGGCTACCCCGTGGTGTTCGACGCAACCCATTCGGTGCAGCAACCGGGCGGCCTCGGCACCGCCTCCGGTGGCGACCGGCGTTTTGCGCCGGTGCTGGCGCGCGCGGCGCTGGCGGTCGGGTGTGCCGCGGTGTTCATGGAAACCCACCCCGACCCGGACCACGCGCCGAGCGACGGGCCGAACATGGTGAAGCTGCGCGATATGCCGGCGGTGCTGCGCATGATGGTGGCGGCCGACGCTTTGGGCAAGGCGTGGCGCGGCAAGGATTTGAGGTGACGCGTGGACACACATGTAGAACTGGACGTGGTCGGCGCGCTGGAAGGGTCCGACAAGAGCAGCAGCTACAGTCTCGGCTGGGATTATCTGCGCCATTACGAGGCCATATTCGCGGAGTTCCGTCACGAGAAGTTCAACCTGTTGGAGATCGGCGTCGGGCGCGGCCCCTCGCTGCGGATGTGGAAATGGTTTTTTCCCAACGCCCATATTACCGGCATCGATATCAAGGAAGGCTGTGTCCGCCACGCCGGCCAGCGGATCAGCGTGGAAATCGGCTCGCAGACCGATCCCGAATTTCTCGACCGGATTTGCGAACGGGCGCCGCCCACCATCATCGTCGATGACGGATCGCATCAGCACGAACATATCATATTCAGTTTCCAGCATCTGTTGCCGAAACTGGCACCGGGCGGCATGTATGTGATCGAGGATATCGTGCAGCACGGCGCGCTGCCGGCGGGCGGCCCGCGCGCGGCGCGCGGCTACCAGACCGGATCGAACTATTTTCTCGACGTGGCACGCTGCTGCTTTGCCAACGGGCGGGTGCAGCTCGGGCCGGAAATACCGGAATTCGTTCTGCAAATGGTGGACCGCGTCAGCTTCATCCGCTGCGGCGCGATCCTGCACAAGCGCGATCCGGCGCGCGACGTGGGGCGCGCCATGGCGGCCGCGGAGACCTACCTGCAGGACCGCGGCGCGCCGGTGGAGATGATGGTGAACTATGCGGAATGGATATGCCGCCACAACGGGCCCAACGAGCGCGCCGCCGCGGCGGTAGCAGCGGCGCTGGGCCGCGGGTCCACGGACGTTCGCGCCAGGCTGCTGCATGCGGAAACCATGCTGGGGGGCGGGCAGGGCGAGGCTGCCAAGAAGCTGCTGGAGGAAGTCGCCGCCGCGCGGCCCCATAACCACCCTCTGCTGCTGCACCTGGCGGCGCTGCAGGTGCGGATGGGCGATCGCGCGGCGGCGCGCACGACGTACGAGGCCGCGCAGGCGATCGGGCCTATGAGCCATCAAATGCACCGTGGTTGGGAGAGTGTACTGGGCGGGGCGGCGGAGTAAGGAAAAAGGCCAAGGGGCTTTGCCCCCTGGACCCCCACTGGGGCCGGGGGCCCCAGACCCCCATTCATTTTAGAATCGTTGGGGGAACGGCGAAGCCAAAAAACCATGAAATTTATTAGCTTCGCCGTCCTCATAACGACCCTTTAGGAATCGGGGTCTGGGGCCTCCGGCCCCAGCGGGGTCCAGGGGCAGAGCCCCGGCCTTTCTCACCCCGCCGCATGCTCCACCGCGAACGGATCATAACTGCCGAAACTCCACATATTGCCCTCCGGATCCCGCGCGCTATAGCCGCGGCCAGGATAACCCGGGTTATCCTGCGGCTCTGTCACGATCACCGCGCCGGCGGCGCGCGCGGCGGCCGCATGGCCGTCGAGATCCTCGATCACGCCGTAAATGCACATCGTAATGCCCCCGGCCTCGGCCGGTGTGCGCCACGCATATTTGTCGGTGGCCTCGCCGGGGCGTGCGCTCGACAGCATGACCATGGCGCCGTTTAGCGTGAGCTGGGCGTGGTGGATCAATTTCGGATCGCTGTCGTCGGCATAGACCGCGTGGCGCACGAAGCCGAACGCGCGACACAGGAACGCGATGGCGGCCGGCGCGTCGTCGTAGCGCAGGCACGGGATCATATGGGTCTGCATGGCTCGTTCCCCTCGGTGATGGGGTCAGTAAACCACGATCGCCGCACGCTGGCTTGAAGGTTTGTAACCACGGCGCGGCCGGATCGCGGCCTCAGCCGGTGCGACGCGTTGCCTGGTCCACGCTCACCGCGCCGGCGCCGAACGCGACCACGTAGAGCAGGCCGCCGGCGATGGCGAGGTTCTTATAGAAGTGAATCATGTTGTTGGTGGCGGCCGGTGCGGCGCCGCCGCCGGCCGCCACCAGGTGAACCGCGAAGCCGGTGGCGAGGCACCAGAGCGCGAGCACGGCGGCGGCCCAGCGTGTCTTGAAACCGGCCAACAGGGCGATGCCGCCGAGCAATTCGATGGCGATCGCGAGCCACACTACCAGGCCGGGCGCGGGCACGCCGTCGCTGGCGAAAAACTGCGCGGTGCCGCCCGGGTTCATGAGTTTGCCGTAGCCGGCCCAGACAAACAGGCCGCTCATCAGGAAGCGGCCGCAGACCGGCAGATAGGCTTCGAATTTACCCATGGTTTTCTCCCCTGATTTCGTTGTTCGCGTTTTTTTGTTTCGGTCGTTCGCGTGACTATGCCTCGACGATGCCACCGCCGTTGGGCAGCATGCGATCGAGCAGCATGGTGGGGGTGAGCCCGGCGAAATCGCGCACCTCGCGGGCCAGATGGGGCTGGTCGGCAAAGCCGTGCGCGACGGCCAGGTCGGCCCAGTGGGGGGGCGTGCCGGCGCGCAGATGCGTGAGCAGGCGTTCGAACCGGCGTAACCTTACATACAGACGCGGGCTGGCGCCGGTGTGCTGGCGGATGCGGGCGGAAAGATGCTTTCGGCTCCAGCCGATGTGGCGTGCCAACGATTCGATCCGCGGCGCGGGGTTGGCATGCAGCCGCGCCAGCGCCCAGGCGGTGGTGCGGTCCGGTGCCGGCGACGCCGCGAGGCGCGGCGCGAGCGCTTCGTCCATCAGATCGAAACAGGCGGCGGGGCCGGCTTGCGCGAGGCGCTCGCCGAGGGTGGCGGCGCCGGGGCCGAACACATCGTCGAGCGCCACAACGCGATCCACGAGCTGTTCCATGTCCAGCCGCAGCAGGCGGCGCAAGGTCGCGAGCGGCAGGAACACATGGATGCCGCTTTGCAGCCCGCCGCCGGCCTGCGAGATGGCGGGCCTGGTGTGCAGGCCGGCGACAAAGCCCTGGCCCGGGCCAAGCCGGAGTTTGTGGCCGTCGCCGCCGATCAGATCGAGCCGGTCGCCGAGATTGATCAGCAGCACGCCCGTGGTGCCGGGCATTTCGCGGCGGGCGGTGAACGATGCGCCCTGCTCGGCGTAGTGGCTGTAGCCGAAAATGGCGCCGGCCAGAGGCGCGGCCGGGGGCGCCTCGGCCACCGCCCAGCGGTCGGTGCCGTCGTCGTGCCGGCGGAAGGTGATGGGTCGCGGGTGCACTGGCGGAGTGTAGCGCGGGGCGTTGCGGGGGCAAATGTTTGTAGATTTTCTGGATAGGAACCTTGCAGTAGAACATTCGTCGCGCCCCATGAGAGGCGCTCGTACTTGGGATGCCACGGGACCTGCTATGATGACGATACAAGTCGACCTGTTGCGTGCGTACAGCCGATGCGAAATGAGCCGGCAGGACATTTCCCGGGCCGAGGATGGCAGGCGGCTGGCGAGCCGCAGGCGCGGATGAGCGGCCGATGATGCGCGCGCGAGGGTGGCGGTTCCGGCGTTGCTTCGGCGGTAGCATTCCCTCGCGGCCTATGCGAGCCACTCGACCGATGCGCCATGCGGATTGGCAACCGCCAGCCGTCTTTTATCTGCGCCCGGCCACTGGGTGAGGTCGAGCACGGGGTATTGGTCTTTGGCCTCGATCTCGAATCGCAACCACGCCAGAGGGGACGCTGATGTGGCACGCTGGGCCGCGTCGCGGACTACATTCACGATCGCCGCTTTGTCGGTATCCGAAACGTAGTTCCACATGATCGAGTGGTACAGAACAGTGACCTGGCTGGGCACCGGCGTGGCCAAATGTCGGCGCAGGAAATCGGTGGCGTTGCCGCGCTCCACGGTCACGCGGTGGCGGTGGGCGAGCGCGATGGCGCCGTCCAGGCGCGTGCGGCGCTCGGTCTGATCGGCCCAGACATAGGCGCGCAGACGCAGCGCCTGTTCGTGATCGGTGACATCGATGGGGTTCAGATCGCACCCGGTGCGCGAAGCGACGCGGATCGGTGCGGCGAGCGGCGGCAGGCCGCCGTGCCAGAGTGGTGCCAACTGCACAGGCGAGGTTTTCTCGCCCCAGTCGGCGTCGCCCAGCCGATAATAAAATCGATCCCACAGCAGATTGAGCCCGGCGCTGGCGCCGATTTCGAGCAGGCGCAACGGTTTTTCCGTGGCGGCGGCGATTTCGAGGAAGCCGCCTAGCAGCACGGCGGAGCGGCCTACTTCGTTGGTTTGCGGTGGTGATTCGATAAATCGCTTAATGAAGGCGCTATGTTGGGCGAGCGCATTCAGCAGCAGTGCGTGCAACGATTTGTCGTCGGGCAATTTTTCCGGCGGATACGCGGTCGCGAGTTCCGGCGCCATGCCGGACAAGACTAGTGCATGCAGCGCGCCTGCCACGCGGAGCGGCAAAATGTCCGCTAGCGGATCGCCCGGCCAGGCGCCGATGATGCCGTGCAGGGCGGTGCCCGGTTGCAATTCGACGAGCGCCGCGCGCAGCAGGGCGGCGGTGAAGGGCGAGCCCAGGTGGGTGCACCAGTCTATTTGCGTCCTGAAGGAAGCGAGGATGGCGTCGGCAGGGGAGGGTTGGTCGATCAGGGTGGCCTCGCTGTTCTATGCCGGCCGCGGCCTGCCAAAGTCGGTCATCCACGGCAGAGATTTAGTCCATCTTGCGCCGCACGGACCAGGGTCAATAGCTGAACGGTGATCGTCGCCACGCGGCCCAATCGATTCTGCCTTGGTCACCAATCACTTCCAGACATTCAGGGCGGACATGGTCGCAAAACAGCACGAGGTTTGGATGTTCGCCGCGGGCGCTCGGAATGATCATGCCGTCGCGGCCGAGAAAATAGGCGGCCTCGGCAACCTCCTGGCTGCGCGGGTATTCCTGTTGCCTCTCGGCATAAGACAGTTGGCCGAAGCTGTTGGTGCGGACGCCAAGCGCCGTCAGATCGCCGAGCGAGCGAATAGGCATGCAGGCGGTCAGGCTGACGCGCAGGTCATAGAGCTTGTAGTGCGCCTTGGACGGGGGGACGGGTTGCCCGGCCGTCAGGTGATAATAGAGTTCGGCAACCGCGCCGTCGGCTTTTGTCGAGGTGTAGAGCACGTCAAAGGTTTGGTCGTCCCATCGGCCGCCCGCCGCGCTGCAGGTGAGCGGATCGCGGTCGACGCGGACGACGCGCCAGACTGTGCCGGAGAACGATATGATTGGCATCGCCTCGACGGCATCGAGCAACAGCTTGTCGCGCGCGGGACGCGAACGCGCCATCGGATCGGGCGATCCGCGCTAAAGATACACGTCGGCATCCAGGCGATCGAGGACGCGAAGCACGTCCTCCGAGCGATTTTCACTGATCAGGTCGATCGCGCGCGCACCCTCCAGTTGCGGGTGGCGGGCGTATAGCCAGGTGCGGATTTCGTCGGCCGCGTAATACTCCTGCAATCGCGAAACCACATAATAAAGATCCGACAGCACAAGCTGGGTGCCTGGCTGCGGCTTTACGGTCCCTGCTTTCCAGCGCGAAACCGTCGCCTTCGATACATCGGTGATATTTGCGATATCGGTCCCGCTCAGACCGCCGAGCTCGTTGAGGCCTTCGATGTAGCGGGGCATGGCGCCCATGGTTGTGCTCATCTTTGATCGACATTGCTGTTTCACCGGGAGTATCAGCTGAAACAGAAATGCGCGTCAAGGCGAATCCCTGGTGCGCCGCCACGTCCCTCAGCCGGCAATGGGGTGGGTGAACGCCGCCAGATAGTTCACGCCGACGTCGCGCGTGGGGCGCCAGTCGCCGGTGGCGAGGCCCATTTCCATGCCGGTAATGTCGAACAACGCGAGGCCCGCGGCGCGGGCGTGGGACGCGAGGGTTTCCGGGGGGACGAAGCGGCGCCAATCGTGAGTGCCGGGGGGGAGCAGGCGGGCGATGTACTCGGCGCCGATTTTGGCCACCGCCAGCGAACGCCAGGTGCGGTTGATGGTGGAGACGAATACCAGGCCGCCCGGGGCGGTGAGGGTGGCCAGCAGGCGCATGAAGGCGGGTTGGTCCTCGACATGTTCGATCACTTCGAGGGCGGTGACGACGTCGAATTTTTGTCCGTCGGCGATCAGGTCCTCGGGTTCGCCGGCGCGGTAGCGCAGGGTGACCGACAGGCTGGCCGCGTGGGATTGGGCGGCTTCGATGGCTTCGGGGGAGGCGTCGAGGCCGAGCACGTCGTGGCCGCGGCGGGCGAGGGCCTCGGCGGCGATGCCGGCGCCGCAGCCGAGGTCGAGCAGGCGGACGGGGGCTGGGAGGCGGGCGCGGATGCGGTCGTCGATCCAGGCGACGCGGAGCGGGTTCATGCGGTGCAGCGGCCGCATCGGGCCGGCCGGGTCCCACCAGCGTTGCGCCAGGCGGCTGAATTTCGCGATCTCGGCAGTATCGGCTGAAGTCAAAAGAACCAAGTCCCCCCAAAGCGAATGCCAAATAAACAAAAGTTTTTTGGTTCTTTCTTTCAAAAAAGAACAGTCTTCTTTTTGAAAAAAGAAGCAAAAACTTTTGTTAATTTAGGTTTGCGAGCCCGACTTGATACCGCGTTGTGTGCCCGCTATGCCACCCCGCCTTCCCAGAGACCCCGCGCAATGCCTCGCATCGTCATGAAGTTCGGCGGCACGTCCGTCGCCGATCTCGATCACATCCGCAACGTTGCCGTGCGCGTAAAACGGCAGGTCGCGATGGGCGACCAGGTCGCGGTGGTGGTCTCGGCCATGGCGGGGGTCACCAACCAGCTGGTCGGCTGGTGCCAGGCGCTGAGCCCGCTGCACGATGCGCGCGAGTATGACGCGGTGGTGGCGACCGGCGAGCAGGTCACCAGCGGCCTGTTGGCGATCGCGCTGCAGGCGCTGGGTGTGGAGGCACGGTCGTGGCTCGGCTGGCAGGTGCCGGTGGCGACCGACGGCGCGCATGGCACCGCGCGTATCCTGACGATCGACGGCGCCGACCTGATTGCCTGCATGGCGGCGGGCCAGGTGCCGGTGATGGCGGGCTTCCAGGGCGTCGGGCCCGATGGCCGCATCACCACGCTCGGCCGCGGCGGTTCGGATACCTCGGCGGTGGCGTTGGCGGCCGCGGTGCATGCGGATCGCTGTGACATCTATACCGATGTGGACGGGGTCTATACGACTGATCCGCGCATCGTTCCCCGGGCGCGCAAGCTGGCCAAGATCAGCTACGAGGAAATGCTGGAACTGGCTTCCGTCGGCGCGAAGGTGCTGCAGACGCGCAGTGTGGAGCTGGCGATGAAGGAGCGGGTGCGGGTCGCCGTGCTGTCCAGCTTTTCCGGGCCGGACGATGCGTCGGAGGGCACGCTGCTGGTGGATGAGGACGAGATCGTGGAAAAGGAAGTGGTTGCCGGCATCGCCTATGCGCGCGACGAGGCCAAGGTCACGGTCAAGCATGTGCCGGACCGGCCGGGGGTTGCCGCGGCGGTGTTCGGGCCGTTGGCGGAGGCCAACGTCAACGTCGACATGATCGTGCAGAACGTGTCCGACGACGGCACCACCGATATGACGTTTACGGTCGCGGCGACCGAGTTGCCGCGGGCACTGGTGGTGCTGGAGAAGGCGAAGGCGGCCATTGGGTATACGAAACTGATCACCGACAAGGATGTGGCGAAGATTTCCGTGGTCGGCATGGGGATGCGCAGCCATGCGGGTGTGGCCAACACGATGTTCCGCACGCTGGCCGAGAAGGGCATCAATATCGAGGTGATTTCGACCAGCGAGATCAAGGTCAGTGTGCTGATAAAACAGGATTATACCGAGCTCGCGGTGCGCGCGCTGCATACGGCGTATGGCCTCGATGCCGCCTGATAGCGTGACCCCGCGCACCGCGCACGAGCGGCTGGACCAGCTGTGGGCGCGTGGGTGCGCGTTCCTGGGTTCGCGCGTGGCGATCATGGGCGGGGCGATGAGCTGGGTGAGCGAGCGGCACCTGGTTTCCGCCATCAGCAATGCCGGCGGCTTTGGAGTAATAGCGTGCGGCAGCATGATGCCGGATATGCTCGCGGCCGAGATCGCGGGTACGCAGGCGCTGACGCAAAAACCGTTCGGCGTGAATTTGATTACGATGCACCCGCATTTGGACGATCTGGTGCGGGTCTGCCTGAAGGCGGGGGTCGGCCATGTCGTGCTGGCGGGCGGCATTCCACCTGGGACCGCGGTGCGCGCGGTCAAGGATGGCGGGGCGAAATTGATTTGTTTTACGCCGGCGCTGGTGCTGGCCAAGCGGCTGGTGCGGTCAGGCGCCGATGCGCTGGTGATCGAGGGCAGCGAGGCGGGCGGCCATATCGGGCCGGTGAGTTTGACCGTGCTGGCGCAAGAGATTCTGCCGCATGTGCATGACGTGCCGATTTTCGTTGCCGGTGGATTGGGCCGCGGCGAGGCGATTTTGGCGTATTTGGAGATGGGCGCCTCGGGGGCGCAGCTTGGCTCGCGGTTCGCGGCGGCCGAGGAGAGCATTGCGCATCCGAATTTTAAAAAAGCCTTTGTGCGGGCCGCGGCGCGCGATGCGGTGCCGTCGATACAGCTGGATGAGCGGTTTCCGGTGATCCCGGTGCGCGGGCTGGTCAATGCCGGCACAAAACGCTTTCTCGAGCATCAGGGGGTGACGCTGCGGCGGTTCCAGGACGGCGAACTGACCAAGGACGAGGCGCAGCTCGATATCGAGCATTTCTGGGCCGGGGCGCTGCGGCGGGCGGTGATCGACGGCGATGTGGAGAACGGCTCGATGATGGCCGGCCAGTCGGTGGGGCTGGTGACGTCCATACAGAGTGTCGGCGATATCATCGCGGAATTGACGGGCCAGGCGGTGGCCGCGCTGGCCGCGCGCGGCCCATGGCTGGGGTAGGCCGCGCGGGGCGAGGGTCGTGCCGGTGAGCGCGTCTCGGCGGCTGCTGGCGCGGCTGCGCGCCATGATGGCGGCTGGCAGCGCGCGGCTGCCTGACATCGTCGCCCTGGTGGCAGGCGAACTGGTGGCGGAAGTGTGTTCCGCCTACGGGCTGCGCAGCGGCGAAATCCTGGAGCTGCGGGCGACCCACGGGCTTAACCCGGCCGCGGTCGGCCGCACCCGGCTGCGGGTCGGCGAGGGGATCGTGGGCCTGGTGGCAGCCACCGGGCAGGTGCTGAACCTGGCGGACGCACAAAACCATCCGGCGTTCGCCTATCGGCCGGAGACCGGCGAGGAGCCCTACAGCTCGATGCTGGCGGTGCCTGTGCGGCGGGCCGGGCGCACCTTGGGCGTGCTGACCGTGCAGAACCGCGCCAGCCGGCGCTACGCCGATGACGAGGTCGAGGTGCTGGAAACGGTGGCGATGCTGTTGACCGACAGCCTCACCGCGGCCGGCGACGAGGTCGCGGAAAAGGGGTTTTTCGGCACCGTGCAGCGGCATTTCGAGGCGGCGTCGCTGTCCGCCGGCATCGCGCTTGGGCCGGCCGTGCTGCATGGCGCGCGCCGCACGCCCAAACGGCTGCTGGCCGAGGATCCCGGCGTCGAGCAAGGCCGGTTGGAGGCGGCGCTTTCGACGATGCGCAAGGACCTCGAGACGCTGATCGATGCGCAGTTGCCGGATGGCGACGCGCCGCGCGACGTGATGGACGCGACCCGCCAGGTGGCAGCGGACGCCGGCTGGCTGCGCCGGGTGACCGAGGCGGTGCGCGGCGGGCTGTCGGCGGAGGCGGCGGTGCATCGCGTGGCGAGCGACGTGCGGGGGCGCATGCGCCGCATCATGGACCCCTATCTGCGCGAGCGGCTGGCCGACCTGGAGGACCTGGCCGACCGGCTGCTGGCGGCGCTCGATCCAGGCGCCGCGCCGCCGGCGGACGTGGCCGGTGCCATCCTGATCGCGCGGCGCCTGGGGCCGGCGCAACTGCTGGATTGGGCGGGGCGCGGGGTGGCCGGCGTCGCGATCGAGGAAGGCTCGGCCGGCGGCCATGCCGCGATCCTGGCCCGCGCCCTGGGATTGCCGGTGGTCGGCGGTGCGATCGGCGCGGTGGAGGCGGCGACCAACGGCGACGAGGTGGTGCTGGACGGCGAGGAGGGGGCGCTGATCCTGCGGCCCGAGGCCGGCGTGCGCGATGCCTATCAGCGTGCCGCGGAGAGCCGCGCGCAGCGGGCCGCGGGGTGGGCGCGGCTGCGCGATACGCCGTGCGAAACGCGCGACGGCACGAAGTTCCGGCTGATGATGAATGCCGGGCTGCCGCAGGAGCTGGCGCAGCTCGACAGCACCGGGGCCGCGGGCATCGGGCTGTTCCGCACCGAAATCGCCATGATGGCGCGCGGCGCGGTGCCGGATGTGGCGGAGCAGGCTGGCATTTATGGGCGGGTGCTGGATGCGGCGGGGGGGCGGCCGGTGCTGTTCCGCACGCTTGATCTGGGCAGCGACAAGCTGCTGCCGGACCACGCGGCGGCGCGCGAGGAAAACCCGGCGATGGGATGGCGCAGCCTGCGGGTGGGGCTGGACCGGCCGGCGGTGCTGCGCCGGCAGTTGCGCGCGCTGCTGCTGGCGGCCGGCGGGCGGCCGTTGTCGGTGATGTTCCCGATGGTCGCGACGTTGGGCGAGTTTCGGCAGGCCAAGGGGCTGCTGCTGGCGGAGGCGGGGCGGGTGCGGCCGGCGCCGGAGGTTTTGTCGGTGGGGACCATGCTGGAGGTGCCGGCGCTGCTGTGGCAGCTGCCGGGGCTGATGGCCGAATGCGACTTTATCAGCATCGGCTCCAATGACTTGGTGCAGTTCATTTTTGCGGCGGACCGCGGCACGCCGGCGCTGGCGGAACGTTATGATCTGGTCAGCGCGCCGATGCTGGGGCTGCTCGAGCAGGTCAGTCGGGCGGCGCAGGTCAGCGGGGTGCCGTTGTCGGTGTGCGGCGAGGCGGCGTCGCGGCCGCTGGATGCGGCGGTGCTGCTGGCGCTGGGCATCGGCTCGCTGTCGATGTCGGGGTCCAGCTTGCTGGCGGTGAA
>Ga0181531_10000421_pt1 | contig 28614 bp, 32 predicted proteins | sample PEATcosm2014_Bin_38_FD_119743 | JGI IMG/M metagenome (GOLD analysis project Ga0181531, IMG submission 119743) | Peatland microbial communities from MTU Mesocosm Facility, Houghton, MI, USA - PEATcosm2014_Bin11_10_metaG | ecosystem: Environmental > Terrestrial > Soil > Wetlands > Peat | place...
CGGTCCCAAGCGAGCGTACATACTCTGGCATCTCTGCCCGGATTGTTTTGTCTGCTGCACGCATCTTTGCGGCATGTGCGGTCGTTTGCGCTTCGGCCAATTGTGCATCGTTGGAAAGATCGTCAATCCAGTCTGACATTAGACACACCTCATGTTATGATTTAGCCGAGGTGTTGCGCTAGACGATTGCGCCTAAGATAGCATCTCAAAGAACCGAAGGCCCCGCCCTGGCAGGCGGGGTTTTCTATTTCCGCTAGTATACTCCCGAATCAGGAGAGAATCGACGTGGAAAGAACAAAATGGACCTACGCCACAGCCGAAATATACCGCACCAAACTTGAAGACACTTTGAACGATTGGGGAAGTCGAGGATGGGAACTCGTTGCCCTTACCTTAATTCCGATTGCAGAAGAATACCAATACCGTGGACCAGACCTATTCCTAGCTGCCTTCAAAAAACCGGAGGAAACGCCAGAAGAAGCAACGCAACGTCTCGAACACCAAAGACTCGTGAAACGCGCTAGAGGCAGAGTGTCAATCTAACGCAATTCCCTTGCCAAACTTTTTAGCGGCAACGCTTTGTTAGGACAGTACCGGGAAAGGCCACCTGGTTGGTGGCCCTTCGCGGTTCTGACTGAATCTTGCCCTAAAACGGATTCAACTTGGAAAGGCCCTTCTTCTTTTTCTTCTTGCTGGACGACTCTTCGCCCGAGTCGACCTTGGGCTTTTTCTTCTTGGCGTCCGCGGCGGTCTGGGCCGGGGTTGAGCCTGGCTTGACCTCGTTAATCTGATCGGGGGCCTCAGCCGGCTTCTCGGCCGCCGGGAGGACGGTGCTGGTGGGTCCAACGGGCTTGATGACGGCATTTGGATCAGGCGCGGGAGCTGAAGGATTATTCACGACCTCAACGCCGACGCCCGAACCTGCCGGCCCGCGCAGGACCGGGGCGTCTGAGGGTGAATCGGTGCGGGGCGGCTCATTGGGGCTATTGGGGGCGACAGCGCCGATGGGCGAATCAGCGGGTTTGCCGGCGTTGTAAGCGTCGAGGTAAATCTTCTGGTTGTCTTTGGTCAGGTCCGGGGCGAGAGTGCGCTTGGGATCTTCCAGCGAGGGTTCGCCCACGTGAACTGCCTCAACCACCGACGGCCCATGCTTGATGATGTCGAAGGTCTTGTCGGTAAAGCGCAATGGCTGACGGCTGCGTTCTTCGGCATCGTTTTCAGCCACGGACTCCTGGGAGGGTTCGGGTACCGGGCGATTCATGGCCACCAGGCGGTCGCGTGCATCTTCGACGTGGGGCGCCATGGGGTAGCGGGTAATCACCTTAGCGTAAGCGGCTGCTGCCCGATCGTTATAAATGGCGCGCATGCGTTCTTTGATCGCACCCTGGACCTTGGAATTCTGAACCATGCGCGCCTCTCCCGCATAGGAATCGCCAATGCCCAGCAGCGCTTGATCGCTCTTGGAGTAGAGCGGGTAGGTATCGACAACGGTCTCCAGACGGGCGATGGCGGCGTTGTAGTTCTCGCGGCTCTCGTAATAGAGGCCGATGTCCGTTTCGCGCTCGGCCAGAACTTCCTGCACGTCGCGCAGCTTCTGCTTGGCACGGGGAACGAGCGTGGAATCAGGGAACTGGTTGATCATGTTCCGGTACTCGACCTCTGCTTGTTCCGCATCTTTGGGATCGCGGTCCGGCTTTTCCATCTGGCTGTAATAAATGTCGGCCACCTTCATCTGGGCCTCGGCCGCTTCCGGGGCGTTGGGGAAGAAGGTGATGAAGTCGTGATACTCAGCCTCAGCCTGGGTGAGGGCCGCGGTTCCGCCCTCCTTGAACCAACTGTCGCCCACAGCCAGCTTGGCGCGCATGCGATATTCCGATTCGGGATAGGTGTTCAGCATGGTCTGCAGATCAAGGCGGGCGACGTCGAAACGGCCCTTCTTGATGGCCGTCATGGCCTTGTCGTAGAGTTCCTTGTCGGGCTGCTTGGAGTTGACGCCGGCCAGCGGGTTGGCGCCCAGGTCATAGGACTTTTTCTTTTTCTTGGGTTTAGTGTCTGACGCGGCCGCAGCTCCGGCCATCATCAGAACACCCAAAGCCACGGCGACAAACTTTGTCGACAACCGGTTCATAATCCCTCATTGCGGCAGCGCCCCAAGCGCGAGCATCCACCATTCCCCAATATTCTAGAATCTTACATTGTCTCTGAGTCACTGACTCTGAGCTTCGCGGGCGGCGGCAAGTAGTGCCCGCGCATCCCGTTCCGCGTGGCCTGCGCCGAAGACGGCGTTGCCGGCCACGAGCAGCTCCGCACCTGCTTGGACGACCTGGGCCACCGTATCGTGAGCCACCCCGCCATCCACTTCGATTCTAAATGCCAGTCCCAGTTCCTGGCGCAATTCCGCGAGCCGACGGATTTTATCGAGAGAAAAGGGGATGAACTCCTGTCCGCCGAAACCGGGATTCACGCTCATGATGAGCACGTGGTGGAGCATGGGCAGAATGTCAATGATCAGATCGACGCGGGTAGCCGGATTGAGGACGACGCCAGGCTTCATGCCGTGCTGGACGATGTGCTGCAGCGTGCGGTGGAGATGGCGGCAGGCTTCGTAATGCACGCTGACCCAGTTAGCTCCGGCCTCGGCAAAGGCGGGAATGAAGTCGTCGGGATTCTCGATCATCAGATGGCAATCGAGAGGCAGGCTGGTGGCCTTGCGCAGGCTCTTCACAACCGGCGGCCCGAGGGTGATATTGGGCACGAAATGGCCGTCCATGACATCGACGTGAATAACCGTGCCGCCGCCTCGCTCAGCCGCGGCAACTTCATCGGCAAGGTGGGCAAAGTCGGCGGAAAGGATGGAGGGGAGCAGCTCGACCATAGGTTTGTTTCCCTGCTAGCCCCGAGTGTATCAGCGGGGGCGGATGGGAGTCTCCGAATGGGGAGCGTGATCCGAGCCTGACCCGCAACGGCCGGAGTACGGGCCGAACGGAATGCGGTCTTTATTGATCGGACACACGAGTGCGCGAGGGGGACACTGAGACCAGGAGATACAAATCGCCGCAAGCTCCGCGGCCCCAACGGATTGAAGGAGAAGCTATGTCCTACGGAAAAGTTCTTGCACTTGCGGCTCTCGGCGCCGCACTGCTCGGTGGCGCATCGAAGGGCCGTGCGCAGATTGGTGTCAGCATTGGCGTGGCGCCTGTGTGCCCCTATGGGTACTTCGACTATGAACCCTATCAATGTGCTCCCTACGGCTACTATGGACCGGACTGGTTTACTGGCGGCATATTCCTTGGAGCAGGGCCCTGGTTCCGCGGCCATGAAGGGTTCTACGGCCATGTGGACAACCGCTTCGATCCGCATAATGGCTATAACGGGCCGATTCCCCAACGCGGGGAGGCGCAGTTCAACCACTTCCACGGGAACGAGGCACGTGACGGGAAGGGGCATACAGGGGACGCCGGGCACGATGCAGGCAATGAACATGCCCTGCCTGGAGCACGTGGCGGGCGTGGAGGCGGAGGCAGGCACTAGAGTGCGGTTTTGACTGTGTATTGGTCGAGAAGAGACGCCCTTTCGGCGTCTTTTCTCATTTTGGGGCTGACTTTCGCGGATTCTCCAACGGACGAGAAGAATGCGGCTGCTAAGGCTGGATTCTTTCCGCAGTGAGGTGGTTCTGGAGGGATTTTGCGGCGACGCGGCCGATGCCGCGGAGGATGGCTTTGGTGGGCCAGTGGCCTTCGGTGTCAGGGAAGAAAATCTCGCCGGTTCGGCGCGTTTCGGGACGGTAGTACCAACGCTTGAGGAGAGCCAAATGACCCTGACGGAGGGTTGGGGACGGGGGCTGATTGTCGCCGGTGAGAGCGGCGAGAGCGGCTTCGAGGCGGGATTCGAGCAGGTTTCGGGGGATTTTCGCGGGATTGGGCGATATGGTTTCGGTTGCGGCCTCACTCGGCGGACTTTCGGGAACTGGTTCCAGGCTCATGGGTTGGGAGAAAAGCGATGTGGAACCGGCCTGTTCGTTCTGGATTCTCATGCCCAGGATGGAAAAAGGCTGCGGGCCGCGAAGTATGCCGTCCTGATAGAGGAAGAGGGAAACTTCGTCAAAGCCGGCGGAGGGCTGCAGGATGACGGCGCGCAGTTTGCTGAGTGGGCGGACAAGTTCGGGTGCGAGGGCGCGGACGGATTCCACGCGCTGAACCTGGGCATGGAGGGTTGCGGCAGCTTCGAATTCGAGGTTGGCGGAGGCGCGATCGCGCTGGGTGCGGAGGGTGACTAGACGGCTGTCGCCGCGGGTGGCGAGAAAGCTTTCGACGGCAGTGGATTCTTCGGCGTAGCGCTCGTCGGTGCAACTTTTATAGCAAGGCGCCAGGCACATTTTCATCTCGGAGTAGACGCAGCCGGGGTGGCTGGGGTTGGGATCCAGATCGTCCGTGCAGCGGCGGAGAAGAAAGAGCTTGAGAGCTTCGTCGGCGAAGCGCTCGGCGGCGGCGCGGGACTGAAAAGGACCGTATGCCCAGTCAGCCTCGCGCTGGCTGGGGCGGTTGGTGACGGTGATGCGCGGGTATCCGTTGCTGCCTAGATAGCGGATGAAGGCGGGCGCGCGGAGGTGCATGCGGTCGTTTGCTTTGGGGCCGTAGACCTGTTGGAGTAGCTCGAACTGAAGTAGCAGAGATTCGAAGTCTGAGCCTGTGATGCGGTATTTGATGCTGCGAACGCGGCTGGCCAGCTGCAGGCGTCGGGGATGCTTGGGGGATGGCTGGAGAAGACGTTCGAGACGGGCGCGGAGGTTGGGGGTGCGGCCTATGTAGGGCTCGGCGTGGGCTTGCTCGCCGTAAAGGGCGAAGACGGCTGCGGAGTGGGGAAGCTGCGTTAGCGAGGCCTTGGCGTCCGCTGGATCGAAGGGGAGCGATTGTGTCAGCGATTTCACCATTGTTCTACCAAACATGCCCCGTCAATCGCTGTAAGGCCACTCAAGATAGGGCTTCGAAACATGGACAATAGTGTCAGCGGGTGAGAATGATTGCGAAGTAGCAGCTTGCACGTGGGTGAACTCGACATCGATTTTAATGAATAGGCATTTCTTGTAATCGTATCGCTCCTGATTTGAGAATTCGAGCCCGCCGTCATGCTTGAAGTCACGCTCCAGTTTGGCTCTTGTGTCGCCGGCTTTCAAATCGCCGACCGTCTTCATAGCCTCTTGGATGAATTCCGTCGGGTCCTGGGGACTTTGCGCGGACGCGGCTGGCAGAGTGAGCGCCGAGGCGAAGTTCACGGCGAGAAGTAAGGCTATTCTTCGCTGGAGCATATGTTGCACCTCCGACTATAGATAAGGATTTGACATCAGGCTCCGGCGATGGTCATACCGTCGATACGCAATGTGGGTGAGGCGACGGAGCCGCGAAAGACGAGGTCGTTTCCGATGGCGGTAATGTTCTTGAACATTTCGGCTAGATTTCCGGCGATCGTCACCTCTTCGACTGCATGGATGAGTTGGCCGTTTTCGATCCAGAGGCCGGTTGCGCCGCGAGAGTAGTCGCCGGTGACGATATTTGTGCCGAAGCCCATGAGGCTGGTGACGTAGAGGCCGGTCTGCGTTTGGGAGATGATTTCTTCTGGCGAAAGCGGTCCGGGCTCGAGGTAGAGGTTGCCGCAGCCAATGCCTGGCGTTCCGGCCAGACCGCGACTGGCGTTGTGGGTGGACTTCAGGCCGAGCTTGCGGGCTGAGTAGGTATTGAGAAGGTAGGTCTCAAGTACTCCATTCTGAAGGACCACGGTGCGGCGGGAGGGAAGGCCTTCACCGTCGAAGGGCGAGCTGCCGAAGCCGCCCGCGCCTGTAGGCAGGAGCATGACGTTGTCGTCGATGATGGTCAATTCAAGAGCGGCGATTTGTTCTCCGAGCTTGCCGGCGAGGAAGGAAGCGTGACGCCATATGGAGTCGCCCGATGCGGCTTCAAAGATGGAGCCGATGAGGGAGCGGGCAACTTCTGGAGCGAAGATGATTGGCACGCGCTGGGTGGGGACGCGGCGTGCGCCCAGGCGGCGGAGGGTGCGGCGGGCGGCTTCTTTGCCAACTGCCTCAGGGGATTCGACATCGGCGAGGCGACGGGCGCTGGACCACCAGCCGTCGCGCTGCATTTTTCCGTTGGCATCCATGGCTAAGGGGGCGGCGGACACGCCGGCGTAGCTGGTGCGATATCCGCCGACGAAGCCGCGCGAGTTGGCCATTACTTTGCGGCCGGTAGATACCTGGAAGCTGCCTCCGTCGGAGTTGGTGATGCGCGGATCGGCAGATAAAGCGGCTTCTTCGCAGCGGCGGGCGTAGTCAATACGCTCTTTATTTTCAAGGGAGTAGACGTCGTTGTAGTAAAGGTGCAGGTCGCCGGGGACGGAGCCGAATTCGGCGGTTTCGGGAAGGCCGGTGAAGGGATCTTCCTCGGTGAAATGGGCCAGGGAGATGGCGCCTTCGACCAGCTGGCGGATACCGCTGGGTGTGAGGTCGGAAGTGGAGGTGGACGCGGACCGGAGCCCAAGAAAGACGCGGAGGCCCAGGCCGCAAGAGCCTGATTCCTTGAGGGTTTCGACCTGGCCCATGCGGACTTCGACGCTGAATTCATCGCCCTCGCGGGCTACTGCTTCGGCGTCGGAAGCGCCGGCGTTGATGGCTTGGGAGACGACATCGGCGGCCAGGGATTCGAGATCAAGGGCGGCCTGGATTGCGGCTTCGGGCATGGGTCAACAGTAACAAATCGGGCTGCCGGGATGGGTTCAAGCGTTGGTCAAAGTGGTTCGTTGGAAGGGCCAAATGTCACCTGCGAGGGTTACAAAACCGGGCGAATGTTCATCCCTCTGTACACAAAATGCCGAGTCAATAACCTTCAAAAGTAATGAATTGTGGTTTCAGGCACTTGAGAAAGTTCCGGATTCGGGGAAGAGTCTGCCAGGAATTACCCATTTAATTACGAGGGCTGACGTGTTTGGAACGCTATTTTGCGATGATCTGGTGCGACGGTTGACTTGAAGGGTTCAGTCCGGGGTTGATTTTTCCGCCGCACGCCGCTCTGGGGGATGAGTGGAGGACGAATTGCGGCTGGCAGGGCGGTTATTCTGGTGCCGGGCGATGCCATTTCGCCGGAGGTTGAAGTGCGCAGGATACCCGTGACGGTCAGTTTATGTCTGTTTCTACTTCTGATGCCGGCTGGTTCCCGCATGTGGGGGCAGGCGGGGCCTCCGTTTCAGACCGACGATCCAACTCCGGTGGACCTGGGGCATTACGAGGCGTATATCTTTGGCACGGTGGATGGGACTCCGGCTGAGATGGATGCGGCCGGTCCGGCGTTCGAGTTCAACTGGGGAGCGATCCCCAACATTCAGCTTCATGCCATTCTGCCGTTTGGGGTGGCGGCTCCATCGAACAATCCCGTGTACGCTCCGGGCGGGGAAGGCTCCAGTGCGTTCGGCTTGACGGATATGGAACTGGGCGTTAAGTGGGGGTTTCTCAAGCAGACAAAGCGCAGGCCGCAGATTGGTTCCTTCACCATGTTCGAGATGCCGACCGGGAGTTACGCGAAAGGGCTGGGGGTGGGCCGGGTCTGGTACAAGCTGCCGCTGTGGGTTGAAAAGGAATTCGGGCCGTGGAGCCTGGTTGGGGGCGCGGGCTATGCGGTGGTTCCTCAAACCGGGTATCGCGACTATCTTTACGGCGGCTACCTTATGAAGCGGGAGTTAGGCAAGAGGCTGGAACTTTCCGCGGAGGTTTTCTCGCACGCAAAGGAGGGGATTGCCGCCGCGCAGACGCAGGCCTCGACGCTGATTGACGCTGGCGGGTATTACCACTTCAAACAGCCGGGATTGCAATTGCTGTTTGCGTATGGGCACTCGGTTGCTGGACAGACGGAGAACTACGGGTATCTGGGTTTGTACAAGACCTGGGGTAAGGATAGGGACGCGGGTGGGAAGAGCGCGGGCGAAGCGCTGATGGACACGCAGCAGCACTTTGCACATTAAGTCAGTCAGGACCCTCTGCTACTTGCCGTCAGGGAAGTCGGCGCCTGCGGTTACGGATTCCCAGGCGGCTATCTCTTCCTGCCACTGGGTTAGATTGCCGCGGAAACGGGTTAGAGCGATCTTGCCGAGGATGAGATGGAGGGGCGGGTTGGGCGAGTCGGCGACGGCGATGATGGCCTCGACTGCTTTTTGCGGGTCGCCGGGTTGCTTGCCGGCCTGGGTGCGGAGATAGTCACGGGCTTTGCCGGCGGTCTCGACGTATTCCGGTAGCTCTTTGGCGGCTAGTTTACCGGAGCGGCCGAGGAAGTCGGTGCGGAAGGGACCAGGTTCGATGACGGTGACGTGGACGCCGAGGGGTTTCATTTCGCCGGCGAGCGCTTCGCTGAATCCTTCGACCGCGAACTTGGTGGTGTTGTAGAAGCCCCAGCCCGCGCCGCCGATGAGGCCGCCGATGGAAGAGAGATTGAAGATGTGTCCAGCGCGGCGCTGGCGGAAGTGAGGCAGGAAGGCGCGGGTGGTGCGGATGAGGCCGTAGATGTTGGTCTGGAACATGGCTTCGAACTCGTCTTCCGACACTTCTTCGATGGCTCCGTTGACTCCATAGCCGGCATTGTTGACGAGGACGTCGACGTGGCCGAAGGCGGCGATGGCCTTCTGGGCTACGGACTCGATCTCGGCGGGCTTGGTGACGTCGAGGGTGAAGGCGCGGGTCGTGGATGGGTATTGCTGGACGAGGTCTTCGGCTTTGGAGAGGTCGCGGGCGGTGGCAATGACGCGGTCGCCGCGGCGGAGAAGCTCTTTGGCGAGCAAGTGACCGAAGCCGGTGGAGGTTCCGGTGATGAACCAGACGCGGGATGAGGATGAATCGGACATGGAGCGTTCTCCTTGTGCGTTGCCGGGCGAAGAGAATCCAGGCAACTGGGGATTGGATGTGCTTGTGGGGGTGGGGGTCGCAAAGGGAGAATTGAAGGTTGCTATGGTTATCTTAAAGTGATAACCTATTTGTGTCATGCAGAAGCACGATGCTGCTTTAGACACGCTGCTCGATCTTGACGGAATCACATTGGTTGTGGACCCAGAGGGCGGGCATTGGGTGCGGTTTGTGGTTACGCGGGTTCCAGTGAAAGCAGAAAAGCCTCACGGGCTGGATTATTCCCTGACGCTGCACGGACGAAGTGGGGAGCGGCTTGTCGGATTTGATAATGCGCATCCGGTTGGAAAGCAAAAGCGCGGCGACCCGCAGGATCATCGCCATCGCATACGGACGGTGAAGCCGTATGACTATCGCGATGCCGCAACATTGCTGTCGGATTTCTGGACTGAAGTGGATGCGGTGCTGAAGGAGAGAGGAGTTCGCACATGAGCACATTGAAAGTTGGAATCGCGAGCTACGACGAGATGAAGGCGCTGACGATGGCTGTTGCGCGCGGACAAAGGAAGCTTACGCCGCAGGAGCCTCGGGTTTGGTTTCCTTCGACGGAGTCGTTTGCGAAGGTGTTGTCGGCGGGGAATCGGAAATTGCTGCGGATGATTGCGGAGAAGGCGCCGGGGTCGCTGGATGAGCTGGCTCAACTGACTGGGCGAAAGAAGTCAAATCTTTCTCGCACGCTGAAGACGATGGCTAACTACGGGTTGGTGCGGCTGGAACGCGGGGAGCGGGGAAGGATTGCAGCTAAGGTTGTGCATGAGAGGATTGAGTTGGAACTGCCGCTTGTGGGGAAGGAATTTGCGGCTTGAAGAAAGGGGCAATCTGTGAGCGCTTTGCGCGGCACGCGTCGCAGATTGCGTTTCTGGATTAACCCGGACGTGGCCCGGGTTCTCCGCCGCGGCGGACGGACCTGGGTACCCGGCGAGCATTTCTTTGACAAAAGGACATGTAGCACGGCGATGCAGAGAATGTGCTACGCTCGGACGGAGGTTCTCTCATGGCGCAGGCAGTTGGATTTCGAGATTCCCGAAGCTCAAAGCGGCCAAAGCCGGCAGTGAGTAGCCGACGGCTCAACGATGCACTGTCCATCGCTGGGCAGCAGGGGCTGCTGAGCGGGGGCAGGACACTCACTGTGCGCGGCCGCATGCCATCGCTTCTCGTCGAGCAGGCGAAGAAGAAGACTGGTATCCAATCCGACTCCAAGCTCATCGAAGCTGCGTTGGCGAACATCGTGGTCTCGGACGAGTACGGTGACTGGCTTCTTGCTCAGCGCGGTACAGTGAGCAAGGACCTCGACCTTGAGTTCTAGCTCTCGATTCGGGCAATCGCTACGACGACTGAAGCCGGAGAAACGTCAGGAGGCGCTCGTCTACCGTAATCGCTCTCAGTTGCAATTTCTCAAGAACCTCAAGCCTCCGCTCCCGAAGCTTCTCTTTGATACCACTGTATATATCGACGCTCTGCAAGGAAGACTCCCGGACGATACCGAGATCGCTCTGCGGACCGGGAGTCTTTGGCACTCTACGGTTACGGAAGCGGAACTGGCGGCCCTTGCCGGATTACTGGACCCGGCGCATCCGGACACAGCGATTGCGATTGCTCAGGTGGCCGCTTCCATCGATTTGCGACCAGAGCATCGCATCCTGACGCCAGACCGGGAGACATGGCGGGAAGCAGGCATACTCGCCGGACTGCTGGCGCGGCTGCAGGGATACGGCAAGACCGAGCAGCGTAAGGCGCTCAATGATGCGTTGATTTTTCTCACAGCAGCCAGGAACGGTTGTGTGGTGCTTACCCGCAACGTTACGGACTTCGACCTGCTCATGCAACTTGACGCAAAAGGGCAGGTCATCTTCTATGACTCGCTGTAGGCGCGGTGCCTGGCTGATTGGCATTCGGAAGTTAATATGGGCTAGATTGATGGCACTAGGATCATAAGACGATTGATCTTTGCGGCTGGCATCGTGTCTATATGAACCGGGAGCGCTTTGCGCGGCATTCGCCGAAGATTGCGTTTCTGGACTGACCCGGATGTGGTCCAGGTCTCAGGGTCGTGACCTGGGGCATCCAGCCTATCGTGCAGGAGCTGAAAGCACGTCCTGCTACAAAGCTGGGTAGAGTTGATGATTTCCGACCCATTCGCTGTGAGACTTTGAAAAGGATGGCGTACTCGGCTTCACAACATGTGCCGTGCCCAGCTCTCAAGCCATGCGCGCGTGATGGTTTGCCACGTTTCGTTGAAGTAGAGGCCAGTGGCAACGAGGCCAGTGGCGATGACAAGGGAAGCTGCCATTAGGAACTGCTTCATAACGCGGTTGCGTTTCCAGTCCCAGAGAAACATGAGAAGGATGAGGAGTACATTGCCACCCTCATAAAACAGGTAAGTGCCGAGAAAAGTGGTTGGGGCGGGTAGTAAGAGACCCACGAACCGGGAGAAACCCGCGTCACTTATGCAAATGGTGGCCAGGATGAGGACGCGCCGATGGGCAGCAGAGTTGCGGCGCATGAGTACGCCCCAAGCCAGCAGTATTGCCATGCAGAAGACTCCGCTGAAGGCGATGGATAGGAACTGAGGCGGCAGAGAGCCGGGGGTGTTGAGGTTCAAGGCCTGCCAACTGAGTTCGGACCACGGGGCTATGACGAGGACGAGCGCGGCGTAGCCTGCCGCGAACCAGCCGAGGCGGCGATGCAGGCCTACGTTGCCGGTTTCGACGAGGAGCACGAGAGCGGTAGCGGTGAGGAGCCAGAGCGTGGTGGCGATGGCATGGACATGAACGATTGCGGGTACGGGCGGCTGTTCATGAAGGTAGTTGTGCAGATCGAAGCCGAAGCCGACGCCGACGAAGATCCAGAAGATGGCTAGCCAGACGAGCGCGGGGCGGCGGTCGCTGCGCGCAGGCCAGGTTGCGGTTGTATGAAGGTGCATCCGCTTTGCCCTCCTTGCCAGACAGAAAACGGAGAATGATGCATTTGGGGATGCATCATTGTTGCATCTTATTGGCGATTGAGGCGGCGGTTTGCCTCCTGGGTGCCGCCTACGGGCATTTTGTCGAGCTTGATGGTGGGTGAATCCCAGGTTTTCAAATGAGTTTGCGAAATATATTCAAATGGATATAATGGAACCATGAAGGAAGTTGAGTTCCTTGGGGACTCGCTGAAAGTGATCAGCGATTTTCCGAAGGACGCGCGTCAGAATGCTGGTCGCCAGCTTGCGAGGGTGCAGCGGGGGTACCTGCCGGATAGCTACAAGCCGATGCCGGATGTTGGCAAGGGCGTTGAGGAGATTCGGATTCGTGACGAGTCGGGAATCTATCGAGTGATGTATACAGCACGGCTGGCCGATGCGGTTTATGTCTTGCACGCGTTTCAGAAGAAGACTATGAAGACTCCGAAACAGGACATGGACATTGCCAGGCAGCGATTCAAGCAGCTAATGCGAGGTGAGAGATGAGCGAACCAAGAGGGCAGAGATTTGCCAATGTTTGGGATGCAATTGCGAACACGCCGGAAGAGGCGGCGAACCTGACCGTACGCTCCGATTTGATGGACGAGATTGAGGCGATCATCAAGACGAATGGGTGGACGCAGAAGGAAGCGGCGAAGCGGTGCGGGGTTACGCAACCGCGGATCAATGATTTGCTGCGGGGGCGGATTGCGCGGTTTTCAGTGGACGCGCTCGTGAATATTGCGGCGGCGCTGGGGCGGAAGGTTCGGGTTAGTCTTGAGGATGCGGCTTGATAAGAGGCTGTAGATAGAAAAACACCAGGTTCGAAGGTCGGATGTGGTGCACTCTAAAATCCTTAATGATACATCCTACCCATGTTGTAGGGTTTGTTCCAAGGTGGCACGGACTTCTTTGAGCGCTCCCGAGACTTCGTCTAATTGATAGGTAAAGTCGCCTCCGTGCGCTGCGTCGTTTCGCATCTTGGCCAAGGATTCCAGACGCTTGGCCGCGAATTCATTGAGCACATTTATGCCCGGGTACTTGAGCTTGGTGATAATTGGGCTCAGGGTGTCCCTCGGACCCACTTCTATGCCCTCGGCTCTGGCGCGGGTTTTGAGGCCCTCTTCGAGTGCTGCGCCCATTAGAACCGCAGCAGCTCGTAAGTATCCCTTGGATACCAGGTAATCCGCTTCATCGAGAATTCCGTCGAAGACGGCGGCAGAAACGGAGAGATGGTATTCGACTGCCAAGCCCATAGAGTATTCGACCCGCGCGGACTTCAGCACACCTAATGCCCCACCTATATTCAAATCTCTACCGGGACTTGGTGTCACCCAACGCCCGAATTCCTTTACGAACCGATTGCTGGAAATGGATAACTTGTCGAGAAGATTCAAGCAGCTGGTGATCCATTGGGTGAGCCTGATCGGATTCTTGATGACACCCCCACCAGAAGCTGTAAATTCTTCCCATTGACGTTCACCCTCGCCAATCAAGTCGTCGAGCCTCTGGCGGATGAGAGAGTTTCCAGTCAACATTTCACAATTCCTCCCTCATCTGCCCGTGCCGCCGACCGTCATTTTGTCTAGCTTGATTGTGGGCATGCCTACGCCTACTGGGACGGATTGACCGTCTTTGCCGCAGGTGCCTATGCCTTCGTCCAGCTTCAGGTCGTTGCCTACCATGGAGACATACTTTAAGGCTTCTGGGCCGTTGCCTATCAGGGTGGCGTCGCGGACGGGAGCGGTGATTTTGCCGTCTTCGATGAGATAGGCTTCGGAGGCGGAGAAGACGAATTTGCCGTTGGTGATGTCGACCTGGCCGCCGCCGAAGTTGACGGCGTATAGGCCGCGCTTAACGGAGCGGAGGATGTCGCCGGGGTCGTCGTCGCCGGCGAGCATGTAGGTGTTGGTCATGCGGGGCATGGGGATGGACTGATAGCTCTCACGGCGCCCGGAACCGGTGTTGGCTGTGCCCATGAGGCGCGAGGAAAGCTTGTCAGAGAGATAGCCTTTGAGAATGCCGTTTTCGATGAGGACGGTTTCCTGCGTAGGCGAGCCTTCGTCGTCGACGTTGAGGGAGCCGCGGCGGCCGGCAATGGTTCCGTTGTCGACTACGGTGACTTTGGAGCTGGCAACCGATTGGCCGATGAGGCCGGTGAAGGCGGAGGTGCCTTTGCGGTTGAAGTCGGCTTCCACGCCGTGGCCTACGGCTTCATGGAGCAGGATGCCGGGCCAGCCGGGGCCGAGGACGACTTCCATTTCGCCGGCGGGTGCGGGGACTGCGCCGAGCTGGAGGATGGCGCCGCGGGCGGCTTCGCTTGCCAGGTGCTCGGGGCTCTTGGAGCCCACGAACTGATCGAGGCCGGCGCGGCCTCCGCAACCGGATGAGCCTTTGGTGGTGAGTGCGCCCTGTTTGGCGATGACGAAGACGTTGAGGCGGCTGAGAGGCTGGGTGTCGGAAGCGAAAGCGCCGTCGGAGGCGGCGATTAAGATGCGGCGGAGTTCTTCCGAATAGCTGCTGCGGACCTGGACGATGCGGTTGTCATAGGCGCGGGCGGCTCGATCAGCTCTCAGAATCAGCTCGAGGCGGGCGGCGAGGTCGAGATCGAAGCCGCCGAGGGGGACGGGGTAGAGGTCGGCGTTGGGAGCTTCAGTGAATCCCTGGACGGTTTGCTTGGCGGGGGCGGAGGCGATGAGGGCGGCGGTACGGGCGGCGTGGAGGAGACGCTCGGGGCTGAGATTGTCAGTGTAGGCGTAGCCGGTGCGCTCGCCGGAGAGGACGCGGATGCCGCAGCCGGCGCTGGTTCCCTGGGAGGCGGATTTGACGATCTGCTCGTCGACGCCGAGGGCGGTGGCGGTGACGGATTCGAAGTAGAGGTCGGCGTAGTCGCCGCCGGCGGCCAGGGCTTCGCCTAAGCAGCGCTCGAGGAGGCGCTCGGTGATGCCGAATTTCTCAAAAAAATAACGTTTGTGGCTGGGGGTATTGTTGGGGCGCGGGGAAGCGGCGGGAGTGGCCATCGTATGTTTAGTTTACGCCAGTGTTTACGCCGATTGCGGTGCACGGAGAGTCATTCAAGACATTGAAGAACTTAAGCGATGCGTGGATTTCGCGCCGCCCCGACGGGGCGGACAACTCCATTCAATAGCCTTCCCCGGATTCCGTCCGCGGCGACGGACTCCCTCCGGGGCTATTTTCGCTCCCTCCCTCCGGGAGGGAATACCAAATGCAGTTGTCTAACGCTGCGATGAACCAATGCGATTTCAAGGAGGTACCCGCGATTGCCCTGATGGGACGTTTCCTTTCTTGATTCGGAGCGATTGAGGGTCTACACAGGGCCGGTGGTTCGTGCTACATTCAGGCCATGAAAAAGTTTCTCCTCGCCACCCTGCTCTTGACGGTGCTTGCCACTCCGGCGTTTGCCGCGCATCGCCATCATCGCCATCACCATCACCACGCTGCAGCACATCCGCACGCCTAGAGCGGGATTCGGCCTCGAGGCAGCAAATCCGCCCGGGCCGAGCCGCTTGGCGCTGCCGTGCGCCGTTGTGCCGATAAGCTCCATGCAGAGAAGCGTGGTAGAGTTCGTGTCATGAGCGATCTGACCGATCTCCGCTATCCTGTTGGCCGCTTCAGCCCGCCCGGAAGCAGCACGCCCGAAGCCCGTTCCGCCTATATTCAAACGCTTCACTTGCTGCCTGGGCGTCTGCGCGCTGCTGTGCACGAATTGAGCGACGCGCAGTTGGATACGCCCTACCGTGAAGGCGGATGGACGGTGCGTCAGGTAGTGCATCACGTGGCGGACAGCCATGCGAATTGCTACATCCGTTTCAAGCTGGCGCTGACCGAGGATTGGCCTACGATCAAGCCGTATGACGAGGCTGCGTGGGCCGAACTGGCGGACAACAAGTTGCCGGTGGAGGTTTCGCTGGCGTGGCTCGAGACGATGCATGGCAGATGGGTTGTGCTGCTGGAAGCGATGACGGAAGCCGATTTTGAAAAGGGATTCGTTCATCCGGACCTGGGCCGGCAGAAGCTGGCTACCACGCTGGCGCTTTACGACTGGCACTCGCGGCACCACGCGGCGCACATCACGGAACTCCGCGCACGCATGAACTGGTAAGGGGCCGCTGATGGACGGGCGAGAGACCGGCACGGCTGCTGTACGTCTTACGCGGACAATCGAAGAGTACCTGGCGGACAACCCGACGGCGGCGTTGCTGGAGGATGGGCGCGTGCTGTTCGATATGCGCACGGCCCACTATGCGGTGACGGAGCAGCATGGGCGCTGCCTGTTGCAGTTCTGGAGCGAAGAACGCAACCTGATGCGCACGGTGGTGGAGGCGCAGGCGCGCGCGCAATGCCTGCGGCTGACGACCCGGCGAATGGGCGCAGCGAAGCCGCAGGCGCTGGAACTGGTTCCATCGAACGACCGGCGGACGCCTACGGCGCGGGATGCGGCGCGCAAGAGCTACCAAAGGGTTTTGGAGCGGGCGCTGACGCGCAGGTTTCTGGGATGGAAGGTGGACGGGCTGCGGTCGGCAATGGACCTGGAGCACAGTTTTGGTCCGGCGTATGTGCGGGGACGTCTGCTGAAGGGGACGGCGGCGGAGGCGGTGATCGGGGTGGGCGGGACGGAGTCGGCTGCCATGGCGGACGGCGTGCTGACGCTGGGAGTTTTGTGGCTGGATCATTGCCGAGCAAAAGGCGACGGGCGGAGACACTTTGGCGGGCTGAAGGTGATTGTGCCTGTCGGTGCTTGGCGGACGACTGCGGAACGGATGGCGTGGCTGAATCATAAGGCCGGGGATTTTCAACTTTTTACGCTGGACGAACGCAGCGAAGAACTGACGGCGGTGGATTTTCGGGATACGGGGAACCTGGATTCGCGGCTGGTTCATGCGTTCTCTCCCGATGCGGCCCTGGAGCGGTGCGAGGAGGGAATCAAGCGGCTTATGGAGATGATTCCAGCTGTGGCGAAGGGCCGTGTAGAGGTGCGGGCGAGTTCGGCGACAGAGGTGGGACTGCATCTGCATGGGCTGGAGTTTGCGCGGGTGCGGCATGGGTTCAGGGCGGGATCGTTTACGCAGGCGGACGCGGTGAGCTTTGGGGCGGGAGCAAACGAGACGCCGCTGACGGAGGAGACCGAAGCGCTTTGCCGGGATTTATGTGGACGGCTCTTTGCCAGCAGACATCCGGACGGTTCGCACACCGATCCGCTGTTCCGGATGCAACCGGAGCGCTGGCTGGAGTCACGGCTGCGGGCTGGGATCGCGGAGCTGCTGCCGGGACTTCGGGGAGATCTTGTATACACGCAGGTTCCAGCGCTTTCGACGGGCGATCGGGGAATGCTGGACATGCTGACGCTGGACCGGGAGGGACGCCTGGTGGTGATTGAGCTGAAAGCGGATGAAGACCTGCATTTGCCTCTGCAGGCGCTGGACTACTGGATCCGCGTGCGCGCTCTCAACGACGACCGGCAGCCGGTGGCGGGGATGAGCGGGGGACGGGCGCTGTCGGCCTTTGAGCGGCAGGGATATTTTGACGGGGCGGAGGTTTCGCCGCTGCCGCCACGGCTGCTGCTGGCGGGGCCGGCGCTGCGGATTCATCCTGCGAACGAGCCGGTGCTCAGGTATCTTTCGCCGCAGGTGGAGTGGGAATTGTTGGCTGTGAGTGAGCATTGGCGGCGGGAGTTGAAGGTGGTGTTTCGGAAGCGAAGCGCCGCCTGAGGTGGGGCAGAGAATCTGCGGTGCGGCAGATGCTCGAGGGAGGCTCGAAAAGGCTAAGTTGGCGACGCCCTCTAATCGCGATAAAACTGCGACGAATGGGCACGGTTGGTGATTCTGTACAGATGGAAAGCAGGAATGAATTGGGTGTGTCGACGTCTTTGCGCGAGGGTGTATCCAAGAGGAAAGTGACAGCTAAAGTAACTGCAGAGGGGTGAGCAGGAAGCGGCCGGCAAGCAGGTATAATGAACATCTGATTAGCCTTTCTGATTCAACTTTCGCACCCTGCGATGCCTTTGGTTTGATTTACGGCACGCGCCAAACCGGCGCTCTGAAGTTAATTCCCCAAATTTCTCAGGAGACTTTTCATTCCCATGAAGCCTTCTTTCAGAACCTCGTCTTATCGCTTCTCCTTTGCCTTTCTTGGCGGTTCCCTGCGCATGGTAAACGCCTGGTTGCTCCTTCGCGCCGGATGCGGGGCGCTAGTTTGGGCTTTTGCGGCCCTTGCTGTGGGCCAGACGCCAGCTATTGCTCAAGCGAGCGGCAAGGCTGCGCCTGCGGCCAAGCCTGCGCCGCCTCCCGATGTCATCGTCTTTACAAACGGAGACCAACTGACGGGCAAGTTTTTGCGTTCGGTGCCGGGGAGTGCCGTGTTCCACAGCGATATTGCCGGGGACATTACGGTGGGCTGGGACAAGGTGAAGGAAATCCGCTCGACGTCGAAGTTTGTTGTGCTGCAAAAGGGGCTTCATCCGGGGCGCAAGGGGCTCCCGTCGCAACTGCCGGAAGGCAGCCTGGCGATGGAACAGAAACAGATTGAGCTTACGCCCAACCCTGGGACGCAGCCTCTGCAGATTCCACTGGCAAGCGTGGATTATGTGATCGACCAGCCGACATTTGAAAGGCAATTACGCCAGCAGCCGGGATTCTTTACAGCGTGGACGGGCAGCGCGACGGCGGGCGCGACGGTTGTGGAGGCGACTCAGGATACGTACACATTCAATGGCGCTATTGCTCTGGCGCGAGTGGCGCCTTGGGTCCCGTGGCTTACTCCGCGCAATCGAACGCTGATAGGATTTCAGGCTTCGTACGGAAAAATTACGGAGCCAGACACTCCGACTGAGGAGACGGCGATTTACCACGCTTACGCGGAACGGGACGAGTACTTTTCACCGAGGTTCTATGCGTTGGGACAAGTGACCTTCGATCACAACTACTCGCAGAGCCTGGACCTGCAGCAAGTTTACGGCGGCGGGCTGGGTTGGACGGCGGTGAAGCGACAGAAGCAGACCCTAGACCTGAGGGCTACGGTGCAGTATGAGGGGCAGAGCTTTATCGATGCGACGCCGGGCGAGAACCAAAGTCTGATCGGATCGACCTTTGCGGTGAGTTATGTGCTCAAACTTCCCAAGGGGGCGATCTTCAACCAGCAACTTGCATACTTGCCGGCTTGGAATAACATGCATGCTTACTCGGGGAGCGAAACCGGCATGCTGGTGTTGCCGATTTACAAGCGGCTTGGTTTTTCGGTGGGAACGATCGACACGTACCTGAACGATCCGCCAGTAACAACGCCGCCGACCAAGCCGAACTCGTTCCAGTTCACGTTTGGGGCGACTTACACGCTGCCTCCGCCGAAGTAGAAACAGTGCCAAAATAAGGTTTCCTAGGAAGGCGTGATTTGAATCACATCTTCTTCACGAGAGTGAAAAGACAATGAGTGGTCCGGTGCCCGGCATGTTCATTTCGGACCCGATGTGGTCCTTTTCGGCGGATTGCCGATGAGGTCCTTCTTGAGGAAGGAAACCCAATGGCAACACCAGTCTTGAAGAAATTTGATTTTGAATTTTCCGAGGCCGTTATGGTCCGCGACATTCTTCCCGGCGCCGGATGGGCGCCTTACAGGGCAGCAGCTCCGGCGCGGGTGAGGAAGACTCGGGTGAGGAAGCCGGAGGAGTTGCGTCCATCCCATGAAGAGGACTGGAACTTTATCAATAGCGCGCTGGCTGGAATAGGCCAATAGTCTGGACTGGCATTGTGCGTGTGGGGTGTCTGGCTCGCCTGGCATTTTTTTCGTTATGGATACGTTGGCTTAGTTTCCGACCGCTCGATTTCGTTGTTTGAGCTTGGTGGTTTCCCACCCATTCGCCAAAGACCACCCTACGGACGAAAACCTGTCCGCGGGGACCCCGGAGCCAGCGAATGGATGCGGCACGGTTAAGATACCGATTGACACGGTCAGAGTTCGGGAGCGCTGCCGGTTAAGGGATTCGATTATTCGTGCGCGCCGTGCTTCTTTAGGAGGTCGGCCCATCTGTGGTCATCCATCTGGAGGGCGTAAGTAAGCGGGCGATGCAGGCTCTGGTCGATGGCATTGACGTCCGCGCCGTGATCGAGAACGGGCTGGATCATGGTGAAGTATTGCAGGTGGAGCACCATGTCCAGAGTGGTGTCGCCGTAGGCGTCAGCAAGGTTGACGTTGGCGCCATGGTCGAGCAGGTATATCACCTCGTCCTTTTGCTCGCGCATGACGGCCCAAAACAACGGTGTGGCTCCGCTGGAGGCCTGAGCGTTGACATTGGCGCCTTTGTCGATGAGGAACTTGACCATGGGTATATAGCGGATGGAGAAGGCGGCCATGTCGAGAGGTGTATAGCCGTTTTTCATATCGACCTGGATGATGCCGTGGACCGTAAGAAGTTTGACAGGGTCCGCGTGATTGCTTGAGGAGAGAAAGTCTCCGAGGTCACCCGGCGTGAAGGGGCCGGCGAGGTTTTTGGCGTTGACATCGGCACCGGCGGCGACGAGGGCCTGGGCGACAGCCAATTCACCGTGGAGGGCGGCGACGTGAAGAGGCGTGTCGCCCATGTTGTCTCTACTGTTGACGACGGTGGGGTCGGCCTTAAGGAGGGCCTGGACCTTCTTCAGATCGCCTTTGCGGGTTGCGTCATGAATGGGGCCGGCGAAGGCGAGGGTGGTGGAGGCGAGAGCCAAGGCGATGATGGCGAGATGTGAAATGGGGCGCGGAGTCTTTGAGAAGGATTGAAGGGCAGAATTGAAAACGATTTCATTGTATCTCCAAGAGAACAGATAAGTGTACCCAATTCTGGCGGGAAGGGACCAAAGGAGTTGGAGATAGCGGGACTGCGCGGTGCGTTGATGGGGAACTGGGGCGGATGGACTTAACTCGATTTTTTGTTGAACGGTTTGAGGATAATTTGAGGGAACAGGCCATAGAATGGCGTCATGAAACGGACGTTCGACGCGCTGGTCTGGCTATTGTTTGCCGCGGTTATTTATTTGATTTTGGCAGAGGCTTTGCAGCCGTGGACCGCCCTGCCTGGGCTTGGGAATATCGGCTTCACGCTGGTATTTGTGTCGTTCGCGCTGCTGCATTGCGCGCGGTGCGAGGGTTGGACCAGAACGGGATTGTTCTTTGCCGTGGCGGCGACGGTGAGCTACCTGCTGGAAGAGACGGGCGTACGGACCGGGTTGGTGTATGGGCCATACCACTACAGCGACATGCTGGGGCCCAAGCTGGGACACGTGCCGGTACTGATTCCGCTGGCATGGTTCATGATGATTTACCCGGCGTGGGTGACGGCGCGGGCGCTGCTGCGCGGAGTGGATACGCGGTCCGCGGCGGGGATTGCGGGGTTGGCGCTGGTGGCCGCGATGGTGATGACGGCATGGGATACGGTGATGGATCCCGGGATGGCCGCCGCCGGCAACTGGGTTTGGGAGAAGGGCGGGGCTTATTTTGGCGTGCCGCTGAGGAATTATTTTGGATGGCTGCTGACGACGTTCCTGGTGTATTGCGGGGCGGGAGTGATCTGGAGGGTTACGGGATGGCGGGGCGTGAAGGCGAAAGCCGGGATACACGCCGCGGGAGTTACGGCGGGTTTTGCGGGGTTGCCGGTGATTGTGTACGCGGTGCACGGGGTGCGGTATGTGACTGCCGGGCGCATTGAGGCTCTGCATGTGGTGGCGCTGTTTGCCATGGTGCTGCCGGGGGCGGTGGGGCTGATACAGGTTTATGGGGGAAGGAAGGAAGCATGACGGCGAATATTTGCAGGAGCATGAAGGGCTATGCGATTTGGATTTCGAATCGCGCCTTAAATCGCTTGGCGGCTGCCAATGCATGACGGTTTGGGCGCGGAGGGTTTAGAAGCAGTTCGGCGAAGGGCGATGCGCCCACGCTGGCTCAGCGCGAGCGGTTTAATCTCGGGAACGCGCTTCGTTTGCTGGCTGATTTTATCTGGGGACATGATAATTTCACCGGAATGAATTGGGATTTTGGTGGTTCTGCCGTCAGCGTGTCTGATAAACACGTGACTTCCGCGGGTACGGTCGACCGAGAAGCCGGCTCGTTCAAGTGCGCGCACCAGTTCTTTTCCCTTGGGGCGCGGAAGGCGGGTCATACAGAGACTTGCTGAATGCCTACCAGTTCAAGCGCGACGGGAGGAGACTTCTGCTCATCGAGGCACAAAGAGATGACCTCTTGAACGCGCTTCATCAGGGTGTCGAGGTTCTTGGCTTGCGTATGGCATCCGCGAAGAGCGGGAACGGTAGCCACGAAAAGGCCTTCCTCGTCTTGTTCGATCACGACGGTGAATTTTCTTTTTTGCCTCATGCGCTGCCTCGCATCATCACTTTAGCACGATAGCGATTTGCGAAGATTCTCTTGCGTCGGCCAACATTGCCGGGGAGCGTTCTGTAGTGGCGTAGGCCTTTATAGATTCCGGGATCCGGAATGGCGTGACCTGGGGTAGCGGGAATAAAGTATGGTGTGCCCGGGACCTCGACTTTGTGATTAACTCTTGATGAGGCTGAATTAGAGGCGAGGTGTCATTGTGGCGCACAAGTTTGATGAATTCGTTCGAGGTGAGCAAGAGAAATGGAAGGCTTCAAAGGGGGTTAACGTCGACTGGCAGGCTCGCAAGACTGAGTGGCTGGGTCATGTCGACTCACTATATGGACAAGCTACGAAATTCCTTCAGCCCTATCTTGACGAGCATCAGATATCAGTTCGCTACCGTTCAAAAAAAATGAACGAGGAATACCTCGGAACTTACACGGCCAAGGAGATGTTAATCACATTTGGAACAAAGACGGTGAAGCTTGAGCCGATTGGGACTTTAATCATTGGGTCGCGAGGTCGAGTTGATGTAGTGGGTCCGGTCGGTCGAGGTGTATTGGTTCTTCTTGATCGTGAGGTCAAGGAGGTCTCCCAACTCATTCGCATTTCGGTCAGCATCGACGGAAAGCCACCTGTTCCCCCACCAAGCAAAAAGGCATCCGACGTCAGTTGGGTTTGGCGGATTATGGCCCGACCCCCAAAACAGGTGATCGTAGAACTCAATAAAGACACCTTTTATAATCTCGTTTTGGAAGTTGCAAATGGGTAGGCAGTTCCCTAACGCCGCTCTTCAGTTGCCAGAGATTGCAGAGTATCGTAACGATGCCGTGGATTCTTTAACGCACTTTCTGCAGCCAGCCTATCAGCAGGCGAACCCTCGATTTTTGAGCTATTCGCCGGCAGACTTTACCAAGCTGCTCCGAGACCGCGTGGAGGAAACAGATCTCCATTCGAGTTTCTCAATCTTGGCTGCTGTTGAAGCGGCATTGCGTGTCGATTATTTGATTCGAGTTACGGGGAAACGGAAGGACCCACTATCCAGGGCGTTCAGAGACATCTACAAAGAAAAAGGGGAAAATGCCCGTTTAGACGATGATTTGCTCGACACCTGGCTACAATTTCATCCGGAATTTAGGGCCCTAATTGGTGAATTTAGGGCTGCGCTCCATTTCCGCCATTGGCTTGCGCATGGAAGATATTGGGTTAGGCCACGAAACGGAAGATTCGATTACATAAGCCTCTATACGCTCGCGAGTTTTCTCTTTTCAAATTTCCCCTTGCACCATGACTAGGCCAGAACGAGATTGGTTAGGGTTGAGTCCTCGATCGCCTCACTTCTTAAGGGGCTTTCTTGCGAAGTAGTAGAGGGAGAAGGCTAACATGGCGAAGGCTAACACTGAGACATAGTTGTTATCTAAGAATGTGTGGGGGAAGTTCAGGATGTCGCCTTTGTCGAAGGTCTGCTCGTAGCCCTTTAGCGCTACGCCGACTAAGCCTACTATGCCGCCGGCTGCTATAAGTCCTGATGCGAAGAGGGAGCCGGGGGAGATTTCGCTTTCTGTGTCGGCGGTGTCGCCGCCGGCTTTCTTTACTGCTGCGTCGACGAACCAGCGGACCATGCCCCCACAGAAGATGGCTAGCGTGGTTCCGATGGATAGGTATGCGCCAACGGCGAAGCTTAGGGAGCGGATACCTAGTAACTCGACGGCGATGACCAGGAAGACGCCCATCATGACCAGTCCCCAGGGGAGCTTGCGGGTGAGGATGCCGTTGATGACGGTGGCCATGAGTCGGGCTTGCGGAGCGGCGGCTTTCTCACTGCCGATGCCCTGGATCCACTGGACTTCAATCTGGTGCGTGGCGGGCGAGTAGAGGTATTTGCCGTCTGCCAATTCCGGCGAGCCTAGCGCGTTGAGGATCACGTACTCGGATTTTTGGTGGAGGGTGGAGGACTTGTCTGACGAATTTCCCGCGGCCTGGACGCGAATGGAATCGGGCAGGTGCTGGGCGTCGGTTTGCACGGCTACGCCGGGGTGGGAGGCGTTGATGTCCCACGGCTGAGCGGCGGCGCGAAATTGCTGTAGGCCGGTGTTCATGAGGTTGAGCGTGAATCCAATCACTATTGTGGAGATGACCACGCCGATCATGAGGGCGACCTGCTGCTTCCAGGGCGTGGAGCCGATGATGTAGCCGGTTTTGAGGTCCTGCGAGGTGTCGCCGGAGTTGGAGGCGGCGATGCAGACTACACCGCCGATGGTGATGGCGAGGGCTCCGAAGGCGGGAGCGGTCCAGCCGTTGACGAGGAAGATGGCGGAGGTAGCCATGAGGGTGGCGATAGTCATGCCGGAGACGGGGCTCGCTGAAGATCCGATGAGGCCGACGATGCGGGAGCTGACGGTTACGAAGAGGAATCCGAAGACGACTACGAGAAGAGCGGCGGCGAGATTGGCGGCCCATCCGACTTGCGCGCCGGGGACGGGCTTGAACTGGAGGAAGAAGAACATTAGGGCGACGATGGCGAGGGAGCCGAGCACGACGACGCCCATGGACAGGTCGTTTTCAGTGCGGATGGGCTTGGCCTTCTGGGCTGAGCCGGGCTTGAGGTTTTTGAAGCCGGAGGTGAGAGCGCCGACGATGGTGGGGAGGGTCTTGATGAGGGTAATGAGTCCCGCAGCCGCTACCGCGCCTGCGCCCATGGGGCGGATGTAAGTGGACCATAGCTGGCTGGGGCCCATGGCGGCGATGGGGATGGTGCCGGGATAGATGGGAACGGAGAGATTCTTACCGAAGAAGTAGATCAAGGGCATCAAGACGAGCCAGGAGAAGACGCCTCCGGCGAAGATTACGCCGGCGACGCGGGGGCCGATGATATAGCCGACGCCGAGATATTCCGGTGTTGCGTCAGCCTTGATGCTTGCGCCTTTGAGGATGTGGGTGGGGCCGAAGTCGGGTTGAAACTCGGGTGTGCCGGGCCAGGCTTTGAAGAGGTTCTCGTTTTGGAAGAAGGTGTAGAGGCCGCCGAGACCGAGGCCGAGGAAGACGCGGGAGGCGAGCGATCCGCCCTTTTCGCCGGCAATGAGAACTTCGGCGCAGGCAGTGCCTTCGGGGTAAGGGAGGTTGCCGTGCTCCTCGACGATGAGCTGGCGGCGGAGAGGAATCATGAAGAGGACGCCGAGCCATCCGCCGATGAGGGCAAGCATGAAGATGCGGGAGTACTCGAGATCGAAACCGAGAAAGACGAGAGCGGGGAGCGTGAAGATGACGCCGGAAGCGATGGACTGACCGGCGTTGCCGGTGGTCTGGACGATGTTGTTTTCAAGGATGGAGGCGCGGCCGAAGGCGCGAAGGATGCTGATGGAGAGCACCGCGATGGGAATGGAGGCAGCGACGGTGAGACCGGCGCGGAGGCCGACGTAGACTGTGACGGCGCCAAAGATGATGCCGAAGATGGAACCGAGAAAGAGGGCGCGGAAGGTGAATTCCGGTGGGTTCTGGTCGGGTGAGACGAAGGGTTGAAAATCCGGCACGGAGAGCCTCCCTTAGAGCGCAAGCAAAATTGCTCATAATTTGCCTGAAGGGGGAGTGTAGCAGTGCGGGGGGCGGAAATAACAGAGAGGTCGCGCGGGATTGGTGGCGGGATTGGCGAATGTGGGCCTGAACGCGTAGGGTAATGGGCACTTGCTGGAATAGCGCGGACGGAGACCTGAACTGTGACGACGAAACCTGGCGTGGGGACAACGCGGCCGCAGCGGCTGATTTCGATCGATGTGCTGCGAGGCATCACGATCGCCTTCATGATCATGGTGAATAACAATGGTGGCCCGGGTTCGTGGGGATTTATGAACCACGCGCAATGGAACGGGCTGACGCCGACGGACCTTGTGTTTCCCACGTTTGTGCTGGTGGTGGGGGCGTCAATTGTGTTTGCGTTTGACGCGCGACTGAACCGCGGGGTGACGCGGACGCAACTGGCGTGGCACACGGTGCAGCGGGCGGTGATTCTGTTTTTGCTTGGCGTTGTGGTGAACAGCTTCCCGTATTTCGAGTTGGTGCACATGAGGTTTTACGGGGTGCTGCAGAGGATTGCCATCTGCTACCTGGTTGTGGGGCTGTTCTATCTGTGGGACCAGCGGGTGTGGACCAAGGTTGCGGCGCTGGTGCTGGCGCTGGTGGGTTACTGGGTGCTGCTGCGCTGGGTTCCGGTGCCGGGAGTGGGGATGCCGGGACGGGATTTCCCGTTCATGGACCAGACGCAGAACCTGGTGAGCTGGCTGGACCGGCTGCTACTGAAGGGACATCTTTATTTGCCTTGGGGGACGCACGATGTGCGCGATCCTGAAGGGCTGCTCAGCGATTTGCCGGCGATTGGGACGGCGTTGATTGGACTGCTGACGGGACTGTGGCTGAGGGGGCAGCGCGCGGTGAAAAACAAGGCGGTGGGGCTGGCCGTGGCTTGTGTTGCTTGTTTGGGATTGGGGTATTTGTGGTCGCTCTGGTTTCCGTTGAACAAGAATATGTGGACTAGCTCGTATGTGCTTGTGGCGGCGGGGTATTCACTGGCTGTGTTGACGGTGGTGTTCTGGGCTGTTGAAATGAGGGGCTGGCGTAAGGGATGGACTTGGCCCTGGTTGGTGTTCGGCTCGAATGCGATTGTGGCTTACATGATCAGCGAACTGCTGCCGGGCGCGGTGGGGCTCATTCCCATTACCTCGGGCGGCCGGCGCAACGATCTGTTTGGTTACGCGTTTTCACACATCTTTGCTCATATTCCGGATCAGGGGTGGGCCGCATTTGCTTACTCGGTTACTTACACTGCGGTCTGTTTTGTTCCGGTGTGGTTGCTGTACCGGAAGAAGATCTTTGTGAAGGTGTGAACGAGTGAATAAGTGAATAAGTGAACAAGTGAATAAGTGAACGAGTGAAGAAGTGAAGAAGTGAAAAAGTGAATGAGTGAAAAAGTGAAGACGTGACTTCGCGATGTGCGCCACGGGGATTTGCCGGGGCCGCCCGTCCTTTCAGTACGTCTTTACAATATTTGCGGCTGCCGTTCGTCTTTAGTAGTGGATGGACGAGTTATGAGCGTGACCGCGATGATGGAGCAAGACCGGGAAATCTCGGAAGTCATCGTGCGGGAACGATCGCGGCTCCGCAACTTCATTCGAAAGCGTGTTCCCGACGAAGGCGACGTGGAGGATCTTCTTCAGGAGGTCTTCTACGAGCTGGTGAGAGCACACCGCCTGCTGCTGCCAATTGACTATGTTGCCGGATGGCTGTTTCGTGTGGCTCGCAACCGCATTACGGACCTTTTTCGGAAGAAGAGACCGGAGAACTTTATGGACCTAGGGGTTGAGGACGACGACGGCGTCATGCTGCAGGTCGAGGATCTGTTGCCCTCGCCCGATGCCGGGCCGGAAGCGCTTTATCTTCGAGGCGTGCTTGTGGATACGCTGACAACGGCGCTTGCCGAATTGCCGGACGAGCAGCGTGAAGTATTTGTTGCGCAGGAATTCGAGGGGCGCAGCTTCAAGGAGATGTCGGCGGAGAGCGGCGTGGGCGTAAACACGCTGCTTTCGCGCAAGCGATACGCGGTGCTGTATCTGCGACGCCGGTTGCAGACGATTCACGATGAGTATTTGAGGAAATGAGGAACGACATGAGAAGTGGCTGGGTGAAGAGAAACCCGTGGATTTTTGTTGTGGGTCCGCTGGCGCTGGTGGCTTTTGTAGCACTGTTCGGCGAAGTGGTGATGCTGTTGTGGAACTGGCTTGTGCCGGCGCTGTTCGGCTTGCATGCGATCACCTTCTGGCAGGCTCTTGGGCTGGTGGTTCTGTGCCGGATTTTGTTTGGAGGATTTGGCGGGCATGGAGCCGGCAAATCGAAACGGCGGAGGATGGCCGAGCACTGGGAGACGCTTACTCCGGAAGAACGTGAACGGTTCCAGCAGAACTGGCGCGGACGTTGCGGAGGGTTTGGTGCACCAGAAGGTGGGAGCAAGGAGCCGGCGTGAGGGCGGCGTGCTCTGAATGATGCGTAAGCTCCAGTCAGGCCGCCTGCGCTGGTGACTTGACGGGGCGGAAGAGCCATAAGTTCAGCAGCGTGAAGAGCAGGCCGCCTACGGTGAATTTTAGCCAGACTGGGGCGCTTGATGGAGAGAAGAAGCCTTCGAGGCATCCGGCGATTACTAACATTGGAATTATGCCGGAGACTAACTGCGTGGCTTCGATTCCGCCGCGGGCTACCGATTCTTTCCAGCGCAGGTTGCCGGGGAAGAGCATGGCGTGGCCGAGGCGGAAGCCCGCTGCGCCGGCGATGAGGATGGCGGGCAGCTCGAGGGAGCCGTGCGGCGCGACAAAGCTCCACAGAGAGACCGACA